>ENA-OQCK01000946-OQCK01000946.1-human-gut-metagenome-genome-assembly--contig:-NODE-946-length-12658-cov-8.138776_pt1 | contig 12658 bp, 17 predicted proteins | sample MGYA00242498_ERZ504578 | MGnify/ENA primary metagenome ERZ504578 (study PRJEB26092, sample SAMD00036229) | human gut metagenome | host: Homo sapiens | study: EMG produced TPA metagenomics assembly of... | reverse complement strand
ACAGAGAAGTTAAGCCTCGTCACGCCGATGGTACTGCGTAACAGTGGAAGAGTAGGTAGCCGCCGTCTTAGGTGAAAGGAGTCAGTCGAAAGATTGGCTCCTTTTTCTGTTATATACACCAGCCGTTGTAGAGATGTGGCGTGCTGCGTCTCATCCCTTCAAATGGTAACTTAGCATACCGTCAGACGATACGAGACGCAGCACGCTATGTCTCTACAATTGGGTGAGATTTCATTGTTTGCTGAATCGGGAACAATAAAGTTCGTATCTTGCCGTTATATTAAGAATTCACCGAATGATTCTGATTTATGAGCAGCATATATGATTCTCGTCAAAGATGGAAATTAGGCTTTATTTTTGCCGCTGTATTGATCGCTATGGCTTCTGTGGTAGTCTCGGATCTCTTGATTAAAGATCTGCCCGAGAAGAGCGTCAGAAGATCGAGGTTTGGAGTGAGGCAACCCGGGTCATGACCAGTGAGAATCCAAGCCTTAATATGAATCTTATCCTAAAAATCATCCAAGGGAATACTTCTATTCCTGTTATATTATGCAGCGAGACGGATAGCGTGGTTTCTTACAATAATATAGAGATTCCGGAAAAGAATGTAGCGCAGTTCATGACGAATAAGGTTAAGGAACTGAGAACCAAAAATCCTCCGATCGTAATTGACATGGAGGATGGTACTTACCAATATTTATATTACGATGATTCGATTATCTTAAAGCGACTGCTTGTTTATCCCTATGCGCAATTATCAGTTGTATTTGTTTTTATATTAATCGCTTTTTTAGCCTTGGCTAGTACAAAGAAGGCAGAACAGAATAAAGTGTGGGTGGGGTTATCGAAAGAGACGGCTCACCAATTAGGAACGCCTATATCCTCGCTAATCGCTTGGGTTGAATATTTGCGAACGAAAGATATAGATCCTTCTCTATTGACAGAGATGGATAAGGATGTGAAACGCTTACAAACGATAGCGGAGCGTTTCTCTAAAATCGGTTCAGATCCAGATCCGGTTCCGACAAATATCGTGGAATCCATCCGTGCGGCTTTGGGATATATGGAGACCCGTATTTCCTCGAAGGTGAAAATTAATACGTATTTGCCGGAGCGGCCGATATTGGTCTTAATGAATGATTCCCTGTTCGCTTGGGTAATCGAGAACCTGACGAAAAATGCGGTGGACGCTATGGAGGGGCAGGGTGAGATTTCGCTAAAAGTAGAGGAAAGAGAGAAGGTCGTGCTGATCGATTTGGCTGATACCGGAAAAGGTATCCCGAAATCAAAATTCAAGACGGTTTTCAATCCGGGGTATACGACCAAGAAACGTGGCTGGGGACTAGGCTTGTCCTTAGTAAAGCGTATTATCGAGTCCTTCCAAGGAGGAAAGATTTTCGTGAAGAGTTCGGAGCTGGGGAAAGGGACGACTTTTCGTATAAAATTGAAGAAATATAAGGGTTAAATCGTATTATAGGAAAAAATAAGCATAAAGGTATTGTTTTTGTATTTAGTTTTTTCGTACCTTTGCAAGGTTTTTACACTAAAAGGCTTTGGGGAAATTTAAATTATATAATGTAGATTTGAAAAATCTCTCTCCGGGAGTACACGAATTCGAGTATCTTTTGGAGAACAAGTTTTTTGTGGACATTGACGGAACCGAGGTCCAGAAGGGCAAAGTGAAGGTTCATCTTACCGTAAAACGGTCGTCAATGATGTTTGAGATGAACTTTCAGATAGAAGGGGTTGTTGTTGTTCCATGCGATAGATGCTTGGACGATATGGAAATTCCTATTGATACCCACAATCGTCTGGTGGTAAAATTCGGCAAGGAATATGCCGAGGAGAGTGATGAGGTTGTCGTGATACCGGAAGAGGAGGGCGCTATTAATTTGGCGTGGTTCCTGTATGAGTTTATCGCTTTGGCGGTTCCCATGAAGCATGTACATGCGCCGGGTAAATGTAATAAGGCAATGTCGTCTAAATTGAAGAAACATACCGCCAGAAGTTCGGATGAGACCGAAGACGATTTTGAGGATGACATGGGAGGTGATGATTTGGCGTTGGAAGATGATGGAAACGCTAGTCCTGCCGATCCTCGTTGGGATGCTCTGAAAGGTTTGCTAGAGAATGATAACAATTAAATAAATAAAACAATGGCACATCCTAAAAGAAGACAAGGTAAGACAAGAACAGCCAAGAGAAGAACTCATGACAAGGCTGTAGCTCCAACAATGGCAATTTGCCCGAACTGTGGCGCATGGCACATCTATCACACTGTATGTGGTGAGTGCGGTTATTACAGAGGTAAATTAGCGATTGAAAAAGAAGCTGCTGTGTAAGTTTGTCAACTTATATGGTTTGATGAACAAAAGAAATAGCCCTAAAAGTTTTTTTTAGGGCTTTTTTTTAATTGGGATAAGTAGTCCTTTTATTTTTAAAGTTATGGATAAGATAAATGCGGTTATCACAGGAGTGGGTGGATACGTTCCTGAAGATGTATTGACGAATGAGGATATTTCCAAGATGGTCGATACGACGGATGAGTGGATCATGACTCGTGTGGGTATTAAGGAGCGCAGGATATTGAAAGGGGAGGGCGTAGGACTCTCTTACATGGGTATACGGGCCGTGAAGCAATTGCTCGAGAAAACGAACCTGAATCCGGAAGAAGTAGAGGTTGTCTTGACAGCTACGACTACCCCGGATCATCATTTCCCGACAACTTCTTCTATCATCGCTTATCATACAGGTTGTAAGAACGCGATGACTTTTGATATGCAAGGTGCGTGCGCAGGCTTCTTGTATGCTTTGGAGACGGGCGCTAATTATATTCGCTCGGGGCGTTATAAGAAGGTGGTTGTCGTATCGGGTGATAAGATGACATCTATTACAGATTATCAAGATCGTTCTACTTGTCCTTTGTTCGGGGATGCTTGCGGAGCGGTCTTGTTGGAGCCAACTACCGAGGAGTTCGGTGTCTTGGATACTATTTTACGGACAGACGGCGTAGGCTATCCGCATCTGATCATGAAATCGGGCGGCTCGGCTTATCCTCCTTCTCACGAGACGGTGGACAACCGTGAGCATTTCGTTTATCAAGATGGGCGTGTGGTGTTCAAGTACGCGGTTTCTTATATGGCGGACGTGGCCGCTGAGATCGCGGAGAAGAATGGCTTGACGCATGATGATATCGCGTGGATCGTTCCTCATCAAGCGAACCTGCGGATTATCGACGCTACGGCGAAACGCTTGGGCGTAGATATGGATAAGGTGATGATCAATATCCAGAAATATGGCAACACAAGCGCCGGTACGATTCCTATTTGTCTATGGGAATGGGAGAATCAATTGAAAAAAGGAGATAACCTGATCCTTGCCGCTTTTGGAGCGGGCTTTACGTGGGGAGCGGTTTATCTGAAATGGGGGTATGATGGAAAAAAAGCATAAATCGGGTTTTGTCAATATCGTTGGAAACCCAAACGTAGGTAAGTCTACGTTGATGAATCGTTTGGTCGGGGAGCGGATCTCTATTATCACCTCGAAGGCGCAAACGACAAGGCATCGTATTATGGGTATCGTGAATACCGACGATATGCAAATCGTGTATTCTGACACGCCGGGAGTCTTGCGGCCGAATTATAAGTTGCAGGAATCCATGCTTAATTTCTCTCAATCCGCCTTAGGCGACGCCGACGTGCTGTTGTACGTGACGGATGTCGTCGAGACGATTGATAAAAATAACGAGTTCCTAGCACGGGTACAGAGCATAGAGTGTCCGGTTCTCTTGTTGATCAATAAGATCGACCAGACCAATCAGCCGGAGCTGGAGAAGCTCGTGGTCCAGTGGAAGGAATTGCTTCCGAAGGCCGAGATCATCCCGATCTCTGCGCTTTCGAATTTCAATATAGATTACGTGAAGCGTCGGGTGGAGGAGTTGATGCCTGATTCCCCGCCTTATTTCGAGAAAGACGCCTTGACCGATAAACCGGCCCGTTTCTTCGTGACAGAGATCATTCGTGAGAAAATCTTGTTATATTATCAGAAGGAAATACCTTATGCGGTAGAAGTGGTCGTCGAGTTGTTCAAGGAGGATGATGAGCTGATCCATATCAAGGCGCTGATCATCGTGGAGCGTGATACCAGAAAGGGATTATCATCGGGCATCAAGGGCAAGCATTGAAGAAAGTAGGTGCTATGGCCCGGAAGGATATCGAACGTTTCTTCGGAAAAAAGGTGTTTTTGGAAATGTTTGTCAAAGTGGAAAAAGACTGGCGTAACCGTGACAACATATTGAAGAACTTCGGTTATCAGCTGGACTAATAATAGCATACGAAAGGAGAATTTATGGGAAATATAGTAGCGATAGTGGGGAGACCCAATGTAGGTAAGTCCACCCTTTTCAACCGGTTGACGGGTACCCGTCAGGCGATCGTGAACGAGGAGGCTGGTACTACCCGCGACCGTCAGTACGGCAAGGTGGAGTGGACCGGCAAGGAGTTTTCGCTGATTGACACAGGCGGATGGGTGGTTAACTCGGAGGATGTTTTCGAGGAGGAGATCAACAAGCAGGTAAAAGTGGCTATCGAGGAGGCGGACGTGATCTTGTTCGTCGTCGATGTATTGAATGGCATCACGGACCTGGACATGGAGGTGGCGCAGATCTTGCGCCGTTGCAAGCGGCCGGTGATCGTGGTGGCGAACAAGGCGGATAATTACGAATTGCATCCGGCCTCGGCGGAGTTTTACTCGTTTGGCTTGGGAGATCCTTTCTGCATCTCGGCATCAATGGTTCTTATACCGGGGATTTGCTGGATAAGATCGTGGCGACGTTGCCCGAGGAGAAGGTGGAGATACTGGAGGAGGAGTTGCCCCGTATCGCGATTATAGGACGCCCGAACGCGGGAAAGTCTTCTCTTATCAATGCTTTTATTGGCGAGGATCGGCATATCGTTACCGATATCGCGGGCACGACCCGTGATTCCATCTACACGAAATATAATAAATTCGGCTTGAACTTCTATTTGGTGGATACGGCGGGTATCCGTAAGAAGGGGAAGGTGAACGAGGACTTGGAGTATTACTCGGTGATCCGTTCGATCCGCGCGATCGAGAACTCGGATGTCTGCGTGCTGATGTTGGACGCTACGAGGGGCATCGAGAGCCAGGATATGAATATCTTCTCGCTGGTGCAGAAGAATAAGAAGGGATTGGTGGTTTGCGTGAATAAGTGGGACTTGATCGAGGATAAGAGCCAGAAGGTGATCGACTCGTACACGACCGCTATCCGTGAGCGTCTGGCTCCGTTTACCGACTTCCCGATCTTGTTTATCTCGGCCATGACGAAGCAGCGTATCCTGAAGGTGCTGGAGACCGCAAGGAGGTTTACGAGAATCGCTCCAAGCGTGTCCCTACGGCCAAGCTGAACGAGGTGATGCTTCCGATCATCGAGAATTATCCTCCCCCAGCCTGGAAGGGTAAATATATCAAGATCAAATATATCACCCAGCTTCCGGCGGGCAGCGTGCCTTCTTTCGTGTTCTTCTGTAACTTGCCGCAATGGATCAAGGACCCGTACAAACGTTTCCTTGAGAACAAGATCCGCGAGAACTGGGATTTCACCGGTACGCCGATTAATATATTTATCCGGGAAAAGTAAATACTAGATACAAAAAAGCCGCTTCCTGTAATGGGGAGGCGGCTTTTTCTATTTAGAATAGGTCGGAATGCGTTCCGGTATCGGTGAAAAGCAAGATTAGCTCCGTGTCGTCTTGGCTCCATATCAGCAGCCAGTCTCCTTGGATATGGCATTCCCACAATCCCGCGTATTTCCCGGACAGCCTATGCGGGTGGTATTGGGAGGGAAGGGAACCGGTATTTTTGAGGATTTCTACAGTCTCTAATAAGAGGTTTATATCCAAGTGCCGCTTCTTGCACCGCTTGATATCACGTTCGAATTTGGAAGTGGTATGTACGGTATAAGTCATAGCTCTAGCATTTTTTGCTTGAATGCCTCAAAGTTCTCGTATTTGTGTATCCTTCCTGCCTTCACGTCCTCCAAGGCCTCGTCCAATCCGGATTTCTTCTGTGCCTTTACCTTGCCTTCCAGCGAGGTGATGAATTTCTTCAAGATGTCGGCGTATTTCTCGGGGATGGTTACCTCGAATGTCTTTAAGGATGTCGTTGTCTCCATATCGCTCTGTTTTAGGAATTTCCTTCGCGAATATACGGAATAAAAAGAGAAGGGGAATTGTTTTCCTTCTCTTTTTATTTCCCGCTTCCGCGTCGGGAGGGAGGGACGTGACGGTTAGATCTCGTCCGGGCTCTCGGAGTCTCCGCCGGGCGTAGGCTCGGGTGTTGGCTCGGGAGCGGGCGCCGGTTTCTTGGCGGAGGCCATGCGCTGGTTGTAGGCGGTAGTGGTCTCGGCAATCAGCTGGTTGAGGGCGGCGATGAAGCGGTCGCTTTCTCGGACGGCTTCGCTATGCTATGGGACTGGGCCAGCAGGGTGAGATCGTCATAATACATGTCGATCCGCTTGCGCAGGTTGGCGCCGCTTTCCTTTTTGGAGGTGGTCCGGTTTTGGACGCGTTGCTGCGACAGGCGGTCGTAGGCGTTATTCTCTTTCTCCAGTTCGGCGAGGTAAGCGTCGAGGCCGAGCGTGGTGACGTACGGCTTGTTCTCGTCCTTGCGCAAATCCAGCAAGAGGCCCTTTATCTTGCGGTCTCCTGCGCCATGGGGAGGCGGGCGATGCCGTTATAGGCTTGATGACCTTGTATAGGTACTTGCCCGCGTCACGCTCGGCCTCCAACGGGAGGGTACCGGCCGTGAGATGCGGGTGATGATATAGATGGCGAGGTTGTCGCGGTTGGTATCGTGCAAGGCCATTTGCTCGGTCTCCTGCGAGGTGCGGCTCTCGTCCACCACGTCGGCCATGGCGAGGAGGTCTGCCTCGTAGGTCTCGAGGAATTCTTTGGTGAGGCCCAGCTCGGGGATGCCGTCGCTGTCGGTCAGCAGGGAGATCTCGTCGGGGGACTCGGAATCGCCGCCACCGCTATTCCCGTTGGCTAGGTCGAGGACGTGGTTCATGAAGGAGAGGTACTCGGCGTTGTTGAAAAGAGAGAGCGGAAGTGTCTTGATTTTTGTGTAAGTACTCATGGTAAATTTGATTTAGAGTTTAAAAACTTCTCTAAGTTAGGGATATTTGCTGAATAAGGGCTTCTTAGGCCTAAAAAATGGGAACTGAATGGAGCGAATAATCATTTTAGGCCTAAAAAATGACTTTTCAAGGGTGAAAATAGGCTTTTTAGGCCTAAGAAATGGTTTCGCGGCCTTGAAAGTCCCTTCCTAGGCCTAGGAAATCACTTTTCACGGTTGAAAAACTATCTTTTAGCCCTAAGAAGTCATTTTTCACCCTTCAAGGGCATTTCTTAGGGCTAAAAGACATTAAGAATCTGATTGTTTTGCGAATGTTTTAAAAAAACACGATATTCGCGACGTATTGGAAAAATAACGTAGAAGCGTTTCGATATTATCTTGTACTGGAATCTGGACAATTTCATTACCCAAGATAATAGGAAAATGGCTCCTGCGCTTTATCTGTTATATACCTACCTAGGGATGGGTGGACTATATACTTGTATAAGGCGTGGATCATTGTCTTATTATTGGGTAAGGGCAGTCCAGAGCCTCAGTACAGTGATAGACAATGGTCTCCACGCTTCTTTTATTTGTTAACCGACGACCGGAGGGGACAGGGAGGAAGTGATACTATAGAATGTCATGAGATTTGATGAGGTGATAGAAAAGTTATATAGTTCAGATGATGAACTTATATGTGAAGTCTTAAATGAAGGATTGCATATTAGCCAATGTGTAGAGGCGGATAATGCGGTTAGTACGGGGTTTCAATGTCAATGCCATACGGGTACTATTTTTGAAGTGTTATATTTGATTTCTCAACAAAGGGTTTGTTATAAGAAAGCTTCTTTTGTTAGATGGCCAATCGGGATTTCTTATAAATTTGATCCGGCTTCAAGGTTAGAAAATCATGTAGGATATTATGATTCTGGCTTTTCTAGATTGGAGGAAGATAATAAAGCATGGTATGATTCTTTTGATATTGAATTAGAAAAATTTCATCGAGTGAAGTATAAGGACTTAAATAGAGATGATGATAAAAATTTGCTTGGCTTTATTTTAGATGGAGATATGAATATTTCCTCTTTTAGGATATATAAGAATCATCAAGAAATGCAATCTTATCCTCTTTTTTCTGCATATATCCCTATATTATATAAATCAGATAGATTTTCTTCCTATTCTTCTGTAAATAGAGAATCTTCTTATAGAGGATTTGATACATCATGGGATGATTATGGTCAAAGTTGTGAGAAATATGGTGACTATAATGGTTGGAGTGATGATCTTATAGATGATGTCTTTGGAGGTGAGCCAGAAGCTACATGGAATGTCGATTAATAATGAATTTATCGTCTTAACCGTAGTCTGTGGGTGTGTCAAAATCAGTATTCGATTTGACATACCCCCATCCCCGCAAACCGTTAGTCATTTTTCATCAAAAGCGTTACTTCCTCTTTCAATAAGGGAAGATGATTGATAACGATGCTCCAGAGGATATCCACCGACAAGCTGTCGTAACCATGTATTATGTAGTTTCGCGCGTCCACGATCTTCCGCGCGTTCGTTATCTTTATGCCGGGATCTGTTTTTAGGATCCTATTCATCGACTCCCCGATGATCTCGATATTTTTTACCACCGCCCGGCGCAAGCAGATATTATTGACGAAACTATCGAATAGTTTAGGAGTATCGCCCAGAAAACTATCGATCTCCTCTATGGCGGTCAAGATGTCTTGTAGATGCTTTTTCGTGAAGTTATCCATAAATCAATGTTTTAGTCGTGTCGATGTTCTCTTTCAGATAAGGATTGCGTATCGCTTGCTCCTCCAGCAAGTCGATGTCCCGGTTCAGTAGCTTCTCCAAGGAGTATTTCAAGTCGAAATAGTTCGAGAAGTAATCCTCGATCTTGGCCTTGTCGAAATCCACCACAAGATCAATATCGCTCTTCTCCGTGAAGCGGCTGGTCAGCACGGAGCCGAAGGCGAACAGCCGTTTTACCTTATGCTTCTCGCATAAGGCGATGATGCCGGGGCGATATTTGCTGAAGAAATCCATAAGAGTCTCGTTTATGTTTGTTCCTTTTAAGCCTCCACCCCATTCCTATACAAGTAATCCGGAGCGAAATCTGCCCCATTGTACCATTCGAGCGCCCAGTGGGTGAGCCCGAACTGGACGAAATTCCGGAGGTCTTTCAATGGCTCGAAAAGTTTCCTTTCAGTAAAGGGAGGAAGTTCACTAATTTCAGCTTACCGTTGCTAAATTCCAATCGCATGGTATAGTCCTTGACATATTCCACGCCAGTGACACGTATTAAATCTATATCTTCAGTCATAACTTTTTCTCTTTTAAATGGGTCTTAGGGGATTTTCATCACGAATATATGGAATAAAAAAGATAAGGGTACGAGTTCGCCTCTCTTTTTTGTCTTTCTTTCATCCACATTTCCTTGAAACCCTTGGAATCCCCATTTATAATCGTACCTTTATGTCTCTTTACCTTAAAAGTTAAAAATAATCATGTTTACGCCATCAATGACAAACGAGGAAATAGAGGCCGTGGCCTATAAGGACTTTCTGGAGATCCGGGGAAGAGTGGAAATCGCGAAGGATAAATTCGTACAAAGGGTGAGATGCACGCCCCCGGGATTTTGGGCCTTGCATTCCTTGCAGGAGACACATACCCTTCAAACCCGCTCCAAGAATACATGGACTGTATATTTCTATTATTTGTACACGACACCGGCCGGTGCCGTGAAAGTCTCATCTATGATCTACACCTCCCTGCCGGGAGATGAAGGCACGGATTACCTGTTTATGAATAATCTCGACCGCTTCCGGCTGGAGAGGGTGAGCTCGCGTTTCTCGCAACAATACGAGGAACGCCATATCGACCCGAACCAGATCCAACTGAACGGCCTTCTGCCCGCTATCTATTTCATGAGACTGCCGGCGACCGGAAGATCGCTCCCTACACTCCCGATACATGGACCGAGGAGGAGAAAAAGGACAAATATCTCTTCGTGTCGGAGCAAGGGACCATGGAGGCGAAGCTGGAGGGGCGTGTGGAGACCTACCTTACTTTCAGGAAGCCGGAACAGCCGGGTGATTAAATAAGTAGAGGGCGAGGTTGATACCCCGCCTCATCCGTTTCTGCCCGGTTGCTCTCTATAATGCATTCAAGAGTTTATGAATCTCATTAACCATCTGCGTAGCGGATTCCCCGGTCTCGGCCAAACCTTCCGGAGTGATCTTGGCAACCGTCTTGTTCAACTTCTCGAGTTTGCCTTTAGCTCCTTTCGTTGTCAGCTCTTCCCGGAGGATGCGGATCTTCTCGCAATCTTGTATACCCTCGACCAAACGTTCGAAGCGAATGCTACTGCGTGGACCGGGATAAATACTGTATGTATCGCCTGCCGCCCAAGTGCGGAAACGCGAGTCACGCAGAGGATCGGCGGTCCAGCTATTAACTGCCCAACGTAGATAACCGTCGTAACCACCAGCTACGGCGTGCAAGACCGTCCATGCCGCTTCCGCCGGGTCGGAGAAGGTGAAGGTATTCGGGAACGCTTCCGCGCAACAGGTATAAACGGTACTGATCTGTCCCGCTTTATCACGGGCAGCCTTTACGTCTTCTGGGAATTTATGCCCATAGGGAATACTTAAATAGTATAAGTCCGATTGAATTTCCGGATGATAATTTCCGGCCAGCGTGATCTTGAACTCCGGATCGGCTTGCTTGATAACCTTGATCGCCTCACGCATCGCCTCCATCGGACGCTCGTCCATAGAGATGGCGGTTTTCTCGAACCAACCTTTCTCGCGAAGGTGGCGGGAGAAATCTTTTAGGAAAGTACCCCAATAGTCTGCGTAAGCGGCGTCACCCGGTTTCGTGTTGAGGAATTGTACACGATTTGTCGCCTCGTCGTAATAATCGAAAGATAAAGCCCAAGGGATCATGGTGTAGCAACTGATCATATCATCGATACCGATCTCGTTCATCATGAATTCCACCCATTTGTCGAAGACGGCGTAATCATATGCCCAAGTGCCGTCTATCTTCTTGATCCGGGTGATCATGCTGTCGAATGATCCTCGGTCTGTCCGGCCCAAGGTTTATGCATGATACTGGTGGTGATAGCGCGCTGTCCGGCGTTCGCCAACATCTTCATGATCGGGCGCATAGCGTCGAAATGCTCTTTGCTCCAAAGAGGAACTTGGTAGTAACGGGCCACGGAATACGGGTTCTGCCATAAGTCCAGATGGAAAGCCCAGTCCTTCGGGGCGGGAAGCGTGCGGTTCAATACGTCCACTTCTATTTGTAATTCCATGGGGGAGGCATTTTTTCCCGTGACGGTCAATGTCCCTTTATATTTACCGGCTTTCGCGGATTGAGGTACCCAGATATTCATCCAGATCGGCTGGGTGGTGCGTGCCTTGATATCACGGATCTTTACGATATCCAATACATCGGCTACGACGGAGGAATCCCATTCCGCCTTATTCTCTCGGTGGCCGCAACCGCCTTTACGGTCTTTATTCAACTCATCGGTCATGACGTAACGGACAAAGTTCGTCGTGATAGCGGAGGATGGGATGATGGAAGAACCGCTCTTTAAGTCGCTCACGGTGATAGAGGCATCCTCGAGTCCCACCTTGGTCCATAACACGGCTTGTGCGTTTACCCGTTCCCCTTTCCATGCTTTCGTCTGCCAGCGATTGCTTTTCTTGACATCGGGAATACTGAGTTTCGGATATCGTATATCGGTCGTGCCCCAGCTTAATTGGGTTGGGGCCGATAACTTGTCCCAGATCTCGTCGCTGTCATGCGGTTTCGTGTCGGTCAATTCCGTATAGTCGCCTAGCGGGTATTTCTCGGATTGCTGGGCTACGGTAAAAGAACTTAGTGCCAGAAAGGCACAAAGGATGAAAGTGTTTTTCATACGATTGCTTATTTTAGAATATTAACTAGGGCAAAGATAGGAATTAGTTGACAGTTGTCAACTGTCAACTAGCCTTTTATAGTGGCATACGAGTAGATTCCCCTCATCATCGTATAAGTGCATCCCGTTGCCCTCGCAATAACGGAACATCTTACAATCCGCGCATTCCCCTTTTTTAGCCCACTGGCGGTTACGATAAGGTTTAAACTCATTATTCCAGATATCGATGAAATCGTCTTTATAGATGTTCCCTTGGTGGAAGTTGGCCCGTATGCTGGGACAACCGGAGATAGCGCCATCAGCGAGGACAGAGGCTGTATTGATACCGGCGTTGCATTGGAAAATCGAGTCTCTCACTCTGCCTCATAATTCCCGAGGAAGCCCTCACAGCCGTAGCTAACGTGTATCTTACCCTCTTTCCGGCTGAAGCGGATGAAGTTCATGACCCATGTAACTGCTCGTTCGTCAGTTGCAAATCCGTCTCAGTCGCAGCACGTCCAACTGGGAAGATCGTAAAGATACGCCACCGTTTTACGCCCATCTCGATCAAAAATCCTTGAAGAGCATCAAATCCTTGAA
>ENA-OQCK01000945-OQCK01000945.1-human-gut-metagenome-genome-assembly--contig:-NODE-945-length-12691-cov-4.199140_pt1 | contig 12691 bp, 14 predicted proteins | sample MGYA00242498_ERZ504578 | MGnify/ENA primary metagenome ERZ504578 (study PRJEB26092, sample SAMD00036229) | human gut metagenome | host: Homo sapiens | study: EMG produced TPA metagenomics assembly of... | reverse complement strand
TCCGGCAAGGTGTATCGTGATGGACTAAATACCGCTCTATTAGGAACACATCGTAACGGAGAAAATTCACGAACTTTGTCGTAGTAAATAGATTCTGAAAAACAGAGGATATCATCATGTCAATAATTATTTAACGACTATAAAACATTATACAATGAGCAGTATTAAGCCTATTAGAGATCCTAAGACGGATCATTTGTTGACACCTGAAAATTCAGCGTTGTTAGTAATTGATTATCAACCAATACAGGTTCATTCCATTACTTCTATGGACAGACAGAAATTGGTGGAAAATATATCTAATGTATGCCGGATTGCTAAAGGTTTCAACGTCCCGATTGTCTTAACTACGGTAAATGTCGCCACTGGTCTTAATACGCCTACCATTCCCCAGATCAAAAAGGTCCTTCCGGACCAGCCTGAGATCGATAGGACCTCAATCAATTCATGGGAGGACAAAGATTTTCAAGAAGCGGTCAAGGCACTAGGGAGAAAAAAATTAGTGATTTGTGCGCTATGGACAGAGGCGTGTCTTTCTTTTCCCGCTTTGGACTTGTTGAAAGAGGGATATGAGGTATATACCATTGTTGATGCTGTTGGTGGCACATCCGAAGTAGCCCATGAGATTGCCCTTAGGCGGATGGAGCAGGCCGGAGTCCGTCTGACCTCCGTTACGCAATATATTTGTGAACTGCAAAGGGACTGGGAGCGTAAGGAGACTGTTCCTGTGTTTGTCCAGGGATTGTTGGATAATGGTTCTTTCTTCGTTGAGACCCTTAAGGAATGATATGTCGGAAGGACTATAAAAACGAAGGCGGGTTTATTCTCCTGAAACCAGATGGAATAATATACGCCTTTCAAAAATGTTATTTGATTTATGATAGCACTAATTTTCATCTTGTTATTATTTATTTATGATAACTACCAACCTCAGTGCACTGGCTGCCATATGGAAGGATGATCCCGATCATACTCGTATCGGTTTTGAGGTGAAACATGCGGGGCTCTCCTTTGTCAGCGGATATTTCTCGGATTTTGACATCTCTGTAAGGCAGGCAAATGACGATTATAAGAATACGCATATCCTGGCGGAAGTGCAGACCACGAGTATAAGTACGGGCGTGGTGGCACGGGACAACCATCTGCGTTCTCCAGATTTTTTTAATGTGGAGGTCTTTCCCCTAATGACATTTAAAAGTACAAAGATAAAGATGGAGAAGACCAGGAAAGGAAAAATATATGGAGACCTTACACTTCACGGGGTTACCCAAAGGATAGAGCTGGAAGTACTACTGATAGGGAAGAGGAAGAGTCCCGTATCTAAAAAGACACAGTAGGCGTTCGTCTTAGCGGCAAAATCAAACGCTCAGAGTTTGATCTCGGTCTTAAGTTTGTTCCGGCCATGATTGCAGACGATATACGGATTATTGTGGACTGTGAATTCACACATGAATAGAGAAAGGATAATTAATATTGAAATGACAGCAATATGAGACAAAGAAAAGTGACCCGAATTGTAAGGGGACGGAACGCAGTTGACGGGGCGGGTGTGCGTCTGCGCCGTATATTGGGGGATCGGACGATACAGGATTTCGATCCGTTCTTGATGCTTGACGGTTTTGACTCCACCAATCCTCAGGATTATATAAAGGGATTTCCCTGGCATCCTCATCGTGGAATAGAGACCGTAACCTATTTAGTCAGCGGAACAATGGCGCATGAGGACAGCTGGGAAACAAGGGGGTGATCCGCTCTATGGGCTGTCAGTGGATGACCGCCGGATCCGGGATACTCCACAAGGAGATGCCGCAGCCTTCGGAAAGGTGCTCGGGTGCCAGTTGTGGGTAAACCTGCCCGCTACGAAAAAGATGGTGCCACCTACATATAGAGATATCTCGTTAACCGATATCCCGGTGGTGGCCGATAAAGCGACCGTCCGTATCCTATCCGGTTGCTATCAGGGGATACGGGGGGCTCTGAACGGTTCGCACGCCCGGGTTACATATCTGGACATAACCTTGCCTGCCGGCATTTTATGGAGCTACGAGGAGGCCCACAATAATGAGACACTATTTATCTATTTACTGGAAGGCTCGCTTATCCCCGATCCGGAACAACGGTCGATCGAGGATAAGGGGTGCGCCATATTATATTCCGTTTCCGCTCCTGGAGAAAGGACACATGAGCCGTGGTTGTGAAGGCCGGAGCGGAAGGCGCACGTTTTCTCCTGCTCGCCGCCAGTCCTTTGAGGGAACCGGTCGCCTGGGGAGGTCCCATCGTCATGAATACCCACGAGGAGCTGCGAGAATCTTTCGAAGAATTGAGGAACGGAACGTTTATCAAATGAATCTGAGAAGAGTCAGATACTTTCCGCCATGTTTAGTATGAATCAAGAGGTTTGGTTTATAGACTATGTCTTACGTGTCAATATTAAAATATATGTTTTCTGTAGCGAGATAATGTCGAAAACATTACAGGGTTAGTGGAAAGAACGGGGGCTGCCGGTTTTCTTGCATTTTTAAAAGCTCGGTCCCACATTTTCAAGGGTTCTCTTGGGTTAAATTTGGTATATTCATTTGCTTTTCTTAACTTTGCAAAAATTCGCAGGCGAAAACCAACTACTTTTTAAGTACATTTAGTTCTATTTTACGCATTGGATAACTTTTCATCCTCTCTTAGAAATTACGCAGGGCCTGCTTTAAGAAAATCATTTTATAAACCATTGCAAGGTATTGGATAAATGCCTTGCCAAAACGTGACTTTATGCGATATAAAGAAAGTTTGCTATTGCCATTCCTTTTGGCGATAAATATCATTTTGCCTGTGACAGCGCAGGAAAAACCGAGGTTAAAAATAGGAGGCGCACTCCGGTTCAACTACAATTACTCAGACTGGAAACCGGAAAGCCGGAATCGTGGCGGAGAATTCGACTTCGACGTGCTCCGTCTGAACGTGAACGCTTCCTATAAAAAAATCGATTTAGCGGTGGATTACCGCTTCTATCCCTCTTCCTCGGGAGGCGGCATGCTCAGGGAAGGTTGGATAGGCTATCGTTTCAATGATTCACACCGGTTACAGATAGGCCTGACAACGGTCCCTTTCGGTGTCCTGCCTTATACGGGTAACAATTATTTCTTCAACCTGAACTATTATGCCGGTCTTGAGGACGATGCGGACATGGGGATAAAATACCTCTTCCATAAGGACCGCTGGGAGTTGTCGCTCGCCTATTTCCAGAACGCCGACCTTTCCGGGACCGGAGGAGACTCGGAACTGTCCGCCAGCCGCTATGCCTATGACATCGCCGGACGCGATAAGGAGGCGCATCAGGGCAATATCCGGGTGGTATATCATTTCGGAAACTTGTGGAGACATCAACTCGGAGGTTCGGTTCTTATGGGAGGTTTGTATAATATGGACACACGAAAGACAGGACTCCGTACCGCTTTTGCCCTGCACTACGTAGCCGACTATCGGCGGTGGAACCTTAAAATGCAGTATACCAACTATAATCTCAGACCCGTGCGGGCTCCAGGGGAAGACAGAAGTGTGGTGACGATGGCGGCTTACGGGTCGTCTTACCGGATCGCCTCCAGGGCGGATATATATACGGTGTCATTGTCCTACCGGATCCCCGTGAACAAGTGGTTTCTGGACGATATCTGCCTGTACAATGATTTCAGCCTACTCAACAAACGCGTCGCCGGGTTTAATGACAGCCTGGAGAACGTGACGGGGTGTTCTTTGGCGATAGGAAAGGTCTTCACCTACATCGACTATGCCGTGGGGAGGAATCACGCATGGCTTGGCGACGTATGGGACGAAGCCTTTGCCGGTGGAACGGAAGACAACTGGAATGTCAGGTTTAATATAAACATAGGATATTATTTTTAAAGGATTATGGATAAAAATAAAATTGAGATCAAGGATTTGTATTTGATTTTCGGCTCTGAAAGGAACAAGGCTTTCAAGATGCTGAAAAAAGGGAAAAGTAAAAGTGAGCTCCTGAAGGAGACCGGATGTACGGTTGCCGTGAACAACGCGAGCCTCTCTGTCCGGGAAGGTGAGATATTCGTGATCATGGGACTTTCGGGAAGCGGCAAGTCAAGCCTGCTCAGGTGTATCAACGTTTGAACAGGCCCACTTCCGGTGAGATACTGATTAACGGGGAGGATATCGCCGGAGTTCCGGATGAACGGTTGCGTTCCCTGCGCCGGAAGGAGCTGGCGATGGTTTTCCAGCATTTCGGGCTGATGCCCCACTATACCGTATTGCAGAACATCGCTTTCGGACTCGAGCTTCAAGGCCAGGAAAAGAGGGAACGCGAGCAAAAGGCGGCGGAAAGCATGCGTCTGGTCGGGCTGGACGGATACGCCGACCTGATGGTCAACGAGCTGTCCGGAGGCATGCAGCAACGGGTGGGACTGGCACGTGCCTTAGCGAATGATCCGGAAGTCCTGCTGATGGACGAGGCCTTCTCCGCCTTGGACCCGCTGATACGGGTACAGATGCAGGACGAGCTGCTGGCCTTGCAGTCGAAGGTGAAAAAGACCATCGTATTTATCACGCATGACCTGGAGGAGGCTGTCAAGCTCGGTGACCGTATCGCCATCATGCGTGACGGGGAGATACAGCAAATCGGTACCTCCGAGGAGATCCTGACCGATCCCGCCAATAAGTACGTGAGGTGTTTCGTGGAGAACGTGGACCGCAGCAGGATTATCACCGCCGCATCCATCATGGTGGACAAGCCTATGGTGGCAAGGCAGGGAAAAGAGGGACCGGAGGTCCTGATCCGGAAGATGAGAGAACGTAAAATAACCGTGTTGCCCGTAGTGGATCCGGATGGCATACTGGTAGGCGAGGTCCATCTGAAGGAACTTCTCCAATTAAGGAAGGAGCGTATCCTGAACATCGACTCTATCGTAAGGAAAGAGGTACACTCCATATTGGGCGATACCGTGGTGGAGGACATACTCCCCTGATGACGAAGACCAACTCGCCCATCTGGGTGGTCAACGAGAAACGGGAGTTCGAGGGAATGGTACCGCTCTCGTCGCTCATTATCGAGGTGACGGGAAAAGACAAGGAAGAAATCAATGAAATCATTCAAAACGCAATAGAATTATGATAAATATAGGAGAATATATAGAAATGGCCGTGGAATGGCTGACTGAGCACGGCGCATCGTTTTTTGACCTGCTGAGTCTGGGAGTGGAAGGTGTTATCGACGGGATACTGTGTGTCCTGCTCGGGATACCTTTTTACATAACCATCGCGATACTCACTTTCCTGGCGTTATACAAGAGTGGCAGGGGGACAGGGATCTTCACCCTCCTGGGGCTGTCGCTCATTTACGGGATGGGATTCTGGGAGGAGACCATGCAGACCCTGGCCCTGGTACTCTCCTCCACCGGCATGGCGCTGCTGCTGGGAATCCCCTTGGGGATCTGGATGGCAGGCAGCGGACGCTGCAACAAGATCTTGCAGCCGGTGCTTGACTGCATGCAGACCATGCGGCCTTTGTCTATCTGATACCAGCGGTGCTATTTTTCGGACTGGGAACGGTACCGGGAGCCTTCGCCACGATCATTTTCGCCCTGCCTCCGGTAGCGAGGCTCACCGCATTGGGCCTCCGGCAGGTGCCGAAGAACGTGGTGGAAGCCGCCCGCTCTTTCGGGGCCACTCCCAGCCAGCTCCTGTTCAAGGTGGAGCTGCCATTGGCATTACCCACCATTCTCGCCGGTATCAACCAGACCATCATGATGTCGCTCTCCATGGTGGTGGTAGCCGCCATGATCTCAGCCGGAGGCCTGGGGGAAGTGGTCTTGAAAGGTATCACCCAGATGAAGATAGGCATGGGATTTGAGGGGGGTATTGCCGTCGTGATACTGGCGATCGTACTTGACCGGATCACGCAGGGAATGGCTCGAAAAAAACAAAAGGAATGACACATATAATAAAAGACAGAATGATTATGAGAAACAGAACGATACTTTTCACGACCCTGCTGGCCGTCACGATATTCTTCTCGTGCGGTAACATATCCGACAAGAAAATCCGCATCGCCTACGCGAATTGGGCGGAAGGGATAGCGGTCACCTATCTGGCCAAGGAGATCCTCTCGGAACAGGGATACAGGACCGAACTTTTGAATGCGGACATCGCCCCCATATTCACCTCTCTGGCAAGAGGCAAGACTGACGTGTTCATGGACAGTTGGATGCCGGTGACCCATGCCGATTATTTTCAGAAATACGATGGTAAGCTGGAAATCCTCGGGCAGATATACGACAGCGCCCGTATCGGGCTTGTGGTACCTGAATATGTCCCAATCCACACGATTGAGGAACTGGGTGCCCATACCCAGCGGTTTTCCGGGGAGATCGTGGGGATTGACGCCGGTACGGCATCATGAAATGCACGGAGAAAGCCATCCCTGAATACGGCCTGGATTACAGCTCATGATCTCCAGCGGTCCCGCCATGACGGCATTGCTGAAGAAGGCCATCGACAAGAAGGAATGGATCGTCGTGACCGGCTGGACCCCGCACTGGATGTTTGACCGCTTTCGCCTGAGGGTGCTGGAAGACTCGAGAAACGTTTATGGGGAGGCCGAGCAAATCCATTCCATCGCTAGGAAAGGATTCAGTAAGGAGCATCCGTTCGCTGCCGCCCTTTTGGGAAATATCCACCTGTCCGATACCGAGATCAGCTCCCTGATGCGGGCCATAGAGGAAACCAGCGGGACCGAGACTAGAGCCGTACGCCAGTGGATGGACGGGCACAGGGATTTGATAGACAGTTGGATTCCGGAAAAGGACGAATACAGCCGATGAACATCACGATGGAATGGATGGCCAGGCTGTCCACGGCCCCTCTTTTAGGTAGATCTCCGGCCCCGAAAGGAGATCGTTCTAAAGATACCGGTTTCCGCACTCGTTCTCTCGTTGCATCGGGAAGTGCCTCGCTCTCTTGATGTCGGTACTATCATATTTCAGAAGGACCTTGTTCGTTCTAATGCTGTCACCATTGCGTGCATGGAATAAAAAAATACGACACGGCTACAGATACGATGAGAGGATTTGTGGTATGATGAAACTTGTACTATTACTGCGAACGGAATGGCAGAAACCATCAAGAATTATGTCTTATTGTTGATATTACGGACATAACTCGTTCAAAATGACTTTTATCGATAACTAATTGTCTGTTTTATGTAACAAGTGTAGCATTATGCTTTTATAACTTTGCATCATCAAGAATTAACGTTATGAACCAAACGGTTCGGTCGCTAAAAATAATATCAGTGTCAAAATGAAAAAAAGTATTTTTTTCTTCTTCCTGTTATTCAGTTTGCCAGTTTTTTCACAAAGGGTTGCGATAAAGAACAATCTCGTATACGATGCGCTGTTGACTCCCAACCTCTCGCTGGAGTTCTCTCTGGGGGAAAAATGGACCCTGGATACCCAGGTGGGCATGAATTTTTTCTTCTATGAGAACGATCCCACCGCAGATGGATACAAGACAAGGAAATGGAGCCATTGGCTTGTGCAACCCGAGATACGATATTGGGCTTGCGAGAGATTCAACGGTTGGTTTCTCGGGCTGCACGCGCATGGAGGCCAGATGAATGTCGGTAGGATAAACATCCCTTTTATTCTTCAGAACAAGCATAAAGAGATGAAGGCGCACCGTTATGAAGGCTATTTCTACGGTGGCGGCATCAGTGCCGGTTATCATTGGATTTTATCCGACAGACTCAATTTTGAAGCCGCTTTGGGGATAGGATACGCGCACGTGAGATATGACAAGTTCAAATGTACGGCTTGCGGACAAAGGACGGGGAAGGGAGGCGCCGATTACCTCGGCCCGACAAGAGTCTCTCTCTCAATTATTTATATACTTAAATAAAACAGGCCTTGGGCAAAATTAGTATAAGATATAAAAATATGAAGTGAATGAGATCGATGCATTATTACATAAAGCTGTCAGCAGTCTGTGCCTGCCTTGGTTTGACGGCTATATTCGGGCAGGCCCAGGAGGTCGTTGAGCGGAACCTATCACCATTACATTGGAGATATGACGTGAGGGTCAAGCGGAGCGCGAACGGAAAAAGCCTGCGTTTTTCCCTGCATGTGGACGCCATGACCCGGTTGGAGTCACAGGACGTTCTTGTCATCTATCCATCACTGGTTTCCGCCAGTGGGGATGACAGGATCGATTTCGCGCCTGTCGGTATTGCGGGCAGGATACGATATAAGGCCATTACGCGGTCGAAGGCTCTCGGTGAGAATTCCAGGACATCTCGGTTCGACAATGAGCTCCATCCTTTTTCGGACATAGAGGAGCAGGGGGGGCCTTTCAGGAATCCGTCCCGTTCGAACGCTGGATGCGGATGGCCATGTTACGGTGAGAGAGGAACTGCTCGGTTGCGTGGGTTGTGGCATACGTGAGAATCAAGGTACCGTGCTGTCATTGACCTGCCTGTTTTCAAGGAGGAGGATTATGCGTATGATTTCCTCGAGCCGGAAAAGGTGGCGGTCAAGTATTATAAAGACTCCTTTGACAGCAAGGTCACTTTTCCCGTGGCGAGCTACGAACTGAGAAAGGCCTTCGCGAATAACGGGCAGGAGCTCGCCCGCTGGAAGGATTCATATCAAGAAGTCTGGAAATAAAAGGGGCCGAGTTAAAAGAGGTCCTCATAGAGGGCTTCGCCTCTCCCGAGGGTAAAGCGGAATATAACCAGTCACTGGCGGAAGGGCGTACCCTAGCGCTCTCGAATTATATCTCCGGAAAATACCCCGGGCTTAAAAAGGCCGCGACTTACCGGACGGTCGGTGCCGGAGAGGATTGGGAGGGCCTTAAAAAGCTCGTAGGTATTTCTCCCCTGTCCAATAAAGAGGAATTGCTGTCTATCATAGACCGATATCCAACGGATACGGAGCGAGAGTCCGCCATACGTAACTTGGACAACGGCAGGACCTACGGCATCCTCCTAAAAGAGTTTTATCCGCAACTCCGCCGTACGACCTTTCGTTTCAGTTTCGACGTAAGGGCTTATACCCAGGAGGAGTTACCTGAAATGTTTGCCACGAGGCCGGAATGTCTGAGCTCACACGAGATGTACCAACTCTCGGAAATATATCTCATGCGGGGGGAGAATCCTCTCCCTGTCTTCCAAAAGGCGTACGAACAGTTTCCTGAGGATGTGGTAGTGACACTAAACTATGCCAACGCCTTGCTAAAATACGGGAAAAAGGCGGACGGTGCCTTACGGGTGTTGAGCGACGTGAGGAACGACAGCCGGGCCTTTTCCCGATGGCGGTCGCCTATCATATCAAAGGGGACTGGAGAAAGGCGGAAGAATTGCTGAAGGAGGCTTATAAGCAGGGGGATGACCGTGCCAGGGCTTTCTATGGCGAAGACGCTTATGAATAAAGTTAAGACTTTATATAACAACAGTTAATTTATTTATTCACTAATTTTTAAGTTATGAAAGGAAAAAAATTTCTTTTAGCAGGCGTTGCTATCCTAGGTTTAGGCATGACGTCCTGTAATAATGACGATGTTCCTTCGGTAGGGAATCCTACCGAAGGAAGTACATTCGTAGGAATGTACATCTCTACCATGAAAGATGTCATGACCAGGCGGTAAATGACAGCCAGGGAGATTACGCGGGTAGAGCAGAGGAGAGCACGCTTGAGTCTTTACGGCTTATCTCTCTTGGTACGCCTCGGGACTGGACGCTAGGAAGCGCTGACGAGGAGAATAAATTCTGGGAAACGACACCGGCCGGAACTTACACGGTCGCCCCATGGAAAGCCACCTCGCTCCCAAGCAATGGCGTTGTTGTTTAACAGGGGCTCTCTTAATCCCGGTATCGCAACGGCCACGAACGAGGAGTATGGAAGTGCGGCTACCGCGGTGGCCGACATCGCGGCTCTCGCCACGGATAAAAAGTTCGTGATGACCTCGAAGGCCGAGCAGAAAACCATCAAGGACAATATCTCCGAGGAAACAGTCAAGACAGGCACGGGAGAGGCTCAGAATGTATTCTCCTTTGACATGGAACGTGTCGTGTCGCAAGGCATGGTCACAAAAGGGGGAGACCTAAATGCGGAAACAGCTGACGGAAAAGGAAGTGTTGATCTTGATAACCTCACGTATGCGGCTATCAACGGCGCCGCAAAGACATATCTTTTCCGCAACCATGCAGGAGATCGTACAATCACAGCGGGAGACGGGCTTTACAAAGATTTCACATCCGCTATTGATGACTATGCTGATTTTCAAAATGCCCAAGATCCGAACGGTACAGCCAAGGATTATTTGATCCGCTTGGGAAACCTCTTGCCGGAAGAGACTTCAACAGCGGATGATCTTGGCATGTACGCGGCCAAGGCGGTTGCGGCAGATGCTACCGAGGCTAAAAAGGTGGCAGGTATTTATTTCTTGGAGAATTCCGTAAAAAAGGAGGCACTCACACCTGACAATAAGAATTTCGGTTACTATCGCCTACCGTATGCCAAGGTCTATACGACTTATACTCCAAAAGAGGTATTGCATTGGGATCAAGATCAAAAGAAGTTAATCAGTAAACCCGGGGTAAAGGGCGAGACGTTCTATCGAGGAGAAGGCGATGGCTGATCTATGCCAGCAAGGAAGCCGCAAAGAAAAGCCAGTTGAGCCGGATCAAGGAGCCTATACCTATACGAACGGAAGATGCGCATACCGTGCGTTGTGGAACCGTCAAACAAACGCTGATGGAAAAACGATTGTGAACGCTAATACTCGTCGTAACAACACCTATCTGTTGACAATTACGGCTTTCCAGGGCCTAGGTATGCCGTGGGATCCTTCCGATCCTAAAGATCCGTATCTGCCGAAGCCTGATCCAGACCCTACAGAACCAACTAATCCTGAAAATCCGGATATCGAGAAAGAAGAGACCTACATGCGTGTCGAGGCCAAGATACTCCAGTGGAACCTCGTCTCACGTGATATCGTTCTTGAATGATATTTAGATAAGAGGTAAACTCAGCCAACAATTTCTTACATAACCTTCTGAGAGGGAAGGGGGAGTCTTTCCCCCTTCTTTCTCCAACAGACAAATAAATTAACCTCAAACGGTTAATAATCCAAATATAAGCTATATCAAATGAGAATCAGAAGCGTACATCCTGTCACATTTATCATGTTGCTGGCCTGTTATCTTATTGGTTGCGATTCAGCCGTATTCGACAATTTGAGTGATTGTCCGCAAGGGGTCAATTTCCATTTTTACAGCCAGACCCCTTGCGAACAATTTCCTAATTATCCGTCAGATATCAGGCAGGTCCGGGTATTTGCCTTTGACGAGAAAGATGTGCTGGTGAGCGAATTCTCCGATAAGAAGGCGGTTCTTTCGGCGGATTATTCCTTGCCCGTCACTTTGCGGCATACGGGGAAACTTACGTTTGTCGCATGGGGGGCCGTGACCTGGAGGCTTATGATTTTTCGGGTTTCAAGGAAGGCGTCACGACCAGGCAGGAAATGTGGGTCGCGCTACGGTTGAAAGACAGAAGGGTCTCTTCAGCCCAGGGCCTCTGTACGTCGGGCTAGCTTCCATATCGCTGGAGAATCGGGAGGATATGGGAAGCGTATATGAACGGGTGGCCTTCAATATGCGGGAACTGACATACCGGGTACATTTTACCATCCGGCCCATCCCCGATCCATTCCCTATGGACGAGGAATTCGTCATAAGTAGAAGATGATAACGGTGTTTATGACTTTAACGGGCAGATCGCCCTTTGCGAACGTTTTGAGTACGTGGCCGAAGCCACACGTGATACGGACGGGGTGTTAAAAGCTGACTTTACGCTGATGAAGCTGGAGGAAGGCAGGAACACGCTCGTATCCCTAGTCAACAAGACAACCGGGAGATCCTTTATACCGCCAATCTGGTGGATGACATCATCATGTTCCGGGGTGATTCGGGAGAACCACCGTATAGCCTGGAGTGTGACCATGATTTTCCCATAACTCTGAAACTCAAGTACGAGAAGGAAACATGGACACTGGTACAGGCGACCGTCTTGGATTGGAATGTCGTCTCCCGCCCCGTAGAGCTAGGTGCTGATATCATCTCAGGACAGATTTAAGATCCGTGTGGTATCAGAAAGGAGTTGAGATTATTATAAAAAACGATATATAATGAAATACGGAACTGTGATAAGGTTGTTGACAGCGGCCTGCGTGGTAATTGTACAATTGACTGGATGCTCGCCAGATACGGAAGATATGAAAAGATCCGTTACGGGTATTCCTATCCGAATCGTGGCGGAAATGAACAAGGGCACCGGTGCTTCCCGGATGACGAAAGCCCCTGTGCGTTCAGGGGGGGAATGGAAGGAGAACTATATCGGTGCGGAGGAATACGAGAAAACCGTCAAGCATGTCCTACTCTTCGCTTATAAGAACATCGGGACATCGCCGGAGAAAGTCATTTTCTATTATCCCCAAGGCACTGCCAATCCACTGGTAGGTATAACCGGCATTGACCATTTCGAGATGAGAGAGATGGGAGGAATAAACGTAGGGGACTCCGATATAGCCTGGACCTGGAGCTGATGGGTGGTAATTATAATTTGTCTTATTGGTCAATTGCGAATCCGGATTGAAAAGATCCGGGAAGAGCATATGATTC
>ENA-OQCK01000944-OQCK01000944.1-human-gut-metagenome-genome-assembly--contig:-NODE-944-length-12693-cov-3.334713_pt1 | contig 12693 bp, 16 predicted proteins | sample MGYA00242498_ERZ504578 | MGnify/ENA primary metagenome ERZ504578 (study PRJEB26092, sample SAMD00036229) | human gut metagenome | host: Homo sapiens | study: EMG produced TPA metagenomics assembly of... | reverse complement strand
CCATTTTCCCTGGCTGCGGAATTGGTCGATTTCAAACATATTGATGATGGCATCCCACAAAAGTTCCAAATCCTCCTACTGAAAAGCCCGTGGATTTTCTGGCCAGATTAGCTGATATGTATCCCTCTGCGCGGTACAGGGCGTAGGGAACGATATTTTTTCTTCCCATTTCCGTACTCTTATTTTCCGCGTCCTTTTCTGTGGTGATAGCCACACGGGTAATGGTCACTTCCTGACTCACAATGGGGTCAATGCTTCTGGCAAATCCCAGCTGTACAGGCCCACGCACCTGGCCGCAGTTTAACGCTGCCTTTACAAAGGTTGTCATGACCGCGCCAAAGGCTCGGATATCGAAAAAGTTACGGCACATAAAATCCCGTATTTTCTGGTCTACCTGAGGGTCTTTCTTTTTGAGTTCCTTGATTCCCTTTTCATCTGTCTTAAGCTCAATGTACGCGGTATTGTCACTTCTGTTTAAGGGTACATCCTCCCGGATATATATTTTATACCCGGGCTCGTCTTCCTTCAGTGTCTCCACATAATTGCGTATCTTACGTTTTAAGCACACATCCGTCACGATACCGTATCCGCTCTCCGGATCAATCCTGGGCAGATTGCCTGCATCCGGGTCGCCGTTTGGATTCCCGTTCTCCACATCAAATAACACCACAAATTCATACCTGTTCTTAATCACCTCTGCCATTTTAAGCCTCCTCCTTTATCTTCTTCTCATATCTCTTCTGAGTCTGATGATAATACCCCAATATGAACATTCCCTGCTCCTCCAGGGTAAGCCGCCTTGGGCAGGCTGCCTTCTGTCCCTCTGCGACAGTCAGCCTTCCCTGTAAATCACCCAGTATTTTTTCATAATATATCTCCTTCGCCCCATTATTCATCTTCTTTATGTGGCTGTTTTTCAGCTTAAATAAAATGGGAAAGATTGCCGCCGGCGTCGCGCATGCAGAGTTAAAATACTTATCCTTTATGGTGGCGTTAATCCCCGGATTGGCGTCCTCCTGGATTGCCTCCAGAACCGCAAACTCCCTTCCCAGGATGTACGCGGTATTATTACTGTCTTCATTCAGCGCCATGGTTATTTCCTCCTTTTCATTTCCATTTTTCAGCAGATATGCTTTGATAATGGCTGCCCTTCCCCTGGTTATCTTATAAATCCGGCTGTCCCCGTCGTCCTGCTCTGCCCGTATCCTGCCAAGCACGGCCTGATACAGGACGCCGGATACCGGCTGCCGGATATGATTGCCCTGTACACTGCCCCGGACATACTGGGAACCGGCTTTTTATCCCTGGACTTTTTATTGACGGTCTCCTGCAGCATACGCCACATTCCCAGATACTCCACGCGTCGGCTGCCGGACGCACTATTTCCATTCTGTCATAATGTTCTTTTATATGCTTTAATATATTTCCAAAGCTGTCCTGATAGAAAAAACGCACTGCCAGCCTGGCTGCATTAGGCGCCAGACCTAATATATAAAATTTCCTGTCCATATCAAGACTGTCCTGGACATCCTGAGCCGCAACCGCTTTTCCCTCTGCCAGGTTCTTGAATACCCCATCCACTATTTCCTGGTTCTCCATCGTTGGCTCCGATACGCACGCAAATATATTCTGGTATCGTTCGTCGCCTTCCTCGGACCAGTAAACCACTGCCGTGTCACCGATGGTTGTCCCATGAGTCCGGTCCCCAAGGAGATAATTGAGCGCCGTGGTATAGGCATAGGCCGCATATGTTCCCACCGGTGCGTTAAAGCTCTGTTCCTTGCCGTATGATTCAAAGGCAGGTGCATTAAAGGAAACAGCGCAGCACCGCTGGACTGGGCCCCCTGGACTCCTTTTATGGTGCCGTGAATCCTGGCTATTTCCTCCCTGCGCCCTGTCACCAGGCAGACGCCCCACAGGGTCCTGTGCCTGACTGACGGCTGTATTCTTCCCAGCACTGCCTTATATCCGGGTCCTCATGGACATATTCCCCATCCATCATGAACACCAGATTAGAACCAGATATAATCTCCTCCAGTTCCGGTATCAGGCATGGGTTTTCCGCTGCCTGATCCGCGCCCAGCGGTCAAAAAACCGGCACACCGCCCTGGCCGCGGGGCTGCTGATATGCTCTAAAATGTCCTTATGCTTCTTTTTGGCGCACTCAAAACATTCCCTGGACCGCTCCGGTTTCCCCTTATTATCAATTCCCAGCATATAACCGGAATGGTCGCACAGGAAATTGGCGGATACACCGGAAGAACGGGAAACCATCTGGGGTACCGTAAGGTTCTGCGGTACCGTGACTGTCTTTTTACCCTTCTGCCGCTCCTGCTTAAGGGGAATGACGCTCTTAAGCTCCCCCTGCTCTGAAATATCCAGCCCGTACGCTACCTTTGCCCTGCACCAGCCCGGACTGGTTATCTTTCCCTTCCGTTCAAGGGCTTCATAATATTCAACAAGCGCCTGGAGAATCATCGCACCACCTCACAATTCCTTACATCCAGAACACCATCCTTCATGACGGCCCTGAAAAACATGGGTTTAATGTCCTCAGTATCTGAGTAATCAAAGTCAAACAGCATATACCCCAAATCCCTCTCCGTTCCGGCATATGCAGTGTCTATCTCATCTTCTTCATAAAGGGCAAACTGGGCAGGAAATTCCCGGCATCCAAAATACGGTCTGTGATAGCACTCACCCTTGCGGAGCCGGCGCATAATAATGTCCTTAAACTTACCCTCATTATCCCTTGGGACTGCCTTGGGGGTCATCTCAAAGTGAGCCTCAACCACATATTCCACATCCCGCAGAAGAATGGCCGCTCTCTGTACGATTTCCTCCCTGCTGCTTATATACAACGGTTTTCCTCCCCCGTTTATAGCAGACAATACATTTCCTGCCAATACCTTGCTCTTTACCTCATTTCTCCGGATGCTGGTAAACTGAATGGGTTTTCTCACATATATTTTGTCAATCACCCACCGCATCCCCGGATGCCAGTAGATCGCCTCCAGCATACCCCTTGCGGCGGAGGGAGTCATCACATCATAGCTGCACCGTTCCACCTTCATCTCAGGGCGGCTGAAAAGGGCATAATCCCCCCACATCCGGACCCGTACTCCTCGCTCATCACTTCACTCCTTTCCGCATACGCCATTTTCATGAAGGGGACTCAAAACATGACGGCATCGCCGCGGCTTACGTCAATCACAAGTCCTCTCTCCCTTGTATACTGCTCCTTATTCCTCAGAACATAAAATTCCTGGTCTATCTGTTCAAGCGGCCAGCGCCGTTTAACGCTTCAAAATCATGTTCAAAAACATTTACACAGTACTGTCCCGCCTGCCTGATAAGCTCCCTGTTATGCTCTCCCCGCCGGATTTGCATGGCAATCTGCGCTGCTTGCGGCTCTGTATCAATTAAAATGGTCCTGGTATTGCTCTCAATCAGGCGGAACTCGGAAGCCACCGATGCAAATGGAAACATGAAGGAATGGCTTCCCTGCTCAAACTGCTCCACCACATCCTTTGCGTCCAATCCCTCCCCTTTATACCGGTACAGCCTGGTGAAATATTCTCCAATGGCCTCCGGCGATGATATATCTTCATACTTTTCCACAATCTGCCCCGCAACTGAAATAGGCAGTTTTAATTCCTGTGGTATATGGATATCCTCCTCTTCCTCCAAAGTAAATACCTGGGTAATGCATTCTTCCGGATCCCTCTTTCCCTCCCTGTTGCACCTTCCGGCAGCCTGGATCACGCTGTCAATTCCGGCCAGCTCCCTGTATACGGCCGGAAAATCAAAATCCACGCCTGCTTCCACCAGGCTGGTGGAAATAAGCCGGCACGGTTCTCCTGATGACAGACGGCCGCGAATCTCCTTCAAAAGCTCCTTCCTGTGCTTTGGATACATCAATGTGGATAAATGATACGTTCCCCGGTCCTCAATGGACTCGTAGATACGCTGTACACGCTTTCTGCTGTTCAGGATACAAAGGACCTGATGCCGGCCTTCCAGCTCCTTCACCAGATGCTCCTGGGATATCCGTCCTGCCAGGTGTATCCTTGTTCTTTTGAAAAAATCATATTGTCCTTTTACATCCGGACATAGTTCCGCCGCCTCCAGTTCCTGTATCTTTGCAGGAAAGAAGGGCTGCAGGGACGGCTGGGTAGCCGTACAGATAACAGCCGTGCAGTGATAATTACATATAAGCTCGCTGACAGCCCGAATACATGGCATCAGATATTTCACCGGCAGCATTTGTGCCTCATCAAATATGATCACACTGTTGGCAATGTTATGCAGTTTGCGGCATGCCGAAGTCCTGGAGGCAAAGAGTGATTCAAAAAATTGGACATTTGTAGTGACCACCACCGGCTTATCCCAATTCTCGGCGGCCAACTGTTCCAATTTTAACTCCCGGGCGCTCTCATTGTCCTCATACGTCACATTACAATGGTTTTCCAGAACATTTTTCTTTCCCAGGATTTCCTTAAATACCTGGGCGTTCTGTTCGATGATACTCGTATACGGGATCACATAAATAATCCGGTCAAGACCATGTTCCACTGCGTGGCGCAGGGCAAACCCAAGGGAGGATACGGTCTTGCCTCCGCCGGTAGGTACCGTGAGCTGGTACAGCCCCTGCTTCCTTCTGCCTGCCTGCAGACATGCCTTCAGTATAGCCGTCCTTCTTCCATTTACAGATATCAAATCATCATTGAAAGCCAGGATTCCACATGGCTTTCCAGACGCCTGAGAAGAACGTCCATACAATCATGGTCTCCCCTTCCCGCATCGTGTCCCAGCATAAATTGCTCCGTATCCAGATAATCTCCGTCCACAAGGCATGAAAACAGCATTCTGATGAAAAATGACAGGCTGAATCCTCCCTTGCCTATCTGTCTGAACGGCAGCCCGGGAAAATCCGGCATCTCAACTTCATCCTTGTATGGACTGTAATCCTCTAATTGCTTCTTAAGCCTTCCCTGAAGCGTGGCCTCCCCTGCCGTGTCGCCGTTCCTTCCTCCGTCCAGAAGTCCCGAATGGTGGCCGCTGATACAGTAAGCGGCGCAATAAGCAGCCAGCGGGTTGGTCCTGGCATACAGCCCCATCATCTCCTGGGCCCCCGCCGTGGCATGGTCTGTAATGGAACCGCCTTCCAGACGCTTTCTGAATCCCTGGGAATATTTCCCAATGTCGTGCAGAATTCCGCATCCATACCCCCATGCTCCGCACCGGAAAGCCTCTGCGAACAGTTCAGAACGCCTGGCCGTCCCTGTCAGATGCTCCTTCACTGTCTGCCTTCGCACCTTGTCGTCGCTGATGTGCGCGTAGTATTGCATATGTTCCCCCTTCCCCTTACATTGTACAAATTATAACATATTTTTATCTTAAATTAAATAACCTTGTCAAATATCACCATGTCCGTTTTTGTATAAAGATAAATATTTCTTTCATTCCGCCATAACCCCAGATACACCTACTCCTCCCCCGCAAACAGCGGAAATCCATCCTCGGCCCTGCACTCCCCGGCCTGTACCATCTGAGTCTCCTCATCCGGTACTCAATACAGCACCCCTTCCCTCTGGCCCGCACGCACCCGGGGTATTTGGGACAGATAAATTGATAACATACTTTATCTGGACTTTTTGGCTCCATTTCAATTTTCCTCCTTGATTTTTATTTTTTTCTTTCATTATAGCGTGACTTTCCCTTTATTTCAATTTATAATAACTGAAAATTTGTTAAAATAAAAACTATTATGAAAACAATTTAACAAATATTGCTTTTTTTACATGAAAATGATATGGTAGTTAATGTAATCGGAAGCAAGGCTTTTATAAGCCTTATTTATAGGAGTGCAACAACACAAAACAAGGAGGTATTACATGAACAAACCAGAACTTCAGAACAGGTATCAGCTTTTTATAGGGGACAGTGGCGTGACGCTTCTGATGGTGAATTCTTTACCACAAAGTGCCCTGCCAATGGAGAAAAGCTGGCTGAGTGTGCTCAGGCTGCCAAGGAAGACGTGGATGATGCTGTCAGGGAAGCATGGAAAGCATTTGAGACATGGAAGAAGGTTCCTACCAGTGAACGCGCTGCCATTCTGAATAAAATTGCTGACATCATCGACGCGAATACAGAGCATCTGGCTATGGTAGAATCCCTGGACAACGGCAAGCCAATCCGCGAAACCATGGCCATCGATATTCCGCTGAGCGCAAAACACTTCCGCTACTTTGCGGGCTGCATCACGGCAGAGGAAGCAGCGCCAATATACTGGATGAGCAGTTCCTTTCCCTGATATTACGTGAACCGATTGGTGTTGTAGGACAGATTGTTCCCTGGAACTTCCCGTTCCTTATGGCAGCGTGGAAGCTGGCTCCGGTCCTGGCAGCCGGATGCTGCAGCGTATTTAAACCATCCAGCGACACATCCCTTTCCGTCCTTGAATTTGCCCGCCTGGTACAGGATGTCATTCCTAAAGGCGTATTCAACGTGATAACCGGTTCCGGATCCAAGTCAGGCCAGTATATGCTTGACCACAAGGGCTTCAGAAAGCTGGCATTTACCGGCTCCACCGAGGTAGGACGTCAGGTAGCCCTGGCCGCAGCCGGCCGTCTCATCCCGGCCACCCTGGAATTAGGAGGAAAATCCGCCAACATCTTCTTCCCGGACTGCAACTGGGAGCAGGCCATTGACGGTCTCCAGTTAGGCATCCTGTTCAATCAGGGCCAGGTAGCTGCGCGGGCTCCCGTGTATTCGTACATGAGGATATTTATGATAAGTTCCTTGAGGACGCTGTAAAGGCATTTAACAATGTTAAGGTAGGCGTATCATGGGATCCTGAGACCAGATGGGCAGCCAGATCAACGAACGCCAGCTGGAAAAGATTTTAAGCTATGTGGAAATCGGCAGGCAGGAAGGCGCCCGCCTGATCTGCGGCGGGGAACGCTTAACAGAAGGCGAACTGGCAAAGGGCTGCTTCATGCGTCCCACCCTGCTGGCTGACGTGACCAATGATATGCGTGTTGCCCAGGAGGAGATCTTCGGACCGGTGGCCTGCATCCTTAAATTCAAGGACGAGGACGAGGTCATCCACATGGCCAACGACAATGCTTACGGCCTTGGCGGCGCTGTCTGGACCCGCGACTTAAACCGCGCCATCCGCGTATCCCGCGGCATTGAGACAGGACGTATGTGGGTCAATACATACAATCAGATTCCGGAGGGCTCACCCTTCGGCGGCTACAAGGAGTCCGGTATTGGCCGTGAGACCCATAAGGTTATTCTGGAGCACTACACACAGATGAAGAATATCATGATTAATCTGTCCGAGGCTCCCAGCGGATTCTATCCTGCAAAGTAATACCATATATCCGGTCTGCTGCGCGGACCCCTGAATTCATAAAACATAATTTGATAAAAACAGGGAATTCCTCAAGAAGTAATGCATGGGAATTTCCTGTTTCTCTGTTGTCCGTTTCTCCATTGTCCTCTCACCTGACGTCCGATTTTCCAACATTTATATTTCTAGTTCCATTCATTCCAACCCCTCTATATTGCATCAATCCATAAATATGGCGCATTCTAAAAACATCCAAAAAGGCATTCAAAAAATTATCCCGTAAAATAGTACCAAATATCACTTGACATATAATACTGTAACTTTTATAATTACAGATAGTAACTGATGTTTATTTGATTACAGTTTGCTCAGAAAGGAATTGCCATGAACAACAGCCTCACCGGATTTCTCGGTACCTATGCCTCGCCTGAAAGCCTGGGCATTTACCGTTTTACCATTGATTTAAGAAACGGTGCAATGTCTTATCCTGAATTATATTATGAAGCCCCTGATTGTAAGTTTCTTTCCCTGAAGGATTCTCTGCTGCTTCCCCATTAAAAAGAGAGGGCCGGTCTGGGATATGTCTTTTAGATACGGCCCATAATAAAGATAATGCCTCTGCCTCACCGGCAGCGGAAGTCTTTGAGGAGTCCTCGCCGGCCTGCTACGTGGTCCGGGATGACCGTTATATATACACGGCTAACTACCATGAAGGTACCATACTGATATACGGGATAAAATATGAGGCAGGTTCTCATGGACATGAAAAGCGGCCCGCCCGCCCGTACCTTGAACTGGCCAAAAGAATCCTCATTGCGCCCAAGGCTGGATGCCATCAGATTTTATTTCACAGCCACTATATGATGGTTCCCTGCCTGCTGCTGGATAAAGTGATGGTGTTTGACTGTCAGAAGGATTTTTCCCTTGTATCTGAGCTGGCCTTTGACACGGGAACCGGTCCCCGCCACGGAATTTTTGACAGGGACCATAAGCAGTTGTTCCTTGTCAGTGAGCTGAGCAATCAGGTCTTTGTCTACAGTCTGACAGAAGATGCTGCCGCAGGGACGGACAGCGGCCATAACAGTATATCCCTTCCTGACTTTTCCATGAGGCTCCTGCATATCTGTTCCATCCTGCCTTCGGACGCAGTATATGAGGAACCGCCTGCATCGGCTGCCATACGATTATCGCCGGACGAACGCTTTTTGTATGTGTCCACCCGATTTGCCGAGGTCATAACGGTTTTTAAGATTGACCATGGCTGTCTTGCGCAAATCCAGCAAACAGGATGCGGCGGCATCCATCCCCGCGACATGGTTCATACGCCGGACGGCCGGTATCTATTGGTTGCCAACCGCACACGGGGCGGCCTTGTAAGCTTTCAGATTAACCAGGAAACAGGTCGGCTCATGGACATATGTTCCCGCGTACCTGCGCCGGAAGCTGTTTCCATTGTTCTTTCCCAACATACTATCTAACCCGGATTTCACCTGATAGGAGGTAACAGAATGACAAAACTTGATATTGGAATCGTAGGACTTTCCGTTATGGGCAGAAGCCTTGCCCTGAATATGGCTGACCATGGATTTAAGGTTGGCGGTTATAACCGCAGCGCCGCTGTCACACAGCAGGTCATGAGAGACCATCCTCATGAGAACCTGACTCCCTTTTATGACCTGAACAGACTGACAGACGCCCTCTCACGTCCCCGTAAGGTAATGCTGATGATCCAGGCCGGCAAACCGGTGGACGCGTCATAGAACAGCTGGTTCCCCTTCTGGAAGAGGGGGACATGATACTGGACGGAGGGAATTCCTTTTTTGAGGATACCAGAAGGCGGGCAGCCCTGCTGGCAGAGAAGGGAATCCACTACCTGGGGGTAGGCATCTCCGGAGGGGAGGAAGGCGCACGGTTCGGTCCCTCCATCATGCCCGGAGGCAATGCTGGTGCTTACGAATCAGTGCGCCCCATACTGGAAGCCATTGCCGCCAGGGCCATGGATGAGCCCTGCTGCTCCTACATCGGGCCGGACGGGGCAGGACATTATGTAAAAATGGTCCATAACGGGATTGAGTACGCGGATATGCAGCTGATTGCAGAATCCTATCTGCTGTTAAAATATGTGGGCGGGTTCACCAATCAGGAGCTGGCTCATATCTTTAAATCCTGGAACGACGGGGAGCTTCACAGCTACCTGATTGGCATTACTGCCGGTATCTTCCGGGAGGCTGACGACCTGGCGGACGGAGAGCTCATTGACCGCATCAGAGACAGCGCCAAACAGAAAGGAACCGGAAGGTGGGCCAGCATAGAAGCCTGAAGCAAGGCGTGGATATCTCCATGATTACCTCTGCCTGCACGGCCCGCATCATGTCCAGCCATCTGGATGAAAGAGAAAAGGCATGGGAGCTTATCCATTCCCCGGCTGTCAGCCTCTCCCCTGATAAAGAGGCATTTGCGGCCATGGTCCGCGAAGCCTGTATACAGGAAGATCATCGCTTATGCCCAGGGTTTCTCCTTGATGCAGGATGCATCCAGGCTGTACGGCTGGAATCTGGACCTGGGGAAAATTGCTTCCATATTCCGGGCGGGTTGCATCATACAGGCTGTTTTCTTAAATGACATCACCCACGCATTTGAAGCTGAGCCAAAGCCGGAAAGCCTCATATTCGACCGTTTCTTCCTGTCCCGCATCAATGAGCATCAGGACAGCCTGCGCCAGGCTGTATCCACAGGCGTCATGAACGGCCTTCCCATTCCCGCCCTCTGCAACGCAGTGTCCTACCTGGACGAATTCCGGGCAAAGGCAGCAGGCGCCAATTTAATCCAGGCCCAGCGCGACTGCTTTGGAGCCCACACCTATGAGAGAACAGACCGCGAAGGCGTATTCCACCATGAATGGAGGTGGGCAAATGATAATCAGCACTAACCTTACCATCTTCGGCGGCACCGGGGATCTCACCTTCCGCAAGCTTCTTCCCGCTCTTTACACCATGGATATCACCGGAAAGCTTCCCCAAGACAGCCGCATCACCATCATTGGCCGCCGCGACTACGACAGCAGCCATTACCGTCGGATTTCCAGGGACTGGGTGGAGAAATTCACCCGGCTCTCCTTTGAGGAAAAAGCATTTGACCGTTTCTCAGAAAAAATAGATTATTACCGGATGGATTTTTCCCGTTTGGAAGCATATCATGGGCTGAATCATTATTACAGGGAAAATGATATCAGCTCCCACATCTTTTACTTTGCTGTGGCTCCCCGTTTTTTCAGCGCCATCACAGAGGGACTTAAACTGGTCTATGGTTCCTCCTCCGGCAAAGTGATACTGGAAAAGCCCTTTGGAGAGAATCTGGCCGCGGCCACAGCCCTTAACACAGAGCTGGAGGCATTCTTTGGCCCGGAGCATATTTACCGCATCGATCACTACCTCGGAAAGGAAATGGTCCGCAATATCCAGGCAATCCGGTTTTCCAATCCTATTTTTACAGACGTGTGGAATTCCCGCTATATTGAATCTGTGCAGATTTCCGCCCTGGAGGACATGGGCGTGGAAACCCGCGGCGGTTACTATGATGCCAGCGGCGCCCTGAAAGATATGGTACAGAACCATCTGTTCCAGATTCTGTCCATCATGGCCATGGAGCGGCCGGAGGAATTTAGTCCCAGAGGTCTGCACGATGCCCAGCTGGATGTCTTCCGCTGTTTGCGGCCGGCGGATGAAACGTCCATAGAAAGCACTCTGGTCCTGGGGCAATACGAGGCTACCGCGGCGAACCTCTTGTAAAACCGGATTCACAGACAGAAACCTATGGAGCCCTGCGCCTTTTCATTGACAATGAACGCTGGAAAGGAACCCCCTTTTACATCCGGACCGGAAAAAAGACAGGGAAACGCGAGATTGAACTGGCTGTCATTTTCCGCCGGCCTTATCCGGTCGTGGAGCCCAACATACTAATCATTAAGATTCAGCCGACGGAAGGCGTTTATCTGCAGTTTAATATTAAACGTCCCGGTGATTCTGAGGATATCATTCCGGCCAAGATGGATTTCTGCCAGAACTGCAGTCTCATTCATCAGCTCAACACCCCGGAGGCCTATGAACGTCTTATCACTGCCTGTATGGCGGGGGAGCGCTCCTGGTTCTCACAATGGGACCAGATAGAGCTGAGCTGGAATTACATCAGCCATCTGAAGAAACTCCATGCGGGAAAGCAGCTTCCGGTGTATCCTTATAAGCCCGGAACCCATGGACCGGCTGAAGCGGACCGTATGCTGGAGCAGTACGGGCATAGCTGGCTGTAGGCGGCCGTGACGGCTGCAGGCCAGCCGCAAGGCGGCCTGCACGTTCATGTGCCAGCCGCGTCCCGGACATGACAGGAGGCGCTGACATGGATTACCCCATGGCAGCCGTCCGTCTCAAGGCCATGACCGGCATATTGGAAACAGGGCTATTTGACGATATATGCGGGAAAATTATAGTCCGGACTGAAAACGGAACCGAAGAACATTTTCATAACTGATATGCAGATTCAGACTTTACAGAAAAATCCCGGGCTCTGCTTCATGCAGAATCCGGGACCTTTTAATTATATATCTGATTAATCTCAGCAGACAGCACAAACAATCAGACAATTCAGCAAACTGCCTATGCCGACTTTGCCCTAGCAGCCGCCTTATCCTCCAGCTTGGACACAAACACCGTACCCGCAAGATCTCCCAGGCAGTTGTTGGTGGTGGTTCCCATGTCAAACAGGCGGTAGAACGCAGCTATGATTCCCACAATCTCTGTAGCAGGCCAAATGCAGTTACCATGACCAGAAGCTTTACGATACCGCTTCCGGGGATACCGCCGCCGCCAGTGGAAAGAATGGCCGACATCAGGATGATTTTCACCATGGTTCCCAGGGTGACAGGAACGCCGATGGTCTGGCTGATAAACAGGATAACACAGCCGTACAGGATAACGCTGCCGTCATAATTCATCTGCGAGCCCAGAGGTACGGTGAAACCGGAAATAGTCTCCGGAACATTGAATTTCTCCTTTGCCACCTTAATATTAATCGGAATTGCAGCCACACTGGAGCAGGTGGAGATGGTGTATACCCACAGCTCGGCACTGTCCTTCAAAAACTTGAGCGGATTGATTCCTGCCGTCACCCAGATGACCGTACAGTAAACCAGTACCACATGCACCAGGCAGGCAGATAATAGGTGCCTACAAGGGTTGCCATGCTGGTAAAGATGCCGGCTCCGTACTTTCCGAAGGAATCTCCCATCAGGAAGAATACGCCGATTGGGGATACCAGCATAATCATGTTAATCAGCGAAA
>ENA-OQCK01000943-OQCK01000943.1-human-gut-metagenome-genome-assembly--contig:-NODE-943-length-12697-cov-2.867860_pt1 | contig 12697 bp, 26 predicted proteins | sample MGYA00242498_ERZ504578 | MGnify/ENA primary metagenome ERZ504578 (study PRJEB26092, sample SAMD00036229) | human gut metagenome | host: Homo sapiens | study: EMG produced TPA metagenomics assembly of... | reverse complement strand
CTGTAAAAGAAAAATCTGTGCCTTCTGATACTTCTCTAAATATTCCTCTATTTGTTCAATTTTCATTGTTCTACCTCCATAATATCTATAAGTTGAAATGTGAATTTCCTGCTATCGTTCAATCATATATAAAATTGTCTCTGCCTATATATTCACCAGCTTCATAATCTTCATCTGAACAGCCTGAATACCATGTACACTTACCATGTCTATCTTCCTGTTCTGAAACTTCTTCCATACAATCCTCTTCACTATTACCATGGAAATACAACCGTTCCCCATCCTCATAATCAGCAACAATTTTCCACGGTGTAACTAATGGCAAATATTCTTCTTTTGATATTCTAGCCATCGTAATTCCTCCATTCATCACACGAAATTGCATTTTCTTACGCAAGTCTCCGTTTCCGTTCTATCTCTTCTAAATACTCCTCAAATTCCGGAATGCACTCGTTCAATTCTCCAAAATCACAACGCATTTTTATGCCATTCTTTTGGAGAAGATAATGACCGTATTCACGTGTAACGCTAATTCCATTGATTTTTATTCCAGTTATTTGCATTATTTCACCTCCTGAACATCATTACCATGTGACGAGTGGCCACAAGCCACATCCCTATTACAATACATACTATAGCAGCCATTCCAGCCGTTCTATCAATTGCAGAAATTGCGCACCCTAAAACGATCATAATGACACCACACAATTTTTGCTTGATGAAATATACCCTCATTCGTGTTTTTTGTTCTTATTTCTCCTAGCCCTCTGCAAATCAATTAATCTTTTCCGCTTCTGTGAGCTATATAACGGCTCATAACAGATTGTCTCCTTTAACATATTTCCTTACCCTCCTGTATTTTTCCGATTATGAACACTATAAAAGGCACTACGGTTTTTTATTCTCCGTAATGCCTTCTGACTGTTCACAATAAATTACAATTTCATGCCATCTCTAAATAGTGTCTAGTTACCTCGTTCATGTCAATAATGCTTTTAACGCCTATGGCTGTGTATTCTTTCTCAAAATTCATTCTTGTAAACAGAATAATTTCTTCTCCTAACGATATGTATGGATATATTTCTCGTGCATATATAAAATCATCATCCATTCTAGTTATCAAATGATAACTCATAGTCTCTATAACATCTCCAATTTTTAATTTTTCCACGCTTTTATTCTCCCTTCGTTCAAAGTAAATCTACCTTTCGTCCGTGTCCTCTACTATCTTAATTACTCCACACGGTTCTTTTGTATCACTATGATATTTCCCGCCTGTAAAATAGGCATAGCAATCATTTAAAACCACACCACGTTCATAACCATTTAATTCGTCCATTCTGAGCTTGTTTCCGTCATAGTCTGTGAGTTCATATTTATCTACATTTGTCCCCTCTCCAATGAGTGTATATAGCACTTTAAACGCTTTCTGATCACTGAATATATCCTTGTTTGCCCTCTGTAAGATTATAGTGTCTCTTCATCCATGCTAAATCATCAATTTAAATGTCACTTTTCGCATAATATGTATACCGCCTTCCGTCTATATTTAAACAACCGTATGCCACCGTAAATCACGTTTATTGTATAATGGAATCCAATGTGCCTCATAAAAATCATATCCAGCTCCATCTATGCCGAAAAAATAACCAAATTCATTTGATTCATAAATTCTAAAACCGCAATCAGCCATTTCATTAAGATGATTTTCAATCCACCAATTGTCACACGGATCAGAAAACTGCCACATTGTTCCCCACATAGGAAAATAATTATCGTCTTCTCTGCTTAAATCCTCTTTTAATTCCTCGACCTTTTCGCCATTGTCAAGTTCAATAACTGCAATTTCTTCCCCATCTTCATTTCTTTTATCTCTTTTATATAACCCATTTCCTGATTTTCATTGCTCCATACTCTACAACCTTCTGAAACTGGCGTGATTTCTCTCCAACCGTCAATATCTAAATTAAACAATTTTTCTATCATTCCCAAAGGGAAAGCGTTAAAAGTTCCAACCCATTCTCTACCTGCTTCTAAAATTGTTGTAATTTCTTTTGTCATAATCTCCACCGTTTTAACCTTTCTTATTCTTCAATTTTTTCTCTTCCAGTAATGAAAAATCAAAAACTCTCTTCTCTTTACTGGTTTCAACTCCATCTGCTAATATCAAGCCATTTTCTTTTGCTGTTTTTTTTGCTGTCTTAAACAGTTTATATTCTTTCATCGTTTCCCCTCCATAGCCTCCTGGGCAAGCCTAATCGCATACCCTCCGGCCAATATTAATAATGCTACTACAAAATCCATTATGTATCCCTCCATAAGTAAATGAGCATATACACTGTGACGTGTATATGCCCTAATTATCGTTCCCAATACCATCCTGTGCCATCCTCTGTATAAAGCATTAACCCCGTGTCTGTGACATCAAAATCCGTCACGCTGGACATATTAAAATAGTTGGAATTACCCATAAAAATAGACGCTGTGACAAGCGCCGTTGTTACTGCCGTTATTAAGATTGTAGTTATAGTTTTCATTTCTCCCATCCCTCCATTTGCTCAATCTCTATCAGCATACGTGCTGCTGATAATCCATCAATTAATTCTAAATCCTGTAATGCTCGGATGTATCCAGCCCTATAAGAAAGACAATCTCCCACTAAGGAATATGGAGATAATTTTAATTTTAGTAATGCCAGACTGCGCTGTTTTTCTGCTATTTTGTACTGTTTCATTCTATTTTCCCTCCCGCATTAATATTTACAATACTTACGATACTTCCAATCCCAATAACATCTTGAAATTTCCTGATCATCATCGTTTAAATAAATGACTTCTCCAAATTCTCCACGGCCATAAGTCATGGCAAGTGCCAAAATATCATTGCTATCTGTATTGTCCAGATCATAAACTCTATGGCTTGTGTTATCACTTACTATGGTTAATGTTCTCATAATGTTGTTTTCCTCCTTTACGGCTTTGATTCTCTTTATCACTTATCCATGCAAGCAAGTTTGTGCTTCCTTGCATGGTAAATGGTAAAAAGCAATCATGATTGACTGCCTGTAATATGTAAGCTATATATATTTTTTATCCCGCTTTTTCTCTCCCTCTACAATCTGTCGGTCTGTAGTCTTATAGCGGCCTATAGATGATAATATCTTATCATAAGCATGTATCTATAAAACATCTGTTACTATCCCTCTATCATTTATTCTAGGGTGGTATGCAACTACCCAAAAGGCACTTTCTGGCTGCCTTTCATTGACCCCCTAATCACTTTGCCGCCCCATATGGCATATTAGCGCAATTTTCGGAAGTAACCATATTATCCGATATATAAAAACTTCATACGTATCTATATCAGTCCTACTCACACGTACTACTTTCCTTCTAGTCCATCAGACACATGATTAGTATGATATATACACTTATAACCTCTATGGGTAGCCCTCACATAAAAATCGACTGTTATTGTCAGATAAAAGGAGTTTTTACATATTTTCTTTTCAATGTGCAAAAACTACCTAGCCAATGTACTGAGCCATCCGCATGGCGGTTAGGTATTTCTTCTCTTTTTGGGCGCAATTAATACACGTTCTGTTGTCAAAAGCACAGAATGGAAAAAGTACGCTCGATTGTTTAGGGAATTTTCCATCAAAGAATTTGACAGAATCGTTGAAATGTGATATCCTCAAATTGCGAATTGGAGGTCACATTTCAATGTGTCCCTGGAAAAGGGTGGTTGTTAGCGCAACCGCCCTTTTCTATGCCCATTTTGAGCAAATGCCCTTTGAGGTTTAACACCTCATAACGTTGTTGTTACCGTAAGGGCTTGTGTGATTATGCAATGTCTAAATGCTCTTTGATCTTCTTAATTTCCATCCGTAGATTGATAAGCTCAAGTTCCATGCTCTCTCGCTTCTTTTCCATCTTTAGAGCTTCATCCAAACGTTGTTTGAGGAAGTCGTGACCTTCGCCGATAATGTCGATTTTCTTGCTAATCTCGTTTTCAATGGTAAGGTTGGTTTTTGTGACTTTTTCATCTACTCTTTCAATTTTCTGGTTCAATGCATCCAGCTTTTCCAATATCAATTTTTCTGTTTCTGTCATATTGCCTATCTCCTTTCCTTAATTTCTGAATCAAGTATAACACTTGATTTTGTGTTTGTCAATCGTTTTCGATTATTTTTTTATCGTTTTCGATTATTGCTATATCTGATAGTTGACAATTGAATAATTCACATATTTCAATTAAATTTTTCATTGAGATTGTTTCTCCACGTGTCATTTTCCCTATTGTATTACTACTACATTTTATCGCACGTTGAAGATCTGTTTTTGTCATATTATGGTCAATAAGCAATTTCCATAAAGGCTTGTAACTAATCATATTCTACCACCTACCTATTATTAGTGGTTACATTATAGCATAAAGTGCATACAATGTCACACCCTTGATAGGTTTCTTCTTCCTTATTTTAAAGGCCCTGTCGGGTTATACTCCCGTAGCGTTATCAGAACCTCCAAGGCCGTATTACTTGCCTTATCACTCGCCTATAGTCCATCCTGTTTAGTATTTTGCAATTTTACGCTGACCATCTGGCCGTAACGCCCCAAGTGCTCTGCCCTGTACTCATATTGATTGCTGGTAGTTGCTTTTATGTCCCGTTTGGCGGTGGTTATAGCAACGTCAATCAGTATTTTCCAGCTTCCCTGATGATTGTTACTTTTAACAGTTGTCCGGATTGATTGTTCTTGACTTCCTTTTCCTATTGTTCATGCCGTGCCATCCACGCAAGGAATTGTTATTACAGTCAATTACAATCAATTGGACTGATAGACCATATGCAAGCCGTAAGGTTGGGGCATTCGTTCCCGTTACGTCCTATTCTACACGTAGGAACCGTATCACTGGTTGATAGTGCTGCTAGTACCATTTACGTGTGGTGATAGCATTGAGACGGTACAGGATTGATAGTGACCGTTACATGCAGTTTGTTTCATGCAGTAACTTTGGAAACCCTTTGATTCACACTATATTACGGTTTTATGGATGCTCCGCACGGGGAGCAAACGACATTATCCGATTTTCAGTGAATCTCCGGAATTAATTTTGACTTTCACCCCGTCGCGGACTGATTTATTACGTGATTCTCAGATTCACGGGCATTCCCTTTTATGCAGCGTGTATATGCTCAACTCGTTCCTGCGCTTACCCTTTACTGCATCCGTAGTCCTCATTTTGGTTATCTATGGTATTTCAGGTACAATCCCCTTACGCCTAGATTGATCGGCGGCGGTAATCATTGTAAGTGTGGTACCTGCTTTCACACACGCCAGCACAATTATATAGCATTGCTGATCTTGAGCCGTTGGAAGTATTACGCCGTGTCCTTGCGTTTATCGGTTTCCTAGGTTTATTATCGTGTGGTACTCTGCCGACAAACCGTCCACACTAGGCTGTATAGTTCACTTATGACCCTTTGACAAGTAGCCCTCATATTCTTACGAATAGTATATACACTTATGACTTGTCTCACTGGTAGACCTCAAACCAAACCAATTAAAAAGAGTGTAAACCCTTAATAATTCAATAGACTTTACACTCTTGGTATGGTAAAATATGTAATTATGCAGTTCTCTCTAATTCCTCAATCCGCTTTTCAAGTTCCGTAACTTTCTTAAGTAATAATTCCACAGTTTCATTGCTGTACTTTGTTGTATGTATATCCTCACGGATTGTTTGCATATCCTGATTTACTTTATCAAAACGACCGTAAATTCTTTGTTCTACCCTGTCCAATTCACCTAATACAAGGTTTGTACCGTTTGTGACCGCATTATCTATTAATGCGCCGATAGCCTGCAAATCCTCATTGGTCAATGCCATTCTCTCACCACCTCCCTGCATTGGGTTGATATGGATTGATTATACCATGTTGGGAGTGTAAAGTCTATTCAATTATCAAGGTGCTGTTTGTTGCTATTATGTTGTAGGGCTTGTGCCCTGTCCCTTGGGACACTTATAATATAGCATAGGTGGCCCTTATATTCAAGTGTTTTTACGCATTTTTTGTTAATTCGTTATTATGCATATGTTTCATATTGTTATAGGTGGCCCTTATTGTTTGTTATGCATAATATATAATTGAATATTTGACATATAGCATGGTACAATGATATAATGAAAGACTTTATAGATTGGAGTTTATACCATGCCAAAAACGCCGAAAAGTACATTAAACGCAATTAGTCGATACAATGCCAAAAGCAAATACATTAAGCTGAAATACACCCCTAATCAAATGAATGAATATGAACAGATTGTTAAGCATTGTAATGATAATGGACTATCATTGCAAGGATACATTAAAGGACTGATAAAAGCTGATTTAGAAAAGGAGAATTTACAATGAAACCAGTAATTACAGATGTTAAAGGAACAATATTACAAATGCTTAAAGACCAGAATAGAACTATAGAGGAATTAGCAGAATATACTGGAATAAAAACAGATGCTTTAAAAAATAAATTGTCTACTGGTTTTTACATGAATAAATTTACAGTATCGCAATTACAAGAAATAGCTGATTTCTTTCACTGTGATTTAAACATAGACTTTGTGCAAAATAATAGTGATAAGAAGGTATATCATTGTAAAACAATACGAGAAGTGTTAAAAGAAGGGCATGAAAGAATGACGCTTTATTTAATAAACTGAACATCTCAGACGACATATCTAAGTAATTACATAATAGCTTAAAATGAATTGTAGTCCGTTGTAGTCCGTTGTAGTGCGTTATATTGGTATGTAATGGGGTTGATGGATTAATAAGGATTGTTACCCATTATAATGTAGGGATAGGATTTGGAGCCAGGAGCCTGGACCAGTCGGCAGGAACCAGGAGCCAGAGGAATTATATTGATGGCATGTAAACGTGTCAATGGGTTGTGACGCATTTACGGCATTTTAAGGCCTGTTTATGGTTATAGGTGGATAGTTGTTAGGGTAAGGGTATTAAATGGATATATGGGCATTGTGGTGCGTTTGGTGAGGTGTTAGAGGTATTAGGTTGTATGCATGTGGGAACTAGCATAGGTTTAGAGCAAGATAATAGACACAATGTTAATTATTGTGATTAGTGTTTATTATTGTGCATTTTATTGATTTATGTAAAATTATGTTGTGGCATGTTATTAGATTTTTGATTGGTAATAGGCATGTGATAATTAATGAACATAGTGTTGATTATATCAAAATGTTGTAAATACAACATTTACAACATTTCGTCCGAACTTGCAAGTGAGTACTTGCATATTGGGCAACGTTGTTTTTACAACATAATACTTATGGTATTCAATACTACATCACGTAGTCAGTATATAAATAAAAAGCGTACTTATAACAAAAGTACGCTTTTTTGATTTTTGCCTTATTTATCAAGGATTTTTGATGTCCTGTCCATGGGTGGGGGTAGGTTTACATTTCCCAATTAATCCCATTTTTACCAAATGCCCCTATCTAATCCACCCACACATGACCTTAAATTTTTCATTTTCCGACATCCAAAACGCATCACAAAGTTGTCTAAAATCCACACACAATTCACAAAATCGCTCAAAATAAGTTCGATACACGGTTCGGTAAAACAACGTATTTACAACAAAAACTTAATTTTCAGACAATTATTTTTATCTTAAAACACCTCAAAATCATTCCCTAAACCACCTAAAATCTCTTATAAATCAAGCACTTTCCCGAACTCCCTCTTTATTTAAGGAAATAACATCTCACAATCATCCTAGATCGTACTATAAAATCTCAAAAACCCCTTGTAATTCAACGAAATCTCCTCATTTCCGAATCTCCTCACCGAAGTCATTATTTTTATGTGTGCGCGCAGGGAGCATCTTACTCCCCTACCTGGCATTCCATCGGCAGCTTATCATCTGATTCCCTTCAGAACCGCCTGCCTTCTCTCTATAGACTCATCTGGCATATACTCTACAACGCAAACCAACTCCGGATCCAACCATACCGCTTTTTCGTTACCTGGAGGTGTGTGTTCAAACGATGAATATATGATATCAAAAGCCACAAATATAGCAGGATTCATTTTTGACGCCAGTTCAATCTTAAATGGATCATTCAGTATAGACCTACGCTGCACAATACTAAATACAGGGATACCATCAACAATAGTAGCCAGCTCCCCATCAAGGATGCATTTATGCTTAATATTTTTGTAGATATCCTTTAATTCCGGAAACCTTGGTAATAATTTAAAATCCCTCTTATTTCGCAAATCTACACTACTATCATCAAAATATGCTACGCAGCGCATCCCATCCAGTTTCAGTTCATAAATGTGCTCAGGTGAGTCAAATGGGTCTACCATTTCAGCAATCAGCATTGGCTTCGTACCCTTTTTATCAAAAAGGTCCATTATGCTGTACCAACTTTACCATTTTGCAGCATTTCTATCACCTGTCTCATAGCCTCCATAGGATCTATCATTTCACGTACAACATTATCTGTAGCCACAATCTCCTTACCATTAATCTTAGCTATAATGGCCTCTCGCAGCTGTTGCTGGTATTCATCATGGTATGCTGATATATCAAATTTCTTCTCCAGAAATTTAACCATCAGTTTAGCCAGGTCCAATTCTTCCTTCTTAATCTCAACCTTCGGTATAGGCTTTGGTACTCCTGGATTTCCTCTTTATAAAATAGGATTTTGGCTATAATACATTCTTTAGTCGGATATAGCACCAGGAGTTCTTGCTTAGTCCCTAATACAGTTTTAGCAACCGCCACAAGTTTCTGGCTCAATAATGCTTGGCGAAACAATTCATATGATTTCTCTGCACCTGGTTGCGGAATCATATAGTAATTTTTATCAAAGTAGATACTATCAATCTCTGACATCTTTGCTGTATGGTCTATATGGACTGTTCTATCCTTTTCAGTCTTTAATTTATCAAGCTCGTCCTGAGTGAATACTACATAACGCCCTTTCTCATACTCATACCCTTTAATTATATCGTCATTACTCTTAATCTCTTTATTACAAGATGGACAATATTTCTTATATTTTATCCTTTCATGTGAATCCTTACAGAGCTGATTGAACGAAATACTAATATCCCTGGTTGTCTTGTATAAGTCTGAAGGAATGTAAAGTACGCCTACAGATATTGCACTTTTTTGAGCTACCGCCATTTTTCATCACCTTCCTTTGTGATTAGTATGTACGGTATTTGTAAAACGTAATTTATGAATTATTTGGAAAGAGAAGTTTTAAATGGAGAATAACTATATATCACATAAATCAAAAGAAAGGAAACTATGATCATGACCAAACACAAGTTATACCACAGAAGTTTGTATTCGCTGAGGAAGGAATGACTTTGCATAGCAATAAACCAGAGAATGAAATTGAATTCCCTGGCCTTAAGGTAACTGTTGAAATTGATGCCTATAAGACAAATAAACATGTTCTCAAAGAGAAATTGGAATCTATTTTTGAAGAAGTCCTTGGATACTTTGATTAAAAATGGGGGTGGTGTAATGCAAGTAAACGATATTTGTGATATAATTATACAAAATCTTACAAGAGAGTGGAAAAAACGTATGAACAAACAATCACTTATAGAAAAGTGGGAAATACCTAAATATTCTAAAAAGGAAATCAAAAATGCGGGAAAGGCCATAGCTACTCCTTCAATTAGTAATGAGGAACGTGATATCGCTTTAGAGATATTAAATAATTGGCGTTCTGCTCATGCATATCCACTTCAAGTTATTGCAAGCAATTTAAGATTACGAAACCCAACTGCTATTGTAGTTCAACGTTTAAAACGTTTAGAATCAATCACTGGTAAGCTAGAACGATATTCAACTATGGATTTATATAGAATGCAAGATTTAGGAGGATGTCGGGTGATTGTAGATTCGTTAGATGAAGTGTATGCTGCAATATTAAATTATAAGAATTCAAGAATACGACATATCCTCAAGCGTGAATATGATTATATTCAAGAGCCAAAGGACTCTGGATATCGCTCTTATCATATGGTATATCAGTTTCATAGTGATAAAAAGGAAACCTATAACAAAAATATGTTGATAGAGATTCAGTTTCGTACAAAACTCCAACATACATGGGCAACGGCTGTAGAAATGATGGGGATTTATACAAAATCACAATTAAAAGCTAGTATTGGAGATGAAGATGTATTAAGATTTTTCGTTCTTGTATCATCCGTATTTGCAAAAATGGAGGGAACACCTATTGCTCCAAATACCATTGATGACTTTAACACACTCATATCTGAAATCAGAGAAATAGATAAGAAGCTATATATCGTATCAAGATTGAGTGCTTTATCTGTAGCAATAAATCATGTAAATGAAAACACTAAAATTAAAAAAAATGGATATTATGTTTTACAGCTAAATTATAAGAAAAAATTATTAAAAATAAATTCATTTCTCAAGTCACAAGTTGAACTTGCAACTAATGTGTATAACAAAATCGAAGAAATCAATAATCCAAATTTAGATGTTGTACTTGTGTCGGCAACATCCTTTGAAACATTAAAAGCAGCATATCCTAATTATTTTACTGACATTTCAGGTTTCGTAGATATGATGCGAAGAATACTAGCTTAAAAACATTATTCAAGACAGGTGAATCATATACCTGTTTTTTTTGTTACGTAAAAATAGATAAACTTATTCCGCAAACGGAGAACTATATATTAATAGCCATTACAAAACTAATATGGAGGATTTTATTATATGAATACAAATACAGCTTTACAGGTAACAAAATTTGATTTTTATGGGGATTCCCTCATCGCCATCCGGGATAATGCGACCGGTGAGATTTATACAGCCATCAATTTTATACTTAGAGGTATTGGATTTAATAGAGAGCAAATCCGTAAAAGAAGAGACAAATGGCTAAATGATGTTGTTCTATTTAAAAGTATCGAAAATTTCAAAATACCAACAAGTGAAGGAGTGACCCAAAATGGCACCCCTATAAATTCACAAGATACACATTGTATATCCATTCGTAAACTTCCACTTGCCCTAGCAAAAATCAACATTACACCCAAGATGAAACGGGAACAGCCAGAAATCACATTAAAGCTTGAATTATATCAGGACAAATGCGCTGATGTATTAGCATCCGTATTTATTGATAACAAGTCAGTATCCGATATAAATCTTCAGCCACTAATTGATGTCATTACTACTCTCTCATCATCCATCGTGACCATGCAACAAGATATTACATCAATCAAACTAGCCCAAGAAAACATTCAGAAACAGATTCCAAAGAAACGATTCTCATTCTGGGCCACCAAAATGTTTCCTAAATATCAGTTGTTAATGGATTACTTCGGCATACAAGAAAACAAGGATTTATATAAGGAACTATATAAAGAATTTCATAATATGTATCCGGATATGGAACTTAATCAGATAATAGACGATTACTGTTATGAAAATAAATTAGATAGCTGTTATACCTTAGACGCTATAGAACATGACAAAAGTGTACGGAGCTTATTTGAGGCAATGGTTGATGGGCTTTTGGAGAAATATGAATTGATATCTAATTTAAATTCAGTACGGCAGAAAACAATTTTTGATGATGTAGTAGAGAATATATCAGTAACCCACCAGAAAGGACCCGTAATCAATGAATAACAATTTATTTCTCAATACAGTGTACAACCATACATACAACGAAATCTACAGACGATATCAACTCTTATCTGATCAGGTTCTAATTGATAATTGGAGATACCATCAACACCAGGTACAACGCAAGGATGATTATCACTGGATTGCATTTTCAGTTTGCGAAGATTTACTTAGACAAAGAGGGAATACATATCTGGACGATACTTATCCAAAAGACTGAAGGAGGAATACATATTATGAAATTATTCGTTAGAGGACCAGAACAAATAAGATATCGCCGGCAATCATATAGTTATCCATCAACACCTACATCAAACATAAAGCCAGGTGATACATTATATGGCCTAAATGCTGACTACCATGTAGACAGAGTGGAATATAGTAAATCTGATTTAATTGTATATGCCACTAAGACACAGATACAAGAGAGGATGCATTAACTATGGCACATGACAGGATTACACCATGCAAATTTTATATTTGCAAAGGAGAATGTAGTAAGGGCAGAGACTCGGACCACAATGGTTACTGCCAAAAGTGTAATAAGTATGAACCGAGATGCAAGGTGAAGAGAATTAGCAGGAAGAAGGAAAAATTAGAGAAGATACGATTGAGGGAATTTAATGATTAATGACAAATAAAATGTTTTTTAAGAGTACTTTATATATGAACGTAGTGAATATATAAAAGTACGATATTGTCTGTCTTATTAAATGAAGTATATATTATTTCAGTTCGGCAAACGCTCTATTTAGAGCGTCTACTGAACGACTAACCTAAAAATGACGCTCTAAATAGAGCGTTTGCCGAACTCTCGTAAATATAATGGAGGTATTGTTATAGATAAAGTGAGAAGGGAATATTTCACCAGATTTCCTAATGAATATATACAGGAAAATATCAAAACCAAATTTGGTGTTAGCCGCAAATTTTATATAACCTATATATCATCGACAAATATAAGTCTAATG
>ENA-OQCK01000942-OQCK01000942.1-human-gut-metagenome-genome-assembly--contig:-NODE-942-length-12699-cov-2.526010_pt1 | contig 12699 bp, 17 predicted proteins | sample MGYA00242498_ERZ504578 | MGnify/ENA primary metagenome ERZ504578 (study PRJEB26092, sample SAMD00036229) | human gut metagenome | host: Homo sapiens | study: EMG produced TPA metagenomics assembly of... | reverse complement strand
GAAACAACGAGGTACTTCATACGATCATAAGTCAGAAGCCATGGGTAGATTAGGAGAGAGAATATGCGAAAATTAGTAATTGTAAACGGACCAAATAATAATTTCTATGGAATACGAAACAAAGGGCAGTACGGAAATCAGTTATACGCTGATTTGATCGAAGAGCTGAAGGAATATGGTGCATCCATCGGATTTGAGGTTGAGGCATTTCAGAGCAATGGGGAAGGGGCACTTATCGATTACTTCCAGAGCTTATATTTTGAAGCAGAGAAAAGTGGATGCAAGATTCCGCTGGTACTTAACCCGGGAGCATTCACGCATTACAGCTATGCAATTAAGGATGCATTGGAGTCCGTACATACGCTGATACCGGCAATTGAAGTTCACATGTCCAATATCCATGGACGGGATGATTTCCGCCATATCTCTGTGACGGCATCCGAATGTCTGGGTCAAATTGCAGGAATGGGTAAGCACAGCTATAAAATTGCCATGGAGGCTTTTAAACAGATGATTGAGGAGGGGCAGTTGTAAGTCACTTTCGAATTGATTACAATTGACTTTGAGATATAGGTAAAACAAAGGAGTGAAGATTTATAGATCTTTCACTCCTTTTTCTGTACAGGAAATCCTTAACTGTGCACAATTATTATGAATTTAAACTTCTTATAGATACCTTCCTTTAGGATCAATTCCTGTCTGTTCTTCATGATGTCCGCAGTTATCATCAGTTACATGTTTCATAGTATGTTGAGTCCATTACACAGTTATAAATCAAAGAATCGATTCCGTGATATGTATGAAGCTTTATTATATATCAGTATTTTTGACATTATAACTGACTGTCTTACGTGAACCTTTCTTCTGAATTAAATCTAAAGCTATTAGTTTATCTAAATACCGATCCAAGCTAGTTAGAGGAATCTTTGTTTTTTCAAAGATTTTCTTTCTATTTAGATTAGGAAATTCTCTTATAACATTTAAAACAATCTGTTCTTTTTCATTTAATATATGATTTGGCTTTTCTAATGCCCCACTTAATGCCCCACTTAATGCCCCACTTAATGCCCCACTTAATGCCCCATGCTCTTTCTTTACAATCCATAACTTAAGATTCGTAATTCTCATGTCTTGATTTTCATACAACTCAGGCACTTGAAAGCTTCAGCTCTGGAGGGAGCTAATATTTTGTCATATCCAGATCCTGCACTTTCTCCAAATCCAATAAACCTGAAAAGTTTTTGTAATGTGATATTTCTAGGAACAGATACTCCACCTTGATAAATCTGTTCAATAGGAATTCTCAGTAACCCTGGATTAGAATAAGAAATGTAATTGTCTTTTTTAATAACCAATATTGAGCAGCTTTCTTCCTTAAAATCAGCATGTATAACTGAATTAACTAATGCTTCTCTAGCAGCTACCTGCAATTTTGTTTCATCATTTCTTTGCAATGAATCTTTCATTTGAAATGGTACAGGGAATTCAGAAATAAGTTTAGGATACACTTTTGTAATGAAATTATATAAATTTTTCTCCCATAAACCATTTTCTATTATTCGATCACTCCAACGCATATCACCAAACAAATTGGTTTCATCTCTATAATCCAGATTGACATTATGATAAATTTCGTTAAATGTTTCAGTTTTCCCAAACATCAAAACACCTGCAGATGTAACTCCCTCAATATTTCTTTTCTTATCAAAGCGGTATGCACCCATCTTTGTTAGAAAGTCTTTATCTGATAATTCTTCATAAATATGCCCTTCATTATTATTTCTAAATCGTGTCCTGTATACTGCAATTGTGTTTTTATCAAGATCGCCAATATTTAACCATTCGAGAATCTCATTATCGCCAGCGTTCTGAAAAGAGTCACGTATCATTGAATTTACAGATTCCTTCGTACATCTATAATCTCCTTCAAAATTTCTTTTAAACGTACCGGCATAAGGATTACTGCCGATATAGATAGGTTTCTGATTGTACAAGGCTCTTGGTATATGCAGAATAACAAGCTCTAAGCCCTGGACTGTTAATGAATAAACGTCTGCATCCTTTAAAATGTTTCTATTTACTTTACCGGAATTTATCGTATTCCAAAAGTCAGAAATAATAGAATTTGCATTTTCTACTCCACTAATTTCATAATTTACAGCTGTGCCTGTTTTTATTTCTTTTACTCCTAAAATAATCAAGCCGCCATTGGTATTGGCAAAAGAAGAATAAGTTTCATATATACTTTTAGGTACTCCTCTTTAAGCTTCTTTAAATTCAACATCTACTTTTTCTTTTTTATCTATTATATTTAATAGTTCTTTTTCTGAAAGCATTTTTTCACCCACTTTTAAATGATTTTCATATTCATTATACCTTTTCTGATGTGGAAAGGAAATAAAAGAATTCTGCTTGCGTATAAGCATAGGCAAAAAACTCCTATCGCATACCAGCCTATAAAAAGGAGAGAGCACTTCTCATAACTTTTTATTAAGGCTTCCGAATCAGCGTATGGCAATAGGAACAGTAGAGCATTTTTGTTTTATGATGAAATAAAATGTGGTTCTGTTTGTATACTATCAAAAGAAGAAAGATATTTTATATTTGCAGCAGGAGAATAAAAACTGCTAACTGATTTAAACAAAATAAGAAATGTTCTAAGCTTTCAGAAAAAGTAAAATAACAGCACAGTTATTGCATCCTTTTTTTCACCGGACGTATATACTTCCAGCAGCGCTCCGGCTGAAAGTAAAAGTACAGCATTCTGCCGGGGGTATCATCAAAGCAGTAGCCGGTATTTGTAAAATCAAATGCAGTCATTGCATCCTCCATTCTATGCTCAACACTTCGATTCTCCTGCTCATAATCAAATGGTCCGTGTTCAAATACAAGATACTCTGCTTCCGCAATATCAAGCAGCTGCATATCATGTGGCACATCTCCGGTATAATGAACAGGAAGACGAACACCATAACACTCTGTCCGCAGGTATCCCCAGTCACACAATCTGCCGTTTCGATCATTGCGATAGGCATAATCTGACCGCCTCCGCTGTTGATGTCACTCCCGCCACTATCATCGAGCTTTCCTTTGATGCTGTCCAGTAGTCCGCAAACCGTATCCATATCCTGGCCGGGAATCTGATTCTGCTTCTGCCAGAAATCCCAGTAGCCGTTACTCTCCCGGTTTTCGATAAACAGGAACTTATGTGCGGGAATGGTCACGAAGTAGGTTTTTACAGCTTTCGCTGAATTTATTTCTCCAAGCTCATCCAGACCTAGAAGATAGCGGTCAAACGGATTGATTTTGGTACGTAGAACAACAGGACTGGGCTGTTTCCGGTACGCACTCGGTGTCCTTCCGTATGCAGCTTTAAATGCTCTGGTAAACGCCTCATGAGAAGAAAAGCCATAATCAAGAGCAATCTTCAATATGCTTTTCTCACTGTCACGGATTTCCTTCAGGCGAAGGCCAGCTTTCGCTGTCGGAGATATTCCCGAAGCTTCATACCGGATATCTCCTTGAACTTCTCGTTGTATAATATTCAGAATAGCCCAGCTTTTGTGAAAGGGTTCGCAGTGTCAGTGCTTCATCCTGATAGCTTTTTATGCAGCTGTCAATTTCGTCGACAATAATCTGAATCTGCTTCTGCCACTCATACATTTTGCTTCACCTCATTTATATACTGCTTCTATTATAAGGGAAAGATATAGGAAATACTTGACATGACTTGCGAATTACACAAATTTTCTGTGAAAATGCAGCTTTCTATGGGTAGCCTTTCCAACGATATGCCATAGATTTCTCTACCATTCGCGAACATAAAGTTTTATGAAAATTAGATTATTTCAGACCTTTCGTTTATTCTTTCACGCTTATCCCCACAGGTATAGCACATTACAATATCATCTGAAAACTGAAGGAGCTTGTCTTATATTTTATAAGGAAAAACTGCCGGAGCATTTCATCTTATGGTATAATGTAACCAGAATGAAATAGGCGAACTATACAGATAAGCAGCGTCGCTATACTTGTATGATTGTAAAATAGGAAGCATTTCCAAGACGGCTTATGTCTTTTCTTTTCTATCCTTCCCTTTACAAATGGATGGAGTTTGAACCAGGTGCTAAAGACGGCGCGGCTTGAGTAAGCGAAGCCCTCGTATTCACAGCATTTGTATGATTGCAGTATTACAGCTTGTAATAGTAATCATCTGTGATAAATTCGGTGATAAAAAACAGGAGTGTGAAGCCTGCACCGGTATTGTCTGTAGGATATATGGATAAGCACTTGCTATGTAAACGCGTACTGCGACCGCCATCTCATGGATGTCAGGCACGCTTTTATAAATGTGGAAACAGGTATAATAAACTTATGGAGGTTATATATGCAATATTTTCTAATGAATCTGGCTGTTCATGTACTATCCTTTACACTGAGCTTCTGGGCATTGAGCTGTGTACGTTTTGAAACCTTTACAAATGTGAGAAAGCCTGGTCAGGTGCGTCTGCTGCTGTTGCTGCTGTCTCTGGGTCTGGGATATCTCGTAGCGCAGTTTTTGCTTGCTATTTCCGTATACAACGGACTGTAGAGGCTTTATTTATAGATAGAAAAGGACCTACAGCTGATACATGATGAAAGGTGCTGGTTGTTATGCTGAGAGGAAACAGAAATCTGCTGCGCAGAACGGATATTAAAACAAGACTGACGCTGGCATTTATCTTTGTACCGCTTTGTCTGATGATCGTGTTTTTTCTTATCTATTATTCCTTTAGCACAACTGTTATACGGGATAAAAATGAACAGGCGTCTGCACAGATGGTGACCATGTCCGAGGAAATCTTCCATTTGAATGCGAATGCATTAAATGAACAAATCGATAATCTTGCGGCATCCACCTACTTGCGGAATTATTTATACTATCCTGCAGATACCGCAATGCGGCGTGCCTTCTCTCATAATCTGCACGACAATGACCTGCTTGCCGGCAGAAAGGGGCTGCAGCTGTATGATGAAACAGGGAAGCTGCTCTATGAGGAGGGAACCCTCTTTCCCGTAGATTTAAAAGCATATAAAGCAGAAATTCAGGCACAGAAGCAGGGCGGCTACTGGCTGTATGATAACGAAGCGCAGATGATTATGCTGACAAGGGAAATTCGGGATTTGTATGATCAGCCGCTGGGTTATGTATTTTGCAGCTTTGCGCAGGAAGCCTTCAACGCATCCCTCTCACAATCCACGCAGCAGGAAGCCATATGCTTGTCGTTGATGCAAACGGACAGGTTCTGTTTGGAAGCAATCCGGATGATATAAAGGAAATCATTGATTTACAGGCATCCACCGTAGAGATCAATCAGCATTCCTATTATATGTCTGATAAAAAAATTGAGGGAACGCCTGGTATGTGGTTTATCTGAATGATGAAAACTATGTGCTGGAGGAAATCCATAATTTCCGTAATATGCTGGTGGCATATGGAATCGTCTTCTTTGTCCTTCTGGCTGCCATTGCCTACTTCGTATATCACAGCATCTATGACCCGGTTCATAACATTCTGTATTCCATGCGGACACTGGATGAGAATAATCTGGCAATGAATCGTGTGGAGGATGACGGACGTGATGAAATTCATGAACTGAGTATCAACTTCAATGACCTGCTGGATCGGGTACAGGAGCTGCTGCATACCGTGCACCAGGAGCAGGAACAGAAAAGAGAAACCCAGTTTCAGCTGCTGCAGGCACAGATCAACCCGCATTTCCTGTTCAATACCCTGAACACACTGCATTACCTTGCCATCCTGAATGAGGATAAGCCGGTCAGTGAGGGAATCACCGCCCTTGCCAGACTGCTGCGCAACACCATTGTGGACAGCAGGAAGTTGTTACGGTGGAAGAGGAAATCGAAAATCTGAAAAATTATATCATCATTCAGAAGCTTCGCTATGGTGATGTGTTTGAAACCGTATATAATATAGATGATAACGTGCGCAGCTGTGCTATTTTGAAATTTCTGCTGCAGCCGATTGCAGAGAACAGCATTCTTCATGCCTTTGAGGAGGACAGGGAGCATCAGATTCTGACAATTCGCGCCAAGGCGGAGGGAAAATATCTGAAAATAGAGATTGGTGACAACGGCAAGGGCTTCGCTTTGGATATGCAGGAAAACCGCAATAAGAAGCTGAGCGGTATCGGCATTGGAAATATTCAGGAGCGTATTCGTCTCATGTATGGTGAAGACTATTCGATGGATATACAAAGCGTGGTAGGCACCGGTACGATTGTGACACTGCTGCTGCCGTTTAAAAAAACAGAGGGGAGGTAGGCCTCATGTACAAGGTACTGATAGCAGATGATGAGCGCTTAATCCGGATCACATTAAAAAACATGATTGATTGGAAGGCACTTGATTGTGAGGTAATCGCTACAGCAAAGGATGGGGAGGAAGCATTTCACATTTTCACGGATATGCAGCCGGAAATCGTTATTACGGATTTGAAAATGCCGGGTATGGATGGAATTGATCTGATATCCAAAATCAAGGAGGTCAATAAAAACACACAGGTGATTGCACTCAGCAATTATTCCGATTTTGAATATGTGCGGGATGCCATGAAGGCCGGTGCGTTTGATTATCTTTTAAAGGTTACGCTGGAAAAGAAGGAGCTGGAACGCATTATCACGCAGGTGAAGGAATCCTGTGTGGAAAGCAGTTTGAATGACCATGTGGAATATGAATCTGCGTTAAAGGAGCTGCAGCAATGTCTGATTCTTACCAAGAACGAGCATATTCTGAGCCGTAAGGAATTTCAGGAAACACTGTCACAGCCGGTGTTTGAGCCCTATCAAAAGGGATTTCAGATGGCATATTTTCGCGTGGATAACATCAATCATCTGTATCGAACCAAGCTGAGGGACCATGCGGCACTGCATAAGCATCTGCAGGATTTAATACGGGAATCCATGCCGCTTGCCGTGCATCATCACCTGATTTTTATGAGCAACCATTCCGGCATCCTGATGTTTGATAGCAGAGAAAAGCTTCGTATTCTGAATATATGCAACAGCATCATTCGAAATATCACACAGTATCTGGATATACATCTGTCCATTACATTGTCGGATATCATTGCATCACTGGATGAATTTTACGATCAGTTCGAGCTGCTTCTGAAATCACATGAGCGAAGGTTTTATGTGGGTGAGGGATGTCTGATTCAAAGCGAGGAGCATGACGCGTTTCAGGAGCTGGATATGAATGAGGTGACCTTTCATCTGGAGCTGCTGGACGCGGTTGCTGCTAAGGATTTTGATACGGTACAGCACAAGCTGAAGGAAACTCTGGAGTATATGAAATTTCATGAAATTGATCCGCATGCGGTACTGGAGTATTTCATCTTCATTTTCCATAATATAGAGGGAAATGAAATGGCACGGGGGATTCGGCAGGCCTTTCCGTTTGATACGATAACAGCAAAGCTGCGACTGTGTGAAACAGCAGACAAGCTGGAGGAAATTGTCTCCTCCTCGTTTGATCAGATTGAGGCATGGATGAAGGATCAATCAAACAGACGCTATCGCCGCAAGATTCTGGAGGTTATGGAATATATTGATGCAAACCTGAACCGCAAGCTGACACTAAAGGAAATCGCAGACAGCATCGGTATGAATGAAAGCTCTTTGAGCCGCTTGTTTAAAAATGAAACCGGCGTGAATCTGAATTACTATATCAATGAGAAGAAAATGAAAAAAGCGATGGAGCTGCTGCGCGGCGAGTCCAGCATGATCAAGGATGTCGCAGCGGCGGTCGGTATGGATGACCAGCTCTATTTCAACAAGGTATTCAAGAAATACTATAATGTATCGCCAAGTGAGTTTAAAAAGAAGCTGCATCCGGATACCGAGGAATAAGTGCACACACCCTTTCATACAGTGTAGAGAGGGTGTGATTTTTTTGAAGATAGCTGTGAAGTTTCTCCTTGTACTCTCCATAATTCTTGTCTCTTTTTTTCTCTGGCTGAATATGGGCACATCCTCACCGATTTTATGGAATACGGGTAAGGAATCGGTGCAGGAGCAGGAAAAGAAGGATAAGGAAAAAGCGAAGGACAAAGAACAGACCGTACATATTACAAGACAGGACGGAACCAGCCTGAAGCTGCCGCTGGAAACATATCTGGAGGGAGTGATTGGCTCGGAGATGCCGGCTTCCTTTGAGATGGAGGCGCTGAAGGCTCAATGTGTAGCTGCCAGGACCTTTGTGACGAAGCGCGGCTTTGAGGTGGATGATACCACACGGACGCAGGTTTATCACGACGATAAGCAGATGCGTCAGATCTGGGGGAGTTCCTATGATAAGATGCATGCCAGGGTTGTTAAGGCGCTGCAGGAGACAGAAGGGGAAATCATGACCTATCAGGCGAACCGATTTCTGCTGTGTTTTCAGTGGATCATGTGGGAAAACAGCCAACAGTGAGGAATACTGGGACAGCAGGACGCCGTATCTGCGCAGTGTGGATTCACATTGGGATAAAGAGGAAGACGGCTATGAAAAACAGCTGTTATTTCAGAGGAAGATTTTCATACGATGCTCGGCTTTGAGAATCCGGTGAAGGAAGTGGGAAAGCCTTCCCATTACGCTTCCGGCTATGTAAAATCCATAACGATTGACCGCATTGTCTTCAGTGGCAGAGAGATTCGTGAAAAGCTGAATCTTCGCTCCTCCTGCTTTTCCATAAAGAAAACAAGCGGCGGTTATGCGGTAACAACCAGAGGCTTTGGTCATGGTCTCGGCATGAGTCAGTACGGGGCGCAGGGAATGGCGCTGGAGAAAAAGAATTACAAGGAAATACTGAAGCATTATTATACCGGTGTACAGATTGTAAAAGAATGATGTATAAATAAAAAAGGGGCGGGCATAATCATCACTAGAGGTGATGAAATGTATAGCTATACAAAGGAAAAGAAATTTCCAAAACGCAGACTGATTGTTTCCTTAAGCTGCCTGCTGATTGCCGCAGCTGCCTTTCTGACTTATGAATATTCCATGAAGAATCCTGCAAAGGACACTTCCGTGTTTAAGGAAGACACCACGCCGGTGCTCTCGCTTCCCAGCTCAGCTGAGGAAGAAAAAGGCATCCAGCCGTTTGCGGTCAAGGCAGAGGTCGTTCTTGATTATTTTGATGGAAAGGACAGCAAGGTTGACAGTATGACAAAGTTTGAAGGCGTCTACCGAGCCAATCAGGGCATGGACTATTCCTTCAACAAAGAGGCTTTCGATGTTCTGGCAAGCTTCAGCGGCGAGGTGAGTGATGTGAAGGAAGATAATATCTTCGGCAAAAGTGTTACAATCACCAGCAGGATCTGAGCATAACCTATCAGAGCCTGTCCGATATCACTGTGAAAAAGGGCGATAAGGTCAATCAGAAGGATCCCATTGCAAAGGCCGGAAGCAATATTTACAACAAGGAGCTGGGCAATCATCTGCATATCGTCGTAGAGAAAAACGGCAAGATTATAGATCCGGAGCTGATGTACGGCAAAACGAACGCTGAGATCAAATAGTACCCTTGCGGTACTATTTTCATATGTGAAAGCCCATCCATACATATTACGGAATTTTAAGAAAAGGAAAGGCATATTAACACTTTTACATTTCGGATTTTGTGTTATAATGGTAATTGCTTGAAATTGAGTATAAATAGCGCATGGTATGTTTGGAAACGGATATTTCTTATCTATTTCAGAATCTGTGCGGACTACTGTAAAAAATGCGGATCAAATTCTTATGGAAGAAATATGAACGCACGAAAGGAATGAAGGACTATGTTTCAAAAGAAGTAGGAATCGACTTAGGAACAGCAAACTTACTGATGTATGTAAAAGGTGAAGGCATCGTAATTGACGAGCCTAGTGTAGTTGCGATAGATGCAGAAACAAAGAAATGTCTGGCTGCCGGGCAGGATGCGAAGGACATGCTTGGAAGAACACCGGGCAGAGTACTGGCAATCCGTCCTCTGAAGGATGGGGTTATTGCGGATTTCGAGGTAACGGAAATCATGCTGAACTTCTTTTTCAAGAAGCTGGCTATCAAGGGGATGTTTAAGCGTCCTACCATTCTGATCTGCTGTCCAAGCAACATCACCAGTGTGGAAAGAAATGCCATTCGTGATGCGGCTTATCGTGCAGGTGCGAAAAAAGTGTATATCGAGGAGGAGCCGAAGGTGGCTGCTGTCGGTGCCGGACTGGATATCGGAAAGCCAAGCGGATGCATGGTTCTGGATATCGGTGGTGGTACGACTGACGTTGCGGTGATTTCTTTAGGTGAAATCGTAAGCAGTACCTCCCTGAAGATTGCAGGGGATACGCTGGATCGTGATATTATCAAATTTGTTAAAGAAAATAAAAAGCTGCTGATTGGTGATCGTACAGCAGAGGAAGTGAAGAAACAGATCGGAACTGCATGGAAGGGCAGCATGCATGAAACGATTGAAGTCAGTGGACGTGACTTGGTAACCGGTCTGCCGACAACCATTACCCTGTCCAGTGAGGAAATTCAGGGCAGTATGGCGGAAAGTCTGCAGGATGTTGTTCGTGCCTGCAAAACGGTTCTGGAACAGACACCTCCCGAGCTAGCAAGTGATATTGTGACAAGAGGTATCGTACTGACCGGTGGCGGTGCACTGCTGCACGGTATTGACGAGCTGCTGCGTAATGAACTGCACATTCCGGTATATGTTGCGGAGAATGCACTTCGCTGTGTGGCCGAAGGTACGGGAATTCTGCTCGAGAATCTGCATCTTGTACAATAGAAAATAAAAGCGAGGTATCTATATGGATTGGCTGAAATATCTGATTATTCCATTGGCCTTATCCGCACTGATTACTCCTTTTCTGAAAATCGTCGCCTACCGGCTGGATATTTATGCACAGGTGAATGAGCGAACCGTACATAAGGGAAAAATCGCACGTATTGGCGGTGTAGCCATTTATATATCCTTTGTCGTGTGCATGGCGGTTTTTATGAAGACGGATATGACCATCAACGGTATTCTGATTGGTGGGACAATCATGTTCATAGGCGGTTTGATCGATGATATGGTCAATCTGAAACCGAAGTATAAGCTTGCATTTGAAGTTGCTGCCGCCATCGTTTTGATGACAGTGGGAAAGGTTTCACTCGATGTGATCCGTCTGCCGATGGGAATTTCCATCGATATGGGACTGGTATCCTTTATTGTAACCTTTGTGTGGATTATCGGTATCACCAATGCGGTGAACCTGATTGACGGACTGGATGGTCTGGCAGGGGGAATCTCTGCGATTATTCTGGTTGTCATTGCATGTCTTTCCGTGATCGAGGGACGTCTGGATATCCAGACGATGTCTTTGATTCTGGCAGGGGCAACATGGGGTTTCTGCTGTATAATTCACATCCGGCAAGTATTTTCATGGGGGACTGCGGAGCCTTGTTTCTGGGCTTTATTATATCCGCTATCTCATTGCTGGGCTTCAAGAGCTCCACGATTATGACACTGGCACTTCCGATTCTGCTGCTGGCGGTTCCCATTGTGGATACCATTGGGGCAATTTTGAGAAGAAAGCTGAGTGGGCATAAATTTTCGGAAGCCGACAAGAACCATCTGCACCATCTGCTGATGCAGCGGTTCGGACATCGCAATACGGTCATTATTTTGTATGTGGTGACTGCGCTGTTCGGCTTTACAGCGTACATCTATCTAATAAATAAAGCGACAGGATTTCTTGTTCTGTTTATCATCGCACTGGTTGTTGAGCTGTTTATCGAGTTTTCCGGGATGATATCCAAGCAGTATCACCCGTTGCTGTCGATAGCAAATACCATTCAGAAGCGTGCCAGAAAGCTGTATCGGAAATTTTCAAAGAAAAGTCCGGATACGAAACAGGAAAAATAGCAAATCTAATGCTGTAGAAATCCTTGGCATTCAGGATGAAAATAAAAAATGAGAGAATACAGGGCTGCGACCATGATTGCAGTGCTTGGATTCTCTTATTTACATTTTGTATTTGATACTCGTGTATGATAATCACCTCTATGTTTCGCATAGCGTTAAAGCAACACCGATTTCATTGCTGGGTGTCAGCCATGGCTGTTGTTTTTCCTATAGGCAAAGCCATTACTGAGGGTGTTATAGTTTATATTATTTTTATAATTCACTTTCCTTTTTTTTTCAGGTGACAGCAATAGGAATGCGGTTGTGAATGATTCCATATTGTAAGAATTGCCATAAAGCTTTTTTATGGGACATTAACGGCATTTTTCCCTAATTATGAAAACTTTGTGGATTTAAGTATAAAAAATATCCGCATTTTCAGGATTTTTTAGGAATTGGCCCTTTTTCTATCGTATGTATATAGTGAGGTGAGAAAAATGGAAGTTAAAAAATTATACGAAATGGTCGATGAGGATCAGAAGGAGGGTTCCCTTGGAGAGAAGGCGTATTGGAAGGATCTGTGGGAATGCTATATCGAGGAGAAGAGCATGGATTATGCATCTTTGAGTGTGAAGGAGGCGATACCGCGGCTGGTGTCGGAACAGAATCTGAGAGAACGCGTCATGCGGGAAGCTGTGGTGAGCTTGGTGTGGATATCCGTGTTGGTGATATCTGTTATATAGATTTTGGTGAAGCATACATTGCAGAAATCGGTTATCAGCATTTTG
>ENA-OQCK01000941-OQCK01000941.1-human-gut-metagenome-genome-assembly--contig:-NODE-941-length-12706-cov-3.785436_pt1 | contig 12706 bp, 17 predicted proteins | sample MGYA00242498_ERZ504578 | MGnify/ENA primary metagenome ERZ504578 (study PRJEB26092, sample SAMD00036229) | human gut metagenome | host: Homo sapiens | study: EMG produced TPA metagenomics assembly of... | reverse complement strand
GGCTTTCACTTCATATGCCACATCCGTCTTCAGCTCTGTTTCATCCAGAGAAATCTGAAAAATTTCCTGTGACTTTTTCTTTCCCTTATACCATTTCCCTTGTCGTCTTTTTGGTCTCTTTGAATCAGGTGAAAAGTCACCTTCTCCACATCCCCAGGCATATTAGGCACGGCTGCACTGATATGGCAAATGTCTTCATCCTTCTCGTCCAAAGCAGCGCTGATTAGAATCTGGTCCTTCGTCTCCTCAAAGGCTTCATAGTCTTTTTCCAAATCGCTTTCCTCAGAAATCTCAGCCGTCTGCTGCGCTGACTTCACATCTGCCCAGGCGGGAGTCGCCATGCAGAGCACACCCACCAACAACATGCTTTTCCAAATTTACTTTTATGCATAACTATTCCGTCCTTTAATCATTGATTGTCTCGTAAAGTTTCCATTCCTAGTATACCATCTCTGTCAAAGAAATCCAAGTGTTGAAAAAACAAAGTAGTCGAACTCTTTCGTGCTCATACAGAACAAAGTGGGCTTACCCACTTCAGCTCCCTTATCCCCTCAAACTTTGAGGGGCGCGTCCCACTTTGCGCGCCGCCGCAACACCGCCTTGCGGTGAAATTCCTTATTGCGGCGTGCGCATCCTTAGCGGAGCGTTTATGTAATAGGAAAGAGCTTTCACGCTTCATCGTGACAAAGTCTTTCCTGTTACATAAAAAGAGACTACACACCAACTTTTGATCTGGTATGTAGCCTCTGATTCTTTTTCCAACACAGCCAGCGGACTATTCTTAGTATAGCCCGCTCTCTCAATAAAATACAAAAAGAAATTATTCTCCGGCTTTTCTCATAGCAGCTTCCACAACATGACCTACCAATACAGAAGTCGTAACACTTCCTACTCCGCCCGGCACTGGAGTAATCGCATCTACGATCGGCTCTACCGCCGCAAAATCAACATCTCCGCATAGCTTACCTTCCGCATTTACATTGATGCCAACATCAATGACAGTCTGACCTGCACGCGCATAATCCGCACCCACAACTCCTGCACGTCCAGCTGCCACAATCAGAATGTCTGCTTCTTTTGCAACTGCAGGCATATCTACCGTTTTCGTATGGCAGATAGTCACCGTCGCATTTTTCTTAACCAGCATCATCGCTGCAGGTTTTCCAACTACAAGACTTCTTCCAATTACTACTGCTTTCTTTCCGGTGCAGTCAATTCCATAGTGATCGAGAATCTCCATACAAGCCTGAGGTGTACAAGGTGGGAAACCTACTTCTTTCCAGTGAACACGCCAGACATAGAGCCATCTGTCATACAGTCAACATCTTTTGCAGGGTCCAACGCATTCTCAATCACAGACTGATTTAAGTGTTTTGGCAGTGGACGGAACAGCAATACGCCGTGAATATGGTCATCCTTATTCACTTTATCAATCGTAGCCAACAGTTCATCCTGTGATACGTCTGCTGGAAGTAAAATCTTCTCACAAGCAACACCCAGAGTCTCGCAACGCTTGGTAGCTCCTTTTTCATAGGAGATATCGCTGCCATTCTCACCTACACGAATAATACACAGAGTCGGGTTAATGCCTTTACCCTGCAGCTTTGCAACATCCGCTTTAATTCTCTCATTGAGAGCTGCGGTTACTTCTTTTCCTAATAACTGTTTTGCCATGATATGTAATCCCTCCGCTTATTTTAATCTGGACAGAACACTGTCAAAAGTCTCATCTGCAATCTTTGTATATTTCTCAAGCATTGCATCCGCTTTCTTATTCAGCTCTTCTGCATATGCTCTGTCTGCCATAGACTTTGTATTGATATATACGTTCAGGCTGGCACCTTTTAATGCCGCTTTACAAAAAGCTGCGCCTACACCGGCATCACTGATCGCAACGTGGAGCCCTTTGCGCCAAATTCTACGATCAACTCAATTGCCTCGCAGCATTTCTCCATAATTTCCATCGGCACAGAGCACGCTTCCTTCAAGACAATCTCCATCACTCTTGCCTTCTCTGCCTTCTCCTCTTCTGTATTCTTCGGCATACCATAAGCTTTAGAAAGAGGTTCAAATACTTCCGCGTCCCTCTCAATCAGACGTAAGAAGTCTTTCTGAAGCTGATCGCATTTTGCTTTCAGCTCCCACATCTCATCCTCTACATCTGCATATTTTTTCTTTCCCACAGTCAGGCTTCCCACCATGTTTCCAAGAGCGGTTCCCACTGCTGCGACCAAAGCAGATGCTCCGCCGCCGCCTGGTACCGGCGCTTTAGAAGCCAGCACTTCCACAAACTCTGTACAGGTACTTGTTGAAAATCCCATTGTCTTCGTCTCCTTTTGTTTCATATTGAATAAGGGGATGCTGCGGTCCAAGCCCGCAACATCCCAACATATTTAGAACAATCCGCTGATCTTTCCGGTCTCGTCCACGTCGATTCTCTCGGCAGCCGGTACCTTTGGCAGACCAGGCATCGTCATGATCTCTCCGGTCAGTGCTACGATAAAGCCTGCTCCTGCGGAGATCTTCAGGTTACGTACGGTCACTTCAAAGTCGGTCGGTGCTCCCAGCTTCGTCTGGTCGTCTGTCAAGCTGTACTGTGTCTTTGCCACACAAATCGGGCAGTTTCCATAGCCCAGTGCCTCCAGTTCTTTTGCCTGTTTCTGAGCGTTCGCGGTCAGCACAACTCTCTTTCCACCGTAGATCTTCTGTACGATCTGGTTCAGTTTGTCCTCGATGCTTCCTTCCAGCTCATAGGAGTAGGTGAAGTCGTTCGGCTCTTCTACCAGTCTGATAACCTCCTCTGCCAGCTTCACGCCGCCTTCGCCGCCTTTCGCCCATACCTCGGACAGCGCTACGTTTACGCCCAACTCACGGCACTTGCTCTCTACCAGGTCTAACTCTGCCTTAGTATCGGTCGGGAATGCGTTGATCGCTACTACACACGGCAGTTTGTATACATTTTTAATGTTGCTTACGTGTTTCAGCAGGTTTGGAAGGCCTTTCTCCAGTGCTTCCAGGTTCTCGTTGTTCAGATCTGCCTTCGGTACTCCGCCGTTGTATTTCAGCGCACGTACAGTTGCCACGATTACCACGGCACTTGGTTTCAGTCCTGCCATACGGCATTTGATATCCAGGAATTTCTCAGCACCTAAGTCTGCACCGAATCCTCCTCAGTGATCGCGTAATCGCCCAGTCTCAGTGCCATCTTTGTAGCGATGACAGAGTTACAGCCGTGTGCGATGTTTGCGAATGGTCCGCCGTGTACGATAGCCGGTACGTGCTCTAGAGTCTGTACCAGGTTTGGCTTCAGGGCATCTTTTAACAGTGCGCACATTGCTCCCTGTGCGTTTAAGTCGCCTGCGGTTACCGGTTTCTGCTCGGAAGCTTTTCCGTAAGTATATCCTACAACGATTCTTGCCAGTCTCTTTTTCAGATCGTTGATGTCGCTTGCCAGACACAGAACTGCCATGATCTCGGAGGCAACGGTGATATCATAGCCGTCCTCACGTGGCATTCCGTTGGTCTTTCCACCCAGGCCGTCTACCACAAAACGAAGCTGACGGTCGTTCATGTCCACACATCTCTTCCAGGTGATCTTTCTCGGGTCGATGTTCAGAGCGTTGCCTTGATAGATATGGTTGTCGATCATAGCAGCCAGCAGGTTATTTGCAGCACCGATGGCATGGAAGTCACCGGTAAAGTGCAGGTTGATGTCCTCCATCGGAACAACCTGAGCGTATCCGCCGCCGGCAGCGCCGCCTTTTACGCCAAAGACCGGTCCTAAGGACGGCTCACGCAGAGCTACCATAACGTTCTTTCCTAATTTCTGAAGTCCGTCAGCCAGACCTACGGTCGTGGTGGTTTTTCCTTCTCCGGCAGGAGTTGGTTGATGGCGGTCACCAGAACCAGTTTGCCGTCTTTGCCTTCGGTCTCTTTTAACAGATTGTAGTCAATTTTTGCTTTGTACTTTCCGTACTGCTCCAGATATTTGTCGTCGATCCCAGCTTTCTCAGCAATCTTGGTGATCGGTTCCATTGTGCACTCCTGTGCGATTTCGATGTCACTTTTGAATCCCATAATTATGATCTCCTTTCTGGATCCCCCATAATACCACCGCCTGGTAGATAGGATGCGGAAGGTTTGTTGTGGACATACCTTTTGCATCGAGCGCATCCTTACTCTTTCCTATTGCACAAAAAAGGACAACATTCGAGAAGCTCAAATGTTGCCCAGACGGTCGGCGTTTCAGATTTCTAATTCCCCTGTGGTACTCCACAATTATCCGTCAGTAATTAGAAATCTCTTGGTTGATTGGAATCTTTTGATGTTATTTTTGATTCCTCGGTTGATGATTATATATTAGCACTAATGCATATAAATGTCAAGAATTTGGTCAAAAATTTATCAAAGTTTTAAGAAAAGTAACTGGATTAGACTTGTTTTTGATTAAAATTAAAAATATTATAATAGGAAATAAAATAAATTATTATCGTTAAACTTTTTTCTTTAATCATACTGAAATATCAAAAAATAGAAAGGATACTAGGATTGTACAGACTAAAGTGCTAATACTATTTGCCACCTTCAGAACGGGCGTAACTATTCAGCCATAACAGCTCGGATTAACTGCTGCGAGCTTATATCGCCGCATGGCTGAATAGTTACATTTAATTCTTAAGAAGGATAAAATGCCTTGCAAAAACTTGTCGAGTTCTTGTATACTATTCCAAGATGAGGGAAACAAGCGGTCAGGAGAAAAAAGAGGAGACGTAACTATGACGAGAAAAGAGTTTTTAGAAAGTCTGGAGAGGCATTTGAGAGGCCAGCTTTCAGAAAATCAGCTTCGAGGTCATGTGGAGTACTATCGGGATTATATAGATAAAGAGATCGCGTCCGGAAAGACGGAGGCGGAAGTCTTGGATATGCTTGGAGACCCATGGTTAATCGCCAAAACGCTGATTGATTCCGGGATGTGGAGCTCTCAGGAAACAGGAGAATACATTGTCCAGGAAGAAGACGGAGAATTTGTAAGAGAGAGCAAAAAGACTTTTAGAAAATTGGACCTTACCACATGGTATGGAAAGCTCATTGTGATTTTGGCGGCAGCGCTGATTTTATTTGTGCTGATTACAATTATCGGCGCGTTGATTCCCATACTGTTCTGTTTGGCAGTGGTGGGTGTCATTGTGAAGGCGTTCCAGAGAAGGCGCTGAAACTGCCGAAGAGACAGAAGTGAATAAAAATGCAAAAACCAGATTTGTTATAAATCTGGTCAGACTGTAGACAAAGGTGGTGCTGGTGTTTGATGCTAGTACCACTTTTCTTATTTTCAGTTATTAATAGGTAGAATCCAATTCTTTAAATCTGGAATTCTAGTTTATAAAATTCTGGAAGCATATAAAACTTGCAGCGGGAAAATGCTTGGTGTGCATGGTTGAAGAGAACGAGCTCTGACAGCAGTAAAGGAGTGTTTTCCGGTACCTTCAATGTATGGGACTCCTCTTCGTTGGAGTGGACAAGCTGGACGCTCAGGTTCCCTTTGGAAGAAGCGGAGAAAATTTTGTGTTCAACTAATTCCTGAAGCATAGATTCATCAGAAATATCTACATCTAGGGTTTCAAATGCAGAAGCCGGAACCTGTGTAAAAGAATAACCGACCGGAATGTGATTGGATAGGTAAATATTCGTGCTGGCAAGCACGATCTCGCTCTTGCTGAGTCCAAGCTTTGTGCGTCCGATGCGGTCGGAGGGCAAAATTATAGTGTAGTTCAATATCATCAATAGGGGCTTTACACATGTTGAGCATAGGATTTATGATCTGTTCGTTCAATTTGGAATCGCCGCGGTTGGCAATGACGGTTCCTTTTCCCTGACTTTTGATGACAAGCCCGTCTTCGCAGAGGATAGCCAATGCCTGACGAAGCGTGTTCCTGCTGACTCCGTATTTTTCTGAAAGCGCATTCTCGCCTGGAAGCTGCTCTCCCTCTAAATAAACGTTGTTTGTGATATCGGAATATAAAGAATTATAAACTTCTATATACGCAGGTACATTACCGACTGATATTTTTGCCATTATTCTCACCTCTTAAAAATATCCAACTTGTTAAACAAGTTATATTTTATCATAGTAAAAAGAAGATTTCAAGTTTATATATTTTATACAAAAAGGAAAATCCCAATTTAGATAACATTTATAAAAAGAAAAATACAGCTGATTTTGATTGACTATACAAATGTGGTGTGGTACAATGTGGACAAGTTAAGAACAAGTAAAATACATGTTCAACAAGAGGGGAGGGAAAGAGATGGGACCAAGCATTGAAAAATGGCGAGGAGAAAGATGCAGAAGAGTTACTCAGCTTTTTGAAACGAGAATTGAATTACCATACGTTTATTTTGGCAGACATCTATCATTACGGATTGATAAGCCTTATCAGCAGATTTATGTGGAGAGGAAAGCGGGAGAGATCAGTGCGGTATTTTTAAGATATTTTACAAATCTGATTCTTGCGGGTACGCCAGGAGAAGATGCATGCCGGGAGATATGGGGATTGCATGAGAAACAGGTCCGTACTGTCATGGGAAAAGCAGAACTTGTAGAACAGTTCACAAAGTGGATAGGAGAAATTTCTGAGAAACCTGTGGCGAAAGAGTTATATGTACTGAAAACGGAGAGAAACTGTATCTGAAGGAGAGTGCGTATGTGCGGCAGGGGAAAAAGAGATTGACGTGGTATACGGATTTCTGATGACTATACCGGGGTTCAGGGAGCTTTACGGAGAAAAAGAGATGATACGGAACCGGATCCAGTTGTCTGCAATTCACCATCTTGCTCGCCACGATCGCCTCCTCGTTGTAGGCGGCTATCAGCAACGTGGCCTCCGGTAGTGTCTCGGGAAGGCGGGGGAGCCGGGGTTTAACGAACAGCTCCTTGATCTTTACCATAAGGTATAATACGATCCCATACCCCAGATAGGTATAGAAAACGATCCCGATGCCGATCCAGAAGAGGATCTCAATGACTTGACAGCTCTTTTCCATAATTCATATCCTTGTTGATTGCGATTAATCCGTTTATTAATCCCTTGCCTAGCGCCCCGATCAGCCGGAATTTCCCTTTTACGAGATAGATCGAGAGGCGTTTCGGGAAAGCCACTAGGGTTTGGTAGATGTATGAGTAAATCCTTTCATCCCTTTTATCGATCGATCGTTTGGCGAATAAAAGGCGGTTGCGGGTATGATAATAGACCTGAAGCGGACTTTGTTTCCCTACGCTCATGCTCTCCTTATGATAGACGGTGGAGGTAGCCTCGTACCAGATTTTCAGCCCGGCCCGCCTTATTTGCACGCACCAGTCCAGCTCCTCGTAATAGAGAAAATAAAATTCAGGCATCATCCCGAACTTCTTGATATCCGTGGTCCGGATCATCATGGCCGCACCGTGGGCGAATGCCGTATAGCGGGATTTATTGAATTGTCCCGTGTCGGTTTGACCGAATCCGATATTCTCGTTGCGGAGGGTAACCGGGCTCATCGGGGTGGAGCCTGCGTACTGTAGCTGCTTCTTCTCAGGCCAGCACGCTATCTTGGGGGATACGGCCCCGATTTGCGGATCGCTATCCAGTGCGTTCACCAAGTTTTCCAATATGGGACAAGTAATGATCGTATCATTATTAAGAAACAATAAGTACTCACCTTTAGCCTGTGATATCCCGAGGTTATTGCCACCGGCGAATCCAAGGTTTTTCTCACTCTGTATAACCTGTATGTCTGGAAACTTGGATTGGAGAAGCTTATGTTCCAGAGGATCGGTGGAAGCGTTGTCTATGATAATAATCTCATGAAGATAAGTCTCATGGATAGCCAAGGACTCGATCATCTCGACGGTATCTTTCAATCCGTTATAATTGATAGTGATAATGGAGACTTTTTTAATCATGGCTTTCTTCTTTTTTTGTCGTTATGTCATGAGGAGTGCTCTGGAAGCTGGTGTCCTTCTCTTTTATCCGGATGAATGAGGCTATATATCCTTTTGTCAATATGAAAAAAAGGAAGGGAAGCTTCGACAGGTTCCTGTAGAGCTTCCGGGTATGCATCTTGCGGGGAATGGCCAGCCAATAGGTGAGGGCCCCTCCTGTAATCAGTGCGAGCCACTTATAGGCGAGGTGGATATCTTGTATGCTCCAGATCAGCATGAAGATGGCAGGGATAAGGATTTTCAGTATCCGTGGAAAAGGAATCCATTGAAAGAGCTTATCCATGTAATTCCTGTTTAGCGAATGCTTGTTGAAATGCTTCAAGATAAGGCCGAACGCTACCAATTGGGCGTGGAACCAGCGGGAGCGTTGGCGGGCCATCACCTCCTGCCGGGAGGTTTTCTCGTCGTATACATATATGTTGTCCGCATAGTCGACGAAGATATTTTGTGCGGCCAAGAATATCTCCAGTTCCTTATCCTCGGCGAATGTCTCGCATTTCCTCATGTGTGTCTTGAGCATCCGAGATCGAATACCATACCGGAACCGATCAAGGAGGAAGATATCCCCACATTGACACGTCCTTTCCTGAAAATCGTGTTGTTGATTTCCTCCGAAAGTCCATCCCAGATCGCTATAGACGTATTCTCGTTCTTGAGGGTCCGATGTGCTTGAAGGACGATGCTATCTTGGGTGATCGTGTTTATGCGGGTCAGGAAATCGGTATCCGTCATATTATCAGCATCCATGATTACGACCTTGTCTGCGCTATCGCCTATATATTCCAATGCGTACGTGACGGATTTATGCTTCATGCTATGGTCGAAGTCGGGCGTAAGCAGCTCGATCGGTAATTCGGCCAGTGCCTTGTTCGTCTCCGGGAGCATATGATCGGATACTACGATCACCCGGTATTTATCCTTTGGGTAATCTTGCTTGATAAAACTCTTGGCAGATTCGAGTATGACGGCGTCTTCCTTATAGGCGGCGAATATCACGGCAAAAGTCTGGAATCGGATATATTGGGTTTTCCTGCGCTTCCTCTTTAGAAAGGAGGCGAGCGTGAAGAATAGGTCATAGCCGGTGAGAAGGGCCGTAAGAGTAAAGAAGAATATATCGATATAGATTAACAATCGCATTCGTTTTTTCGCAAAAGTAATATAATTTTCAACAAGTCTTTAGTGCCGACTGCTTTTTTGTCATATCTTTTTGGAAAGTAGGATACCGATACTTGTTAAATAGGTCGTACTCCGATAGATTTGTTGAATTTCTAAGAAAGTTTTCTGTTTTTCTGGTTTTAATTTATTATTTTTGTCAAAAATTATGATTGGTCAAATGTGGTGTTTAATGCTGGTTAAATGGATGCGGTCATGAATGAAAGCCCTTTGATATCGGTTATCGTTCCAGTCTACAAGGTGGAATCCTATCTGCCAAATGTCTTGATAGTATTTTAGCGCAGACTTTTGAGGATTTCGAGTTGCTTCTGATAGATGATGGCAGCCCGGATCGTTGCGGAGAGATTTGTGACGAATGCGCCGGGAGGGACGAGCGGGTAAGGGTCTTTCATCAAGAGAACGCAGGATTGAGTTGCGCCCGGAATACGGGATTACGGCATGCTAGGGGTACTTATATAGCTTTTGTCGATTCGGATGACTACATAACGCGGATTATTTGGAGAGCTTATCTGAAATACTGCCGGCGAATAAAGAATGTATAGGTGTTGTCGTAGGGGGATTTGACAAGCTATTACCTGATGGTAGCTTGGAAAGGATCCATGTCCCGGAGAGGGATCTATCTCCTGAAATGTATGGTTGCTTCCTCACGGAACTAATGGGCAAGCATGTGATGTACGCTTGCATGAAGCTCTACGATAATCGGCTTATCCGGAAATGGAAACTTCAGTTCGTCCCTTCCATATCTGGTTTGGAAGATATGCTTTTCATGCTGGACTATCTTGCCTATGCGGATTTTGTATCGATCCGCGACTGTTCCGGCTATGTATATCGGGTAGGCTATTCCATGGATACGCTCTCAAGATGTATTAAGGATTTCCCGAGAGAGTACGGCGCTTTCTCTCAATTCTTGAGCAGGGTTTGCCTTTTTAAGGAAAAATATCGTCTGGAGGATCGCTCCTTGAGTAAAACATGGGACTCTTTGACCGTATTTTTCCATAAGGTATTGCTGGCGATTTACAAAGATGAGAATGCCTATACGCAAGAGGAGCGCTTGCTCTTCTTGCGGCGCTTGCTTTTTTCTGATGGAAGCTGGATTAGGGAGTATTTCTTCCCTCAATATAAGGCAGACCGACTCGGTAAGTTCTTGCTGGTGCATGTTGGGGCTGGTGCTTTCGATGCTTGGATGAGCTTGTTGACGGGTATAAGGTTTAAATATATGTTTGGAGCGAGAAAATGAAAAAAGAATCAGTTTTGCCGGAGATCGTGCCTGCCAATAGGGAGGAGATCGTATATTCGATAATCATCCCTCATAAAAATATCCCGGACTTGCTACGGCGCTGCTTGGATTCCATCCCTCAAAGGCCGGATATACAGATCATCGTAGTGGATGACAATAGCTCTCCTGATAAGGTAGACTTCGCTCATTTCCCGGGCCGGGAAAGAGAGGAAGTAGAGATTGTCTATACCCATGAAGGGCTAGGTGCCGGATATGCCCGCAACGTGGGGCTGGGGCATGCGAGGGGGCGTTGGTTATTGTTTGCGGATGCTGACGATTATTTTTGCCCGATTTCCTTGAGATGGCGGATCGATATAAAGACTCGGACTTGGATCTTATCGTGTTCCGGGCGGAAAGTGCGGACTCGGAATCTCTTGAACCATGAGGCCTCGACAGAGATGTCATGATGATTTGTCGGAGAACGTGGATTGGGAGCGGATCCGCTTCAGGATATATGCACCTTGGGCAAAGATGATATCACGGCGTTTTCAGGTGGATCGTCAATTATCGTTTGAGGAAATCCCCGTGGCGAATGACATGATGTTCTCGGTTTACACGGATTATTATGCCTGTCGGGTTGCCGTATGCTCAGGTAGCATCTATTGCGCTACGGTTCGTCAGGGCTCCTTGGAATATGGTTTAGTGCTGGATCATTTGCTGCTGCGTGTCTCTAAGTCATGCCGGTTGAATCATTTCTTGCGTAAACAGGGGGTGGTGGACAGGTATAGCGGAAGTTTTACTTACGTACATGCTTGCAAGACTGGTTTCGGGAGAAAGGAGTATTACAAGGCGCTGTGGATTTATGTGCGGGAGGAGCGCCCGGAGCTTGTCTTGAGGACTTTCAAGAATTTGCTGAGAGATAAGGTAAAACAGATTTTTAAATGAAAACACGGTATCATTGATGTCTGAATCTCGGGTAAAGAAAAGTTTCCAGAACGCCAAGGTGAATGTCTTTTTTTATCTCATTACCTTGTTTTTGTCTTTTTTCTCACGGAAGATATTCCTGGAGCGATTAGGAGCTGATTTCATCGGGTTGACGGGTACGTTGCAGAACCTGTTGGGTTTCTTGAATCTGGCGGACTTAGGTATCGGGGCCTCTATGGGGTATATTCTCTATAAACCTTTGTTTGAGAAAAATCAAGAGAAATTGCGTGAGATTATCTCGGTCTTGGGGTATTTGTATCGTTATGTAGGTTTGTTTATTTTGATAGCCGGTGGAATATTAGCGCTTTTCTTACCACTTATATTTGAGGATACGAGTATAGGAATAGGTGTTGTTTATTTCGCTTATTTCTCTTTTCTGGCCTCTTCCTTGATTGGTTATTTTATCAATTATCGTCAGTTTCTTTTGGGTGCGGACCAGCGGAATTACGTGGTTACGGCTTACTCGCAGACGGCGAATCTGGTGAAGACCTTGTTGCAGATGGCATTGGTCTGTTATGTCGGCAGCTATTATCTGTGGATAGCGGTCGAATTGGCTTTTGGTATCCTATATTCGGTCATATTGAATTGGAAGATCAATCAAGTATATCCGTGGTTGAAGTGCAGTGTCGCCCTCGGGAAAGAGAAATACCCTGAGAACAAGATTATCATGCAAAAATCACGCCAGTTATTTGTGCATGTCTTGGCAGGGACAGGTCGTACGCAATTGCTCCCGTTCTTGATTTACGCCTTTACTTCCTTGAAGCTGGTGGCTTATTATGGGAATTATATGTTGCTGATCACGAAACTCAGCCAATTGGTGAATAACTTTCTGGGCAGTACTGGCGCCGGCGTGGGCAATTTAATCGCAGAGGGTGACCGGAAGCGGATCCAGCAGGTCTTTTGGGAGCTCAACTCGCTGCGTTTCGTGATAGCCGGATTCTTTGCTTTTGCTCTTTATCATTTGATCGATCCGTTCATTACGGTTTGGCTGGGAGCCGAGTATGTATTGCCACGTTCCGTGTTGATTATTATCTTGGCCAACTTTTTCGTGAGCAGTATAGGGGAACTATCGACCAGTTTATCAACGGCTATGGCTTGTTTCATGATACGTGGGCACCTGTCACTACGCTTGCCATTACGGTGATCGTGGCCTTGATAGGGGGTAGCCTGTGGGGGTTGTCGGGGGTTTTACTGGGTGATATACCAGTTCGCTGACGATCATTTGCGTATGGAAACCTATTCCTGTACAAGGAAGGTTTCCGGATGCCGGTATTCCTGTATTGGAAGAATGTAGGGAAATATACGGCCTTGTTTTTGTTGTCTGCGGGGGCAGACGCTATATTGCGTCTCTTTCC
>ENA-OQCK01000940-OQCK01000940.1-human-gut-metagenome-genome-assembly--contig:-NODE-940-length-12717-cov-3.139555_pt1 | contig 12717 bp, 22 predicted proteins | sample MGYA00242498_ERZ504578 | MGnify/ENA primary metagenome ERZ504578 (study PRJEB26092, sample SAMD00036229) | human gut metagenome | host: Homo sapiens | study: EMG produced TPA metagenomics assembly of... | reverse complement strand
CTGGTTTGGGAACCGCCCCTGCAGTCAGGCGTTTCCCGGTAAGTCTATTATAGCAACGGATTTTGATTTGGGAAGTTGAGAGTCCTAGAATCGTTCGCCAAATTCTCCTAAAAAACGATTCTGAGAGGTGAGATTTTTCTTTAGACAGTTAAGGTATACGCCAGGTTTCTCCCTCCGTATCCGGATGCATCTCCTGTCCGGATTCCCGGTTTCCACGGTTCCCATCTGACGATTCCATTCTATTAAGGCTGGCCGTAAACCGCTGCCCATCTTCTGTTTTTATTCTGTAGCCGCACTCCACAAATTTGGTTTTTACGCCGTCTTTAGTACTACGGCGAACTTTTTAAAAGCTTGTTTTTCCGGTGTGATAGATATGCATTATAGTTCCCGCGTATATGGTAACTTACTATTTTTTTCATATCAGTTACTGTATATACAATTATCCCATGCATCAGTTTGATTACCATCGGCATCGTCAATGGGATTGCTTTTTTTAAAGCTTTCCCGTATCTGAGTGGCAAACAGATGGATTATCATTACAAACAGCATATGGCGGTTCCAGCCTTGATAGCTGCGGCACTCATAATCTCCCATTCCCAGATTGCTTTTGCATTCCTCAAAGCATTGTTCAATCGGCCGCCTTAACGTTGCTGCTCTGTCCAGTTCTCCTACCGGGAGGTCTGCCGGGGCGTTACTGACGAAATATTTTATTTCACCATCTGCGTATTTCCTCAGATAAATCCATATTTCCTCCCCTGGCTTCACATAATTGCGGCTCCCGTCTGCACGGCCGGAAAAACAACGCAGGAATTTCCGCTCTGCAAGGATCGGGCCCTTGGCCCCTTCTGCCAGCACTATCGTTTCCCATGGCAGGGATGGATTTTCTGCAATATCACGCACGGATGTTGGGCCATGGGAAAGTACCGGGTGCTTACGGGGACGGCCCCTTTTCGTTTCGGGGAAGGACTGCTGTGGATACTCCAGGAATACCTGCCCTTTTGCATTTGTTGCAGCAAAATACCATACACCTTCCGGCAGATTCAATCCGTCCAGGAAACCGTGGTCATTTCCATAGTCTGCATCACACCCCGGACCGGCAGTTTTCCGTTTTCTCCAGGCAGCCACAGTACTGCCGCTTTACACCGGCGGAATGCTTCCCTTTTTTTACACAGCTTGTGTCATCCACGGACAACATGCCGCAGCCTGCCCCAATCTGCCTGGACAGGAGCTCATACTTTTCACCGTAAAAGTGAAGGGCGACTGGCTCAATCGATTTGCGTTCCAACGGCTCATAAGCCCCTGTATAAAGGTTTGGAACAATCTTCGTTGTGGCCGCAGAGAAAAGCAGGGAAAATAATTCTGAAGATAGTTTTCCAGTTCCGTTTGGAGTAAGGAATCATTATTTTCATCGGAATATCAAGCAGCTAATGCAATCGGATCCAACATCGTAGGATTCATCATAGTATCAGCCCCTTTTTCTTTATTATACCAAAAAAGGGGAAACACGCCACTCAGGGAGTTCGCTGTAGTATTAGTACTGGTCCGGATATTTAACCCCTTCTTTTTCTTTTCCATACCATCCTCCCTCTTATAAAACAGACCTCTGAATCTTGTCATATACAGAGGTCCGATTATTTATGAGTCATGCGTCTGTTGTTTGTGGGTCGCTATTTATAAGTATATTATTTATAAATCTGTTATTTGCGAATACAAATAAAACAAATCTGACTGTTAATCAACGTTTTTCTTATCGAAGGGAACGTACGATCTCGGTAAGCAGATTCACGCTGTGAACAATGGCCTTAGCTCAAAAGCAGGGTAATCTACCGAGGCACTGTCATCTGCCTTATCCGAAATAGCCCTCACAATAAGGAAAGGGATGGAGTTAAGGTAGCAGGCCTGGGCAATGGCTGCCCCTTCCATTTCTGTACAATATCCTCCAAAGGTATCTGTCAGCCACTTCTTTTTTCCTTATCAGAAATGAACTGGTCTCCAGTCACCACACGTCCCACAAAGGTGTGGATGTCCGGATTCACTCTGGAACAACACTCCTCAGCAAGATTTATAAGACCTTCATCTGCCTTAAAAGCCAGCGTCTCCACCCTGGGTATCTGTCCCGGTTCATAGCCAAATCCGGTTGCATCCATATCATGCTGAAGTGCATCGCTGGAAAGCACAATGTCCCCAATATCAATTTCTGCCTTCAGAGAACCTGCAATTCCCGTATTCACCACACCTGTAACACCATATATATCTGCCAAAATCTGGGTGCACATAGCTGCATTGACCTTGCCAATGCCGGAGCGGACCACTACTACCTCCTTCCCCTCCAGCTTTCCTTTATAAAAGTCCATGGCAGCCCTTGACTCCACCTGTACATCTGTCAGCTGCGCCTTAATCATAGCCACTTCCTCGTCCATGGCTCCAATAATCCCTAGCATAATTACCTCCTTCTGTCATGTACTATTCTTCTATTATATAGGATGCCTAAAGATTTTCAAGTTCAAAGCTTGTTCTCACTTGACATTATCTTTTGCATAAGGCATAATCGGATATACACGAATTTATTACAGGAGGCACTACACATGAGATTTAAAACACAGGGAGTCTGTTCCAGGGAGATATCCTTTGAGGTAAAAGATAATAAACTGACCAACGTCCAGTTCGTAGGCGGCTGCTCCGGCAATACTCAGGGCCTGTCCCGGCTCATCGAAGGCATGGACGTGGATGAGGCTATCCGAAGACTGGATGGAATCCAGTGCGGTCCCAGGCCTACATCTTGTCCGGATCAATTGGCTCGGGCGTTGAAGCAGTTTAAAGGGCGGTAAATATTCTACTAATCTAATATGCTAAATTTAGCTACAATACTTACTTAAGTTCTTAAAGGGCATTGTTTCTCTATGGATCCAAATGCCCTCAATTTACTAAGTCTATTCACAGAAATACAATTAACATACCTAATCAACCCAAACTCCATCCGTTGCAGGACTAAATCCTTCAAATTTCCCATCATACACAGCAACAAACACTCCTCTTAAACGGTAATAATATCCTTTATCCTGATTCTTAAAGGTAATATTCAATGAAGGACGATTTAAGCCTTCCTGATAATCTTTCGCATAAAATTCAGCATCGTAATATGTCACCTGCCTCCATCGTTCTCCCGCCACATCCCAACGTTCTAAATAAATGGTAATATATACTTCGTCTGCAGAAACATCTAGATATGCCGTTGCTGACCCTGCAATATTACCGTTCCCTTCATTGGTAATTGTCACATTGCTTCTGCAAAAAAATTCCCTCTAGCCTTTGTTGAGTCATATCCACTTGAGCTTCTTACAGATTTTGGTAATAAATTCGACTCTGCCTCAACCATCCGTTGAGCATTAGAATTATATGGCATCGCGATAACCGTCATATTTATAGATATAGATAATACAACTGAATATATTATTATTGATAAGTACTTTTTCATTATCTTAATCATCTCCTTAGTTTGTAATTCGTTTGACAATTTCAATAAACTCCTCTTTATTCATTATTCCTATTGCTCTACAATATACTCCCTTAGATATAAAAGATGCTTTATATCTCAAATTCCCATCTTCTAAAACTTCACTCTCAATGCTTATGTCCTTATCTATCCATTTATTATGTATTTTAAACTCATTCTGTTTATCATAGTCGCCCCCATAAACACTGGATGTCTCTCTATCTGACTTTGATTGGCAAAAATAAAAAAACTGTTTATTATAAATAAATTCCATATCTGCTCTATCATATCTATATACAACGCTTTAAAATCCATATCCCCTGGGATAAATCCTAATTTTAACGAATTGATTTCCAACTCATCCTCAATAGCCTTATATGCCTCCTCCTCCCCATTTACAGCTATCTTATTAGAATCATTATTATATACTATATTATTCTCGTCTCTAACCCTCTCCCGATAAAAATACGATTTCGTCCCCATAGCCACCATACATCCACTCCCTGCCACAAGACAGGCAATTAAACCAATCGCAGCCAACCGCTTCCATCCAAATCTCGGTTTGATAACCTTGGGGTGCTCTGGTTGGTCGGATTCCGGTACATTCTTTGACTCAGCCTTTTCTTCCTGTATCCTTGCCCAGATTTTTTCAAACTCATCTGATGATGGGGACGGAATGGGAAGGGGGACGGTCATATTCTTGACTGCTTCAAATTCTTTTAACAGTTCTTCATCTGATATATCATCCGTTCCCCAAATCGGGCAGTCCATAGAATTGTCCTGTTCTGAATCTCTTTTATAATCTCCCACGTGACACCTCTGTTTACCAAATCTCCTAAAGTTCCCTTTGCCTTTAGGGTTGACTTTTTGCGTTTAATGCTTACTATAATAGTAGACGTTTATGAATGCCGGTTTCCCCAGCATATCATATTCTTTAGGAGGTTTTTATGAAAAAAATCATTTTAACCGGCGGCGGTACTGCCGGACACGTTACCCCCAATCTGGCCCTGCTCCCTTCATTAAAAGAAGCTGGTTACGAAATCCGCTATATCGGTTCATACCAGGGTATGGAACGCAAGCTGATTGAAAATGCGGGCATTCATTATGATGGCATATCCTCTGGCAAGCTGCGCAGATACTTTGATATCAAGAATTTTTCCGACCCGTTCCGCGTTGTCAAGGGTTACGCGGAGGCCAGACGGCTCTTAAAACGCCATAAACCGGATGTAATTTTTTCTAAGGGCGGTTTTGTTGCAGTTCCCGTGGTTCTCGCTGCCAAGCACTATAAAATCCCTGTCATCATACATGAGTCCGATATGACGCCAGGTTTGGCTAACAAAATCTGCATTCCCTCTGCCCTTAAAGTCTGCTGTAACTTCCCGGAGACCCTTAAGTACCTTCCATCTGACAAGGCCGTACTTACAGGCTCCCCTATCCGTGAGGAACTGCTCCAGGGCGATCGGCTGTCCGGGCTCACTTATGCCCACCTGACTGCCAGCAAGCCTGTACTTCTTGTCATTGGCGGAAGTCTGGGCTCTGTAGCTGTAAATACGGCGGTCCGCAATATCCTCCCCAGGCTTCTTCCCAGCTATCAGGTAATACATATCTGTGGCAAAGGCAATCTGGATGAAGTCTGATTGGAACTGCCGGATATGTACAGTATGAATACGTTGATGCTCCCCTAAAGCATCTTTTCGCGGCTGCCGACCTTGTCATATCAAGAGCTGGGGCCAATTCCATCTGCGAGCTTCTGGCACTGCGCAAACCGAATCTGCTCATCCCCCTGTCAGCAGCGGCCAGCCGCGGAGACCAGATTCTCAATGCCAATTCCTTTGCAAAACAAGGATTCAGTAAGGTTCTGGAAGAGGAAGCATTGTCTGACGACTCTCTGCTTGACGCGATTAACGATTTATACCTAAACCGTAATTCCTATATACAGTCCATGGAGCAGAGTAATTTGAACAATGCCGTTAAAACAGTTGTATCTCTCATTGAATCATGTGTGAAATAACGTTAGGGCCAATTATCATTTTTTAGCAGTTCTTCAAGGTACTTTCTAATACGGCTGACTCTGGAATAACATGCCTTTTCTGTAATATTCAGCATAGCGCATACTTCCCTTGTCGGCCGTCCCTCTATCAATCTGAGCGTCGCGACCTGACGCCAGTTTTCAGGCATCCTCTCGATTTCCTTAAGAAGCGCCTGACATCTCTCTTTGCTGACTACAAAATCCGGCAGATTGGCAGCCTTATCGTGTGCCGGATAATCCTCACTGTTATATGCCTCTTCGTCCAATTCCCCATAGCTCCTGTACTTCATCTTTCGGTGAAAATCCATACACCGGCTCTTCAGAATACGTATCAGCAGCGCCCTCTTACTTTCCTCGGACATATCCAGGGAATATTTATACCGGGCATATAAGACAAATGTATCCTGTACCACATCCTCAATATAATCCACAGGAATATCGTTGACATAAGCTATCCTTCTCAGGTATACCTCATATTCCAGATACATTTTCTCAAACAGTTTCTTATCTTCTGTATCCATCTTCTCAATCTTCATTGCAATTACAGACAGCCTTTGATTTTATCCGCAACCTCTGCCAGTTCCTCTGGCGAAGCCTTTCCCGGAGTCCAACCGACAATGGCTGGACCTCTCTCATATCTTGGAATCACATGCATGTGGAAATGGAACACAGTCTGCCCGGCTGCCTCTCCATTATTCTGAACCAGATTGAATCCCGCGCATCCGAGAGATTTCTTCATCGCAGAACCAATCTTGCACCCAGAGGAAGGACTTTGGCGGCTATATCCCCATCCAGTGAGCATACATCTGCAAAATGCTGTTTTGGAAGGATAAGAGCATGTCCTCTGGACGCCGGTCCCAAATCCAGAATCACGCGAAAATCCTCATCCTCATACAGAGTGGCTGACGGAATCACCCCGCCCGCTATTTTACAAAAAATACAATTGTCATCTGTCATTCTGAAAATCCTCCTTCCGCTGCGGTTAACACAGCCTGCATTCTATCCAGCCATACCGGAAATTCTGGCAGCATGTTTCCTCCTGTAAAGCAGGATGCCTAAAATGAAGCCGGAAATCAGGCCTCCTATGTGAGCTACATTGTCCACTCCTGTTGAAGTAAACCCATGATAAAGGGTCAGCAGAACCATAAAGCCCAGCTGCCTGTTGGTTAGTCCGTCCAACTGACCGTGATGAATGGCAATCACATAGACCAGACCGCCTACCACACCGAAGATTGCGCCTGAAGCTCCCGCTGACACACTGGCCGCTCCTGTCCGTACCTGAACAGCCAGAGATATACCGTTGGCAGCAACACCGCTGGCAAGGTAAATATCAAATATTTGATATGACCAGCGCCTTTTCCATCTTCTCGCCAAGCACCAGCAGAACCAGCATATTATTTGCCAGATGCTGACTCCGAAGTGCAAAAACATGGCAGTAAACAGCCTGTAATACTCTCCACCAAGGATGACAAACGGCGCAAATACCGCACCATGTTTTACCATGAATACGCCATCCTCCGTGGAGCCGATGGCTCCAGATACAGAAATACCAATGCGTTGACTGCTGCCAGCGCAATATTGACATATGGCCTGTTCCTGTTTATACCTGTAACCATCCGTATTCCTCACATCCTTAATGATATATAATCTTAGCATACTTTAAAGGACTTGTTAAGTGGCTTTGACGCAATAAAGTTATTTTTTATGCCCCCACCCCTTGCTATCCGCTATTTCCGCAACCAAAATCATACTATTGTTTTAAGATAGAAAGTACATACAGGACTGCTCTGTGCAGCTAATAAAAAACATATCCGCAGTCAGCCATAAATATCTGGTCTCCCGGCTCCAGCTGTGTTGTCTCGTTTGCCTCCAGCAACGGCCTCTGACCCTGGTGCCATTGGTAGAGTTAAGGTCTGTTACAGTATAACGCCCATTATTTTCATCTAATCTTATGTGAAAGCGGCTTACTGTATCTTTAAGCAGCACATAATCGGCTAAATCCTTGTGTTTGCCAATCACAAAGGGAAAATAGGATATTACAATGTCTTCATCCGAACCGTTGAGAGCGGATAAGCGCCGTACCTCTTCCCCTTCTGCCGGCCGCTCTGATAAAAGAACAGTCTGAAAGGATTCTTCGGCACTGTTTTGTGGGATTTTTTGGGAATATTCATTTTTATTTTCATTCGTATACACGGGAGAAGGCTAAATGTCCAAATCCTCATCTTCGTCCTCATACAAAATTCTCCATGGGTCCTGCTCCTCGCCTGAGTCTGTATCATCTCCATTATCAGCCCTATGCCCATTGAACAGCCCGTATATATTGATGGCTGATAATATAACCAGTAAGCCTCCGTCTATTGCTGCTAACATTTTCCAATTATCGAAGACCGCTGTCATCCCTCTGAACAGCCACAGCGCCAATGGACAAAGAACTGCCACTGACAGCCATAAAATAAACTGCCGTATAAAAATGTTTCCTTTCCTTTCATCCTTTTCCTTCTTTTCCAGGTCCTTCCCCCCGTCCTCCCCCTGTTCTTTCTTCGTTTTCACACTATTTTCTCTGCCTTGCCCTGTATCCGCCTCTTTCCCCTGTTTCTCTTCATCTTTTCCCTTTTGTTCCTTCTCCCAATTATCCCTTCCCTGCACGCCTCCCTTCTTCACAAAATCTTCTTCCTGCTCCCTAAATAACGCTCTTTTCTTCCCCTTCCGCCGTTCTGACGCAATCAGCCCCAGCAGATCGTCCATCCCGCAGTTTTCCTTAAGGCTTTCCTGATAAAGCCCATAAGCCAGGACGACACACTCCCTGTCTTTATGGTTTATCCTCTTCAGAATGTATTGCAGAAGCGGCTCAGTTTCTCCTGAAAATCACCCTGAGCGCCGGGAACCAGGCACAAACCGGTCTGGAACAGTTCCGGCTCCACATAAATATATTCCGGTTCCAGTAAAACACCGCCTGCGTCTAAAAGATATTCCTCCATACCATTCAATGCTGTATGTATCTGAATTAATAACTGGCATATCTCATCCCCGGTTATAAAACGGGTCTCCAGAAGGCGGCTTAACGGTTGTCTGGAGGTGATGTCATAACAATACGAAGGCCGTCCATCCTGATATGTTATGTACATCCTCAGCAGCCCGCAAATCTCATTGTGGGCCAGCATTCTGGCTTCATATCCGGCTGTGGTCTCTGCCATCCCCGCTACCAGGTAATTGCGTTTTGCTTCTCTCCTGTAGCTAATTTCCATCTTCTTTGACCAGCCCTTCAATTAAAGTAATCTTGCGCAGGAATATCTCCGGCCGGAACCTTCCCGCCTCAATCTCCCTTTTCCATTTCCCATCTCTGCTTACTCCGTATATCCTCTGTCCTTTTTCCTTTATCATCAGATTGCAGTCAGTAAAAAACATGAGACGGCCCATATGTTCCTGTGCCCCGGACACAGAGGCTTCCAGTTCCCGCACGCTTCCATGACGTCCCTTTTCCACCGCCTCATGCAGACCCATGGCGGCCTTGGTCTCATCATGAATACGGGCTGCCTGCTGGAGCATCACCGATACGGACAGCAATACCATGGCCATAATCCATGCCGCCTCAACTGTAAGACTTGCCTTAAGCGTTTTTTCTTTCATATGAACATCACCCCGATTCCCGCCGGGATCAGAAACGGAAGAAGAGGAATGCGAAGCCTTCCCCTGTCTGTTCCCTGCAGAATCCCTTTAAACATCAAAACCACGGATAGCAAAAAGCATACACCTAAACCGCCTGCCAGCAAAACCAGATTTTTCACTGCCCCCAGATAAATGCCTGATACCAGAAAGAACCATCCGTCCCCTTTCCCCACAGCCTCGTTTGTTATCCGGGACAGAAGAAGCAATCCTCCTCCTACAGCCATGGCCATGGCTGTATCTTTAAACTGACCCGCTATAAAACCAAACGGCAGATGGGAGACGGAAATCTGATATCTGACTGCTGCCTCCAGCATAATATACATACATCGCACAACGGCTCCTGCGGCTCCCGATATCACAATCAGGCTGAGCTTTATCCTGTGATTCCTCATATCCTGCCACGCTCCAATTAACAGCATCATAAGGAAACCGCAGCGCAGCATTACTCCCGCTATTTCATGCCATACTGTTAACTGTTCTGACAAATCACCATTCAATATCCCCAACAAGCGGCACCCCCGTCTCCCAAATTATTTTCCTATGCAATAAGAACACTCCCCAAAATATTCCACCTGAGACAATGGAACTGCCTGAACATACGCAATGATGGACCGGCAGCTTTTAGACAGATGATAGCTTGTGCCGTATGGCATGACATACACCGTACCAGCGCTCCCCATACTGCCGCTCCCTGTACCTCCTTTCCCTGTACTTCCGCTCCCCGCGCCACAAGTCCCGCAGAGAATACCTTCTCCCCGATTCATTCCGCAGTTCCCCAACAGTACCAAAATCCACCGCTTTTAAATCATTGTAAAGATAATGGCAGGTCCTTAAGCGGTGGTAACGGGTGGAATTTTTCCCGATATATACTGTTTCGTCCTCTTCTCCATCCCCATCCCTGCCGCCATCTCCAAAACGTCCCCCATCCGCTCCGTTCCACATTCTGCGGCTGCATACCTGTTCCACGGGAATGCTGTTGATTCCTAATACGGAAAAGGGAAGACGCATCCGATATCTCATCACTATATGGACCATTTCATCCGTCCCTATATCCGTTCCCTCAATGATACGGCTTCCACCCACTCCCTGTTAATCTCTCCCAATATTCTGGCGGAAGCATAAGCTGCTGCCAAAACAGAGGTGGCTGTATCCTCTGCTCTTCCCACATCCACCTCTGCACCTCCTTCCTCTGCGCTACGGAAACAGTATTCCACATAGGCATACTGACTCAGCTCCTCCCCCACGGATTCCATTACAGCCTGTATCTGTCTCTGACGGTCCAGCATCTTCATAGGCATAATCAGACAGAAACAAAAGAACAGGAACAGGGACAGACTGAGAGCAGCCTCTACGGAGAGACTCCCCTGCATCTGGCAGGAGTTCCATGATAATGCCTTTTCCATGGAACAGTCGACAGCATTTACGTACTTGGAGAGGTGCAGTTGTATTTATTTTTGCTGTTTTTTTATATGGACAATACGGATTTGATTTTTTATTCTGCACCAGAAAAAAGGGCATCATCATGAACCTCCTTTCCCCATTCCTAAAAATTTACAGTTCCCGTCTTTATGGGCTTTTGTAGTCTTCCAGGTAGCTCCCGGCTACAGCCATACGCGTGTCATATGCGTAACCGTCTTCCCGTCCCCGGCTTTTCCACAATCCATTTGAAAAAAACACATGTTTTCCACTGACAAGAGCTTCTGCATCCACCGTACATACACAGTTTGCCAAAGAAAATCCAGGCTGCTTCACCGCAGTGACAATCTGCATTACATCCATCATCCGGTAAACCAGATCCGTGTCATAAGCGCCGAATATAAGTATCCGCAGATAGCCCTTATAATCAGCTCCGCTTCCATTTCCTCCTTCTTCATCAATCAGGCTTCCGCTCCTTCCCATCTCCAAAAGTCCGGCCAAATCCAGTTTCCAGTCGGATCCAGTCTTAAAGACCGGTACCCTTTTCCCTTCCAGAAGGTACCGCACATCCAGCAGAGCCTCTCCCAGAGCCCATACTGCCATGATAAAAAATGCCACCACTGATACAAGTGGCAGAATCCCGGTTCCTCCCACTATGGTCAGGGCCAGACTCCGCGCTTCCTGGCGTTTTCCGGCATCTGACAGAATATGTACCAGATTGAGTCCCTCTCTAAATGCAACCAGGCGCGCCGCCACACCGCTTAAATTGTCCCTGTCCTTTTCCTTTCCATGAATGATATATTCTAGCTCATAAAATTCCCCCTTCTGCATCTCTTTTTTAAACCCTTTAAAAAAACGAATATCATATTCTCCAATCAACAGGCGCTGTATCAGTGTCCTGACTCCGGTCAAAAAGCCAGTGCTCTTAGAATCTCCATCCTGGTCTGTTTCCTTCCATCCACCGCCGTCTGTTTTCCTCTGGACGGACGGTGTGCCGGAAAGCCTGAGGGCTGTCCCAGAAACAACGGTTCCCTCCGGTAATACTAATTCCAGCATTTCTCTTCCTGCCATATTTCCTACTTGTTCCAGAAAACCTTCCTTTTCCTTATCCCGGACCCCGAATTCCACTCCCAGTGTAAGCATGCCGTACTGGGACCAGCGCGCCCTTACCGGCTGCCATAAGGCATCCTCGTCCAGCTCATCGTCCTCATCCTCCGCTCCCAGCTGCTGATATACTCCATTACCGCCTCCGCCATATCAATCACATCCCTAATCCACAGTATCCTGTCCCGGCTCAGATTTGTCAGCGCCTCAACCTCCCTGCGGCGCTGTCCATCCTGGGCCGCATATGCCTCATACTGGCTGATTTCCTCCTCCAGGCCAGCCCTCACATCCTCACTCAGGTCACTGGCTTCTTCCAAAAAACGTTCTCTGCTGTCTGCCAATTTCTCATACAATTCATCAGCCCGCTTTTCATAGGAGTTTACCTGGCCCGGAAGCCGTTCCAGCTCCCGTATCAATTTATTGGCCTGGGATACAAATCCTCCCCCATCCAGCTGGTCCAGGCAGCCCTTCCCCTGTTCCCACCGTTCCCTCTGGGCCAGAAGTGTACTGTTGATTATCTCCAGCGCCTTTTCCACCTTTACAGCTTCCCTGGAATGGGCGGCATATAGTTCTGAAACGCGGTTAACACTGTTTCCCTCTTTCCAGGCCTCCAACAGCTCTGATGCGCCGGCTTCATCCAGCTCGTCCCAATCTGCATCCAACAGACCATACTTCATATAATCCAGTATTTCCTGTTCAAAATATCTTCCGTCCCCCTGGGTAAGATCCGTCATATCTGTTATCCGAATCTGCTCCGCCTTCATGGGATACCAATTTTCAGCCTCCATATAGGGCTCATAAACTTCCCTGACTCCTTCTCCAGTGTCTCCTGCCTTGTCATACTCCAAGCCCCAATATCCGGTACTTATTCCACAGTTCCCCGGTGATACTGGGCCATAAGGGAGTCTGCGATGAATCCACAGCCATCCGCAGATAGCATCTGCGCCTGCTGTGCGGGCCGATTCCACAATCACACACAGCAGTGCGCAGACACTGAACAGTATCATTG
>ENA-OQCK01000935-OQCK01000935.1-human-gut-metagenome-genome-assembly--contig:-NODE-935-length-12778-cov-2.844755_pt1 | contig 12778 bp, 19 predicted proteins | sample MGYA00242498_ERZ504578 | MGnify/ENA primary metagenome ERZ504578 (study PRJEB26092, sample SAMD00036229) | human gut metagenome | host: Homo sapiens | study: EMG produced TPA metagenomics assembly of... | reverse complement strand
CCTTAAAGGCGGAGCCTGGCTGGCGGTATACGTTGCTGGCGCGGTTCAGGGTAAGACTGGCTGTCTTTTCGCCGCGGCCGCCGCACAGCGCCTTGACCTCGCCTGTGTGCTGATCTAATAGAACGAAGGAGGCCTGGGGCTGTAAAATCAGATTCTGACGCTCTCCGATGATTTCATCGCCATCCTTTAATAGCCATGCCTTATACTGGTCAATGTCGTCCTGGACCGCTTCCTTGGAGGCGTAGAGTCCCTCAAAGGAGGAATCTCCCAGCACGCTTTTGCGGAAGGTGCGCAGGTTCTCCTCTGAATAGTGCTCCGTGGTGCCGTCCGCGTGAGTAATGGAGAGCCTGTACTCCACGGAATACTTGGCAACTGAATAGTTGTCCGGGTTATTGATCTCCTCGTCCACAATGGCCTGTAAGGCGGGATCCTGGGTGGTATAAATCTGCAGTCCGCCGGAATACAGGAGATTGCTGGCCTGGCTTTCCGTGTAATCCAGCTTTTCCATCAAGGCGTTTATGACCTGTTCAATGAGCTCGTCCGTAAAATAGCTGTAATGGCTGTTGATTCCCTTGGTGGCTGTATCCACGTTTTGTATCCTGTCGTATACATCATCAGCCAGGGCTTCCTCCTGCTGGGCCTTGGTGATATAACCCTGCTCATACATATACTGGAGTACGATTCTCCTGCGTTCCGCATTGTTTTCGCGTCCTGATATGGGATTGAGTCTGGAGGGATTCTTGGTGATGGATGCAAGCACGGTACACTCGGAGAGGGTCAGGTCGGAAACGTCCTTGTTGAAATAGCGTTTGGCCGCCACCTTTACTCCCAGGGTGTTGTTGCCCAGGTTGATGGTGTTGAGATAGTTGGTGATAATCAGCTTCTTGGTATCTTCCTTGCTCATGCCTGAATTCTTTTCCAGCTGCACGGCAAGGTACTGCTCCTGCAGTTTACGCTCAATCCTGGCACCCCAGCCGGATTCCATTCCTCCGGAGAACACGTTGTTCTTGATGAGCTGCTGTGTTATGGTGCTTCCGCCGCCCGCATAGTCGTCGCTGACAATGCCCTTAACGGCCCTGGCAATGGAACGGATGTCGATGCCGTTGTGGGTCCAGAAACGGGAATCCTCAATGGCTACGAATGCGTTTACCAAATCCTTTGGAAGTTCCTCGTAGGTGGCTTCCTCGCGGTTGGAACCGCTGGTGACCAGGGTATCCGTCAGGTTCCCGGCGGAGTCGTATACTGCGGTGGCAAAACGGCTGGGCTGAATATTTAGAATATCAACGGAAGGGGCATTATCTATAATGCCTTTAACCATACCGAAACCGATGGAGCGCCCACTACTGCCAGAAACAAAAACAGGACAAAAAGCGCCTTAAATATATTAAGGAGCAGCCTTGAAGCGTATTTGCCCGATTTAGAGTGGAGAGACTTAAGCCTGCGCTCAGCCTCGTACTTTCCATAGTTCATAGATTCTCCTTTTCGTACATAATCTGAATGGAATCCGCCCCCCTGCGGACCCTTATACCTATCTTGTAGATTATACACCAGTTTTGTAAAATTGAAAAGGTTTAAATATGCCCTTGCCATCGCCTGATATCTATATTATGATAAAAAATAGGTAAAAAAATGTCGAAAGGTGGATGGTAACCCACAAATAACTGTAAAGGAGCCGTAAAGTGTAGATAGTTATAAAATTCTGTACAAGGGAGGCTCAGGAGAGCTGGTGGAGAAGAAGTCGCGCTTCATAGCGGACCTGCGCCCGGTGGCTTCAGAGGAGGAAGCCCTGGAATATATAGAGGAAATCAGAAAGAAATACTGGGATGCAAGACATCACTGTTTTGCCTATATTATAGGAGACAGGGGACAGTCCGCACAGTGCAGCGACGACGGGGAGCCGTCCCAGACAGCCGGGAAACCCATGATGGATGTGCTGGCAGGGGAGGAGCTCCACGATGTGTGTGCCGTTGTAACCCGGTATTTCGGAGGCACCCTGCTGGGTACGGGGGGACTGGTGCGGGCGTATTCCGGTGCTGTCAAGGAAGGAATTAAGAACTGTGTCATCCTGGAGAAAAAGCTGGCTGTCCGTCTGAACATCACCACTGATTACAGCGGGGTGGGAAAGATTCAATACATTGCGGCCCAGGGAGGGATCGACACCCTGGATACCCGGTATACGGATAAGGCCGTGTTTACCTTCCTGGTTCCCATAGCGGAGGAGAGAAGATTTACGGCCCAGATTACGGAGGGAACGGCAGGGAAGGCTGTCATACAGAGAGTGGATGAGGTTTACTACGGCCTTGGCGACAGCGGTCTGGTGGTGTTTTAGGAGGAATGTGATAATGGAGATGGAAATGAAGAAACTGGGATTTGGAACCATGAGGCTTCCCGTGTTAAATCAGGAGGACCCGGCGGCGGTGGATTTGGAGCAGGTCTGTCAGATGGTGGATATCTTTATGGAAAGGGGGTTTACCTATTTTGATACGGCTTACATGTACCACAAGTACGAGAGCGAGAGAGTGGTAAAAAGGGCCCTTACAGAGCGCTGGCCCAGGGAACGGTATGTTTTGGCGGATAAGCTGCCTCTCAGCCACCTGAAGGAGGAGGCTGACATGGAGCGTTTCTTCCGGGAACAGCTTGAAAAATGCGGTGTTGCATATTTTGATTACTATATGCTCCACAATATGTCCAGGTCATATTATGAGACAGCTGAGCGTTTGGGGGTATTTGAGTTCGTGTGCAGGAAAAAGGAGGGGGGAAAGGTCCGCAGAATCGGGTTCTCCTTCCATGCGGATGCTGAGCTTCTGGAGGAGATTCTTGAAAAACACCCTGAGGTGGATTTTGTGCAGCTGCAGCTGAATTACATAGACTGGGACAGCCCCAATATCCAGTCCCGCCAGTGCTACGAGGTGTGCCGCAGATACGGGAAGGATGTCATAGTCATGGAGCCGGTCAAGGGAGGACCCTGGCTCATGTGCCCCGGGAGGCCAGGGACCTGATGGAGGCCCATGCTCCGGGCATGACGCCTGCGTCCTGGGCTGTCCGCTTTGCCGCCAGCCGTGAGGGCGTCATTATGGTGCTGTCAGGCATGTCGGATTACAGCCAGCTCCTGGACAACACAGCCTATATGCAGGACTTTGTTCCCCTGACTGAGGAGGAGGAAGGTATTGTGGGCAGGGCGGCAGAAATTATCCAGTCCGCCACGGCCATCTCCTGCACATCATGCCAGTACTGTGTGGAGGGATGTCCGAAGCAGATTCCCATACCAAAGTATTTTTCCCTTTATAACCAGTACAGCCTCTTTGGGGAAAAATCCAATTCCAGGGGCTACTACCAGAATTATGCGGGCAGATACGGGAAAGCCGGGGACTGCATCGGCTGCCGCAGATGCGAGGCCATATGCCCGCAGCACCTGCCCGTGGTACAGCACATGAAGGAAATAGCAGAGGTGTTTGAGCCGGCCAAATAGGGCGCCGGGATAGGGAAAAACAGCGGCAATCAGCGGAAATGGTGTAAAATCCCTTGCAATCTCAACACACCAATGCTATACTATAAAACCGTGGCTGTAGACGTATATGATAAGGAAGAGTAATCACTATGAAGATGAAAAGAGAAGATGTAAGAAATATCGCTATCATTGCCCATGTAGACCATGGTAAGACCACATTAGTAGACCAGCTGCTGAGGCAGAGCGGCGTGTTCCGCGCGAACCAGGAGGTACAGGAGCGTGTTATGGACTCCAATGACCTGGAGCGTGAGAGAGGAATCACCATCCTGTCCAAGAACACGGCTGTATTTTATAAAGACACAAAAATCAACATCATCGACACGCCAGGGCACGCTGATTTCGGCGGGGAGGTGGAGCGCGTGCTAAAGATGGTGGACGGCGTTGTGCTGGTAGTGGATGCCTATGAGGGACCCATGCCCCAGACAAAGTTCGTGCTTCAGAAGGCGCTGGATCTGAACCTGTCCGTCATTGTATGCATCAACAAGATTGACAGGCCTGAGGCCAGACCCGCGGATGTCATTGACGAGACGCTGGAGCTGATGATGGACCTGGATGCAACGGACGAGCAGTTAGACTGCCCCTTTATCTACGCATCTGCCAGGGGCGGATTCGCAAAATACAAGATTGAAGACCCGGAAGTGGACATGAGCCTCTGTTTGAGACCATCATAAACCATATCCCGGCTCCAAAGGGAGATCCGGACGCGGAGACTCAGGTACTCATAAGCACCATTGACTACAATGAATTCGTAGGCCGGATCGGCATCGGACGTGTGGACAACGGGGGACTTAAGGTGAACCAGGAGTGTGTTCTGGTGAATCATCACGAGCCGGATAAGTTTAAGAAAATCAAGATAGGAAAGCTCTATGAGTTTGACGGACTTAAGAGGGTGGAGGTGCAGGAGGCCGGTATTGGTTCCATTGTTGCCATCTCCGGTATTGCGGATATCCATATCGGCGATACCATCTGTACCCCTAATAATCCGGAGTCCATTCCGTTCCAGAAGATATCTGAGCCCACTATTGCCATGTATTTCATGGTAAATGACAGTCCGCTGGCAGGCCAGGAGGGTAAATTTATCACCTCCCGTCATCTGCGTGACCGTCTGTTCAGGGAGCTGAACACGGATGTAAGTCTGCGGGTGGAGGAGACGGATTCCGCAGACTGCTTCAAGGTGTCCGGCCGCGGTGAGCTGCACCTGTCCGTTCTGATTGAAAACATGCGTCGCGAGGGCTTTGAGTTTGCTGTCAGCAAGGCGGAGGTGCTCTACAAATACGATGAGAGAAACCGCAGGCTGGAGCCCATGGAGTTGGCTTATGTGGATGTGCCTGAGGAATACACAGGCGTCGTCATCCAGAAGCTGACCAGCCGCAAGGGCGCCTTCAGGGTATGAGCCAGGCGGCAGGCGGCTATTCCAGGCTGGAATTCTCCATTCCATCCAGAGGACTCATCGGCTACCGCGGTGATTTTCTGACAGATACAAAGGGAAATGGTATACTGAACACTATTTTTGACGGATACGCAGAGTACAAGGGCGATTTGTTCTACCGTCAGACAGGCTCCCTTATTGCCTTTGAGGCAGGCGAGGCCATTACCTACGGTCTTTTCAATGCCCAGGAAAGAGGTACCCTGTTCATAGGACCGGGCGTCAAGGTGTACTCCGGAATGGTAGTGGGCCAGAGCCTAAGGCAGAGGACATTGAAATCAATGTCTGCAAGACAAAGAAGCTGACCAACACCCGTTCCTCCAGCGCTGACGAGGCACTTAAGCTGACACCTCCTAAAATTATGAGCCTGGAGCAGGCTCTGGACTTCATTGATACGGATGAGCTTCTGGAGGTGACCCCGGAGAGTCTGCGCATCCGCAAGAAGATTCTGGACCCAACCCTGAGAAAGAGGGCTTCTTTTAAGAACAAATAGATAAAAATCGACATTTTGTAAGCGAAATGGCGAATCCTGTCGAACGATTCTGGCGGGATTCGCCTTATTTTTTGTTCTATTATGGCATTTCCCCTCATAAACTATCAATGTGCCGTACAAAAGCAAGAGAATAAAAGGATGAAACAAGTAAAACGGCAGAATGAGAAATATTTTAGAAGCGAAGAGGAGATGTACTATGTCAGAAAAAATGATTGAAAACAACAGGGTAAGCGTCATCGGAGAAATCGTGTCGGGATTTACCTTCAGCCATGAAGTCTTCGGAGAAGGATTTTATATGGTGGATGTGGCTGTCAACAGACTCAGCGAGCAGGCGGACATCATTCCCCTGATGATATCCGAGCGCCTCATAGACGTACATAAAGACTATTCAGGCTGCACCGTGGAATCCATAGGCCAGTTCCGTTCCTACAACCGGCATGAGGGAGTCAAGAACCGGCTGATGCTGTCCATCTTTGTGAGGGAAATCCATTTCATTGAGGAATTCACGGATTACACCAAGACCAATCAGATATTCCTGGACGGCTATATCTGCAAGCCGCCTATTTACAGAAAAACTCCTCTTGGACGGGAGATCGCAGATATTCTTCTGGCTGTGAACCGTCCTTACGGCAAATCAGATTACATACCTGCATCAGCTGGGGACGCAACGCGCGCTTTGCTTCCAGCTTCGAGGTGGGCACCAGGGTAAGGGTTTGGGGCCGTGTGCAGAGCCGCGAGTACACCAAGAAGCTCAGCGAGACAGAGTGCGAGAAGCGCATTGCATATGAAGTCTCAATCAGCAAGCTGGAATGTGACGAGGCTTGAACAGAAGATGCTTCGGACGCTGTCATCTGACGATTCCTTTTGAATATCTTTTGAAAAATGTAAGAAATATTTGCAATATTGGCTAAACTATGCTATTATGAGCAAGTCCAATTGTTCTTAAGAAAAAGCAAGTAAAGCATGAGGTGCAAGATGATGAAAGAGAGCATGATACAGGTTATCTGTGGACCGGGACGCGGTAAGACCACCAGTGCCATTGGAAGGGGATTAACCGCGCTGACCAAGGGAAAGTGTGTCTATATGGTACAGTTCCTTAAGGGCGCCCTGGATGTAGATAACATGGAAATCATACAGCGTCTGGAACCGGAATTTAAAATTTTTAGATTTGAGAAGACACCTGTTTTCTTTGACCGGCTGACGGAAGAGGAGAAGGCAGAGGCAAGAATCTGTATCCTGAACGGCCTGAATTTTGCAGGAAGGTTCTGGTGACAGGGGAATGTGATGTGCTTATCCTGGATGAGATTCTGGGAATCCTGGACGAGGGAGTGATATCTGGCGAAGAGCTGTGCGCATCATAGCCCAGGCCAGGAATGCGCAGATACAGCTGATCCTCACAGGGACCATATATCCTGAGTGCCTGAACGGCCATGTAGATGAGGTCACAAGGATTCAGACAAGATATGAGTGATTTCCTGTTGACAGACTGTTGGCAGGGTGATAATATAATACCAACAATCATAGAGTAGAGGTTGCGTTGATCATGAGTAGATAAGCCGGATGTGGCAGGCACAGGTGATGGCTTAGGGAAAGGGAGAAACGCCGAAGAGGAAGCGTTCCGTGTTCACGCCCCTCTGGCATATGGTTAAGAGCCGTATGACTGTCATCCGGGTGGATGGAGAGCTACCAAAGAACGTGGATTAGACACTGGAATCATACGTATATGGAAGGGCTGACATTTACCTCAGCCCTTTTTTGTTTCCAGGGAAAGTACGTCCGGGTTTCATTTTCTATGGGGAAAAGCACACTGTGATTGAATCAGGAAAAAAGGAGAGAATATAGTATGGCACTTTTTGAAGGAGCAGGTGTAGCACTGGTGACCCCGTTTAAGGAAAACGGTGAAGTGAATTACGAAAAACTGGAGGAGATAGTAGAAGAGCAGATTGCGGGCGGCACGGACGCCATTATTGCCTGCGGTACCACAGGCGAAGCCTCCACCATGACCCATGAGGAGCATCTGGATGTGATTGAGTACATCTGCAGGGTGACAAAAAACGGATTCCTGTGGTTGCGGGGACCGGCTCAAACTGTACGGAGACAGCCGTCTATCTCTCCGCGGAGGCAGAGAAGAGAGGGGCGGACGGACTTCTTCTGGTGTCACCATATTATAATAAGGCTACCCAGAAGGGACTTATGGCCCATTTTACGGCTGTTGCGGACGCGGTGAAGATTCCCGTTATCCTCTATAACATTCCGGGCAGGACAGGCGTCACCATTAAGCCTGAGACCATCGCGGCCCTGTGTAAGGACGTGGACAATATTGTGGGGGTTAAGGAGGCCAGCGGCAACTTTTCAGCCATTGCCACTCTTATGAGTCTGTCAGACGGCAAGGTGGATTTGTACTCAGGCAACGATGACCAGATTGTGCCCCTTCTCTCCCTGGGAGGCAAGGGCGTTATCTCCGTGCTGTCCAATGTGGCTCCGCGCCAGACCCATGACATCTGCGCTTCCTACTTTGCGGGGGATGTAAAAACCAGCGCCAGCCTTCAGTTAAAGGCCATACCGCTGATTACGGAGCTCTTTAGCGAGGTAAACCCCATCCTGTAAAGGCTGCCATGAACATGATGGGCAAGGGCGTGGGACCGTTGCGCATGCCTTTGACTGAGATGGAGCCCCAGAATCAGGAGAAGCTTAAGAAGGCCATGGCGGATTACGGTATCCTGTAGGGAAGATTCCGGGAAAGGACGGTATACCAATGGTAAAGATGATAATGCACGGCTGCCGCGGGGCCATGGGACATGTAATTACAGGTCTGGCGGCAGAAGACGAAGATATCCGGATTGTGGCAGGCATCGATGTGCGGGAGGGAACGGATTTGGGATATCCCGTGTTCCCTTCCCTGGACCAGTGCAACGTGAAGGCGGACGTGATTGTGGATTTCGCATCCCCAAAGGCAGTGGACGGCTCCTGGCCTACAGCTGCAGAGAGCGGGTTCCCGTGGTCCTCTGTACCACAGGCTCTCGAAAGAGCAGCTTAAGTCAGTGGAAAAGGCCAGCGAAAAGACGGCTATCCTGCGCTCCGCCAACATGTCCCTGGGAGTAAACCTGCTGCTCAAGCTGGTGGGTGACGCGGCCAGGGTACTGGCAGGATCCGGCTTTGACATGGAAATCGTGGAAAAACACCACAACCAGAAGTGGACGCGCCCAGCGGCACAGCCCTGGCCCTGGCAGATTCCATGAACCAGGCCATGGACGGGCAGTACGCCTATACCTGTGACAGAAGCACCAGACGGGAAAAGAGAAATCCGAAGGAAATAGGAATTTCGTCCGTCAGAGGCGGTTCCATAGTGGGTGAACACGACGTGATATTTGCGGGTAAGGACGAGGTGGTCACCTTCAGCCACACGGCTTATTCCAAGGCTATTTTCGCCAAAGGCGCCCTGGAGGCAGCCAAATTCCTGGCCGGTAAGCGCCCGGCATGTATTCCATGACGGACGTAGTGGATTATAACAAATATTTCCAGAAAAGGCAGGATGTTCCACCATAATCCATTCTCCTAAAGCACATAATATAGGTAGAAAACGAAAGGAGAATGTCATTATGAAAAAAATCAGACCTGCAATTTTTACAATGCTGCTGCTCATCATGGTTATGTCTGTTACGGCCTGTGGAAGCAATAACTCCAATACACAGTCCTCAACAGGCGCCAGCCAGAATTCATCTTCAGCAGCCACATCCACCAGTGCCTCATCCAGGAAACCACAGGGATGGAGACATCTTCCATGGAAACGGAAGGGGACGGCATCATTGACGGACTTATGAATGACGTGGAGAAGGGCGCACGTGACGTTAAGGACGGCGTGAACGATATCACAGGTGAATCCAACACAGTCAGTGAGAGCGGCACCAACAATACAACAGAGTCCAGATAGTAAATTGCTGTCCGGGCCTGGATATGGACCTTTCTATGCCGGGGACGGCTGGAGAGGGTCTATCTGTGTAAATACCAGAAGATGCCCCTTGAAGAGCTCCCTTCAAAGGATTATAATCAGTTCATGGACAAACGGGGAAGGAGATGGATTGGGGTACATAATCAGACGTTTCAGACTGGAGAATGGGCAGAGGAAGAAGGGATTGAGAAAGATGCGCCGGAGGGCGGTGAAATCCTGGAAAGCGCGCTGTCCGTCCATCAGGCGAAGGAGGCGCTGCGTCAGAGGCGCCTGTTTCTTTTGGCCGCAGGTACCATGGCCTGGGCGGGAACGGGCCGGGGCATTGTCCGCTGGGTCCGGGAGCAGATACCGCATATGGTACGGATTGAGGAGAGCAGTCCGGCCCGGGCGGCAGACCGGGATGGGATGACATCGGTGAAGCGGGGCTTTACCATTCGCCTGGATGAAAGGGAAATCCACATATACCAGGTGGAGGAAGGATATGAGGACCGTGAAAGGTCCGGCGATTCAGGGAGTGATTAGCGGGGCGGAGTACATTCATTAGGAATTTTAATGATTGCCACGCTTGTATTCAAAGACATTGTGTATTATAATTTCTTCTGAATGGTATTCTTTTATAGCGTCAGCTATAAATCCATATCGCAACCATACGAATATTAGAAAAGGACAGGTGGATACCCATGGAAAAGAAAGAGATGCTCTACGAAGGAAAGGCTAAGAAGGTTTACACAACGGAGGACCCGGACGTGTTAATCGTGTCCTACAAGGATGATGCAACCGCATTCAACGGTCTGAAAAAGGGAACCATTGTTGGAAAGGGCGCCATCAACAACCGTATGACCAATTTCATTTTCAAGAAGCTGGAGGAGAAGGGTGTACCTACCCACCTGGTAGAAGAATTAAATGACAGGGAAACCGCTGTGAAGAAGGTGGAGATTGTTCCCCTGGAGGTAATCATCCGCAATTATTCCGCAGGCAGCTTTGCCAAGAAGATGGGAATGGAGGAGGGCGTCAAGTTTAAATGCCCGACTCTGGAATTCAGCTATAAGAATGACGAACTGGGCGACCCGTTTATCAACAGCTATTACGCACTGGCACTGGGACTTGCCACCCAGGAGGAGATTGACCATATCACTGAGTATGCGTTTAAGGTAAACGAAGTGCTGCAGGAATATTTTGACGGACTGAACATTGACCTGATTGATTTCAAGATTGAGTTCGGCCGTTATCACGGCAAGGTTATCCTGGCTGACGAGATTTCTCCTGATACATGCCGTCTCTGGGATAAGGATACCCATGAGAAGCTGGATAAGGACAGATTCAGAAGAGATCTGGGCAATGTAGAGGATGCATACGAAGAAGTATTCCGCAGGCTGGGTATCCAGTAAGCAGGACCGGGAGGTTTGACGCGGACAAATTAAGATACAACGCCTGGGCATGAATACCCGGGCGTCCCTTCTTTGAGAAGGGAATATGGAATCAGTACCGCATTGTTATCGTTGCAGCGCGGTATGAAACTGACAGCTTGACACACAGAAAGGACATGACTTCATGGATCAGAACCGGATGGATTTTGATATTGGGGCAGATAAACTGCGTGAGGAGTGCGGAGTTTTTGGGATGTATGATTTTGATGGGAACGACGTGGCCCGGGCCATATACTACGGGCTTTTTGCCCTGCAGCACCGGGGACAGGAAAGCTGCGGTATAGCGGTGAGCGACACAGAAGGACCCAAGGGGAAGGTAGCGGCCCATAAGGGGATGGGCCTTTGCAACGAGGTATTTACGCCGGAGGCGCTGGAGAGTCTGAAGGGCAATATCGGCGTGGGCCATGTGCGGTATTCCACGGCCGGCAGCAGTACCCGGGAAAACGCGCAGCCTTGGTGCTCAATTATGTAAAAGGAACCCTGGGTCTGGCCCACAACGGCAACCTGGTCAATGCGCCTGAGCTGCGCCATGAGCTGGAGTACACAGGGGCTATTTTCCAGACTACCATTGACTCGGAGGTCATTGCCTACCATATAGCCAGAGCCAGGATTCATACCCCAAATGTGGAGAGCGCAGTGGCCGCAGCCATGAAGAAGCTGAAGGGAGCCTACTCCCTGGTAATCATGAGTCCCCGCAAGCTGATTGGAGCGAGAGACCCCATGGGCTTCAAGCCTTTGTGTATCGGGAAACGGGATAATGCCTACATCCTGGCGTCAGAGACATGCGCCCTGGAGACCATAGGGGCTGAGTTTGTCCGGGATGTGGAGCCGGGGGAAATCGTGACCATCACGGCGGACGGCATATCCTCTGATAAGGAGATGTGCCTGGCTGACCCTTCCGGAGAAGCCAGATGTATCTTTGAGTATATTTATTTTGCCAGACCGGACAGTGTTTTTGACGGAGTGAGCGTTTATAAGGCCAGGATTCAGGCCGGCCGGTTTCTGGCTGTGGATTCACCGGTGGAGGCAGACTGGTGGTGGGCGTGCCTGAATCCGGCAATGCGGCGGCTCTGGGCTATGCCATGGAATCCGGGATTCCATACGGAACAGCTTTTGTGAAGAATTCCTACGTGGGAAGGACCTTCATCAAGCCAAAGCAGAGCAGCAGGGAATCTGCGGTGCGAATCAAACTCAATGTGTTAAAGGAGGCTGTGGCCGGAAAAAGGGTCATCATGATTGACGACTCCATTGTCCGGGGAACCACCAGCGCTCTGATTGTGAAGATGCTGCGCGACGCGGGCGCCAGGGAGGTCCATGTGAGAATCAGCGCACCGCCATTTTTACACCCCTGCTATTTTGGCACGGACATTCCATCGGAGGACCAGCTCATTGCCCATGGAAGGACTGTGGATGAAGTGAGGGAAATCATCGGGGCAGACACCCTTTCCTTTTTAAGGCAGGAGCGGCTGTCACAGATGGCATCTGAAAGGCCTGTCTGCACCGCGTGCTTTACAGGAAATTATCCTATGGAGCCGCCTTCCCAGGACATCCGGGGAAGCTATGAGAAATAGGCCGCGGGCATTTAAAAAAGTTATTGTATATGATATGATAGAAAACATGAAATCAACGAATACGGAGGATATGACATGAGTGACCACGACAGATATGTAAGCCCTCTTTCTGAGCGCTATGCCAGCAGGGAGATGCAGTACATCTTTTCACCTGACATGAAGTTCTGCACCTGGAGAAAGCTCTGGATTGCGCTGGCTGAGACAGAGAAGGAGCTGGGGCTTTCCATCACGGACGAGCAGATTGAGGAACTGAAGGCCCATTCAGAGGAATCAATTATGATGTGGCTAAGGCCAGGGAGAAGGAAGTCCGCCATGATGTTATGAGCATGTCTATGCTTCGGCGTACAATGCCCTAAGGCAAAGGGAATTATCCATCTGGGGCCACCTCCTGTTACGTGGAGATA
>ENA-OQCK01000934-OQCK01000934.1-human-gut-metagenome-genome-assembly--contig:-NODE-934-length-12784-cov-7.137315_pt1 | contig 12784 bp, 14 predicted proteins | sample MGYA00242498_ERZ504578 | MGnify/ENA primary metagenome ERZ504578 (study PRJEB26092, sample SAMD00036229) | human gut metagenome | host: Homo sapiens | study: EMG produced TPA metagenomics assembly of... | reverse complement strand
GGTATCAGCAGCCGATCGACAAGGCTACTTATGAGGCTACGTTAGGTTTCTTCGATGCCTTGCTTCGTTTGCTTCATCCTTTCATGCCGTTTATTACCGAGGAATTATGGCAAGCCCTTGAGCCTCGCAAGGAAGGTGAGAGCTTGATGGTTGCCCAAATGCCGGAAATAGCGGTTATAGATAGCGCTTATTTGGATGCTTTCGAGATCGTGAAAGAGATCGTTGGCGGTGTCCGTACCATTCGTTTGCAAAAGAATATACCGAATAAGGACGCGTTGGAATTGCAGATCGTGGGTGAGCACAATGAGGCGTTCAACGCCGTAATCGCTAAGATGTGCAATCTCTCTTCCATCTCCAAGGTAGAGGAGAAAGCGGCCGGTGCTGTATCGTTCTTGGTCCGTACGACTGAATATGCCGTACCTTTAGGCAATCTGATCAATGTGGAGGAAGAGTTGGCTAAGCTTCAAGAAGAATTGAAATACCAAAAAGGTTTCTTGGCTTCTGTCATGAAGAAATTAGGCAATGAGAACTTCGTGAGCAAAGCCCCGGCGAAAGTAATCGAGATGGAGAAGAAAAAGCAAGCCGATGCCGAATCGAAGATTAAGTCTATCGAGGAAAGTATCGCTGCCTTGACAAAATAAATAGAACGGCCGTTTCTTTGAAATAAGAGCCTATATCAATCTTTTTTTGGTTGATATAGGCTTTTTGTTGTATAAGTTGAAAATGTGATATTAAACTTGTTTATGTTGATGTCTTGGCATTTAAATTTTTATTAACTTGCCGGGCATTGAATAATGGATAGTCGTGCTAACTTTTCAAGGTATATATGAAGAGATTGTTTTTTATTGGTTGTTGGACGTTGATTCTAACTTTGCTTATTCCGGATAGGGCGAAAGGTGACACGTTTGTCGATAGCTTACGAAGAGAAATCAAGGTTTTGCCGGATAGTAGTAAACTAATACGCTTGAACGAATTACTTTATGCCAATACGCATAACAAAGTATATAAAGTATATGCGGATTTGCTATTAGAAGAGGCACAGAGGCAACGTAACGATTATTACAAAGGAAATGCCTTACTATTCTTGATGCGTTATTACTATATGCAAGATCCGGATAGCTTGCGAATATATTTGAAAATAGCGGAACCCCTTTTCATCGCGACAAACCGGATCGAGGAATTATGTAGGGCGAAAGGATGGAATATCTATTCTTTAGCGAATGAGGGGATGCAGGGATTGGTAATCCGGGAGGTGGATAGCTTGAGGAATCTTGCGACCTATTTTAATTATCCGGATGGGGTGGATATGGCAAACCAAGCTTTAGCGAATTTCTATTTTAATATAGGATTGGATGAGGAGGGTATTCAATTAAGCCGGGAGATCTTATCTCGCATGGAAGAACGTAATGCCTCTAGGATGCGTTGGTATTACGTGTTACGGCTGTTGCTTACGAAGGATTTGCGATTGGAGTATTTGAATAAATTGGATTCTTGCATACAAGAGTGTGAGAAAGAGGACATTACTCAATTGGATGCGGAACATACTGTCGCTTTTTTAAAAGATCGCTATCATTATTACTCGGCCCAGTATTACGTGGCGGAAAAAGAGCCTTCCTTGGTTTATCAGCACTTGAGGATGATGGAGGATATCGAAAAGAAGAATAATATGAATGCCGAGCAAATCCTGCCTCAATTCCTTTGGATGAATTATTACGCTTTAGCGGGGAAATATGAGAAGGCCATTGATTTGGCGAACAAATTGGAACTAATGCTCTTGGATAAGAAACGCTTTAGTGATTGGGCTCAGTGGAGGATTTTAAGGCGGATCTCTATTATAAGCTTGGAAGAGGGATGGAAGCGGCTAGGGCTTACAGAGATTCTAAAGAAGTGCACGACTCGATTATGCGGGTAAAATATTACGAGGATTTAGCGAAGTTGAAAACCCAACGAGAGGTGGAAAAACTAGAGATACAAAGTAAGAAACTGGAGCTAGAGGCGGAAAAGTCGCGTGTCCGTATCTTGATGCTTCGAGGAGGATTTGTCTTGGTGTTGTTACTATGTGCGGGCTTGGGTATAGTCGCCTATGCCCGTCATCGTGCGGGGATACGATTAAAGATCGCAAAAGAGAAAGCGGAGGAGGCGGATCACCTGAAATCTGCGTTCTTGGCAAACATGAATCATGAGATCAGGACGCCATTGAACGCCATCGTCGGATTCTCGCAGGTGATCGCCGATGAGGAAGATGCGGAAACTCGTCATGAACTCTCCAATATTATACAAAGTAATAATGAATTGTTGCAACGCTTGATAGAAGACGTATTGGATATATCGAAAATCGAGTCGAATACGTTGACTTTCGTTTTGGCGAATCATGAAATGAAGGCTTTAATGAAAGATATCTATAGTATCATTTTATTACGTATGCCCGAAAATGTAGAACTTCGATTGGATGATTGCCAACCTTTTACGCTTTATACCGATCGGAGTAGATTAACGCAAGTCCTCACTAATTTATTGACGAATGCTATCAAGCACACGAAAAAAGGTTATATTTGCTTCGGGTATGACGTGACGGAGCAGGAAATCCGCTTTTATGTGACGGATACAGGCGAGGGAATCCCGGACGACCAATTGGAACGGGTTTTCGATCGTTTTGTCAAGTTGACGCAATGGACCAATGGAGTCGGCTTGGGATTGGCTATCTCCAAGGCTTTGGTCACAAAGCTCGGCGGTCGTATAGAAGTGACTTCCCAGCAAGGGGTAGGCTCTACCTTTAGCGTTATTTTCCCAAGATAAACAGTATACATTATATATAATATTGTAATAGACCATGAAACACTCAAGACGTACATTTTTTAAACAAGGATTGGCGGGTGCCCTTTTATTAGGTACCTCCACGATCGCCCGGGCCGCTTTGCCGGACCCTGTAAAGCCAAAAGCCCCGAAGGCCGTAAACCCGTTCCATCTGGGAATGGCGGGATATACTTTCGTTAATTTTGATTTAGATACGACGTTGAAGACGTTGGAACGATTAGATATCCATTATCTTTGCATCAAGGATTTCCATTTGCCGTTGAATAGTACGGATGAGCAGATTAGGGCTTTTCATGATAAATGCGCTGCCCATAAAGTGACGGGATATGCCGTAGGTCCTATTTATATGAAGAGCGAGGAAGAGATAGACCGTGCGTTTGATTATGCGAAGCGGGTAGGAGTGAAGTTGATCGTCGGTGTCCCGAATTACGAGCTTTTACCCTATGTGGATAAAAAAGTGAAGGAGTATGATTTCCATTACGCCATCCACTTGCACGGTCCTGATATCAAGACGTATCCCGACGCTACGGACGTTTGGGAGCATACGAAGGATTTAGACCCCCGTATCGGTATGTGTCTGGATGTCGGACATGACTTGCGAAACGGCTGTGATCCTGTGGCCGACTTGAAGAAATACCATACCCGGGTGTTTGATATGCATATCAAGGACGTGACGGATTCTTCGAAGGCGGGAGTCGGGATCGAGATCGGTCGTGGAAAGATCGACTTCCCTGCGCTGATCCGTATGATGAGGGAAGTTAATTACACGGGAATGTGTAGCTTGGAATACGAGAAAGACATGAAAGATCCATTCTTGGGGATCGCGGAGTCTATCGGCTATTTCAAGGCTGTGAGTGATTTGACATAATGTGGGGGCGTAAATCGCCCCCTTTTAAATAGATGAAGATGAGAAGCATTCTTTTTATAGGCATAGCGGGTTTGTTGTCCGCTTGTAGCACGATTAATTATGTAGGTATCGAGACGTATAATCCTGCGGAGGTGACATTTCCAGAGAATGTCGCCAAGGTACTTATCGTAAACAATGCCGTCCCCCAACCGGAGGATGCGGGTTACGAATACACCTTGCAGGGAGAAAAGCAGGATACTTGCAAAGCGAAAGCGGATAGTGCGCTGTTTGACGCTTGCCGTACTTTAGGGGAGGCTATCGTGGAGGCTTCTTATTTTAACGACGTATTGCTTTACCATGATGCGGTTCGAAAAGATAATCAGGCGTTTCTGGATACGAAACTTACCCAAGGGCAAGTAGCGTCGCTATGCGATGAGACCGGTGCGGATGCGGTTATCTCCATCGACCGCTTGCTGTTCGATATGAAGAAAAGCGTAGGTACCTTGGGCGAAGGGTATGTAATGGGAATGATCGACGTGCAGATGGCTGGCGTGATACGCAGTTACGTTCCCGATCGTGAGGCTCCACTGGCGACGGTACATATGAAAGATAGTATTTATTGGGCGGAAAGTGCGGATTATATGCCGATCTTGGATAAGGTATTGCCCTCTCCGGAGAATGCTTTGCGTGGGGCCGGTAAATATTTCGGGGCGAAGGTCTACGCTAATTTTGTTCCTCATTGGGAGAAGGAGACTCGTTGGTACTTTACCGGAATGGGTTCACGTTGGAAAGAGGCTTCCGCTTATGCGGCTAATGAGAAATGGGATATGGCGGAAGATCGTTGGTCCGGGCTTTACCGGGGTACGGAAAACTGGAAAAGCCGGGCGAAGGCGGCCTCTAATCTGGCCCTATGCCATGAGATGAGAGGAGATTTAAAAGAAGCCTATGAGTGGGCTCATAAATCATACGATTTATTCAAGCGTAATAGTGGTGATAATGATAAGAGTACCAAATTATTGGAACTCTATGTGCAGGCGTTGGCCGAACGAATTCGTTCCGATAAGAAACTAAATGTGCAATTTGGTGAGGATTAACGGCGTTATTCGGTGAATTATTATTACTTTTGACGCATATTCGAATAAAGGAGAATTAATATATGAACGCAAATATAGCAAAGGTTCAATCCCTCATCGAGAACGCTTTTACGTCGCTGTTGAAAAGCTGGCCAAGGATGAGTCCGGTAATTTTATAAGCGACTTATATGTGCAGGCTGATGCGGAAAGCGGGGAACTGCAAATTTATGATGATGAGGAGCATTTGATCGAAAAGATCGTTATCTTCGATTGGGTGAACTCGAACGAGGAGGAGAACGCATTCAATAAGCGGGTTGCCGCTTCGGTGAAGGCGGTCCTTACGATCTTATCCACCAAGAATATTTTTGACGCTCCCCGATTCATGAAACCTCTTTCTGTTAGCTTAACTGATGAAGATTTTGTTGTGATAGAGGAACTTCTCTTCATAGACGATGATATGCTTCGTCTGGACGATCCTCTATTAAAAGATTTAGATGCGGATTTAGATGATTTTTTAGCGAATCTTCTTGCAGATGTCAAATAAACCCTGTATCTTTGCGCCCGAAATAAAGAAACAAATGTTGCCGAAATAGCTCAGCTGGTAGAGCAACGCATTCGTAATGCGTAGGTCGCCGGTTCAAGTCCGGCTTTCGGCTCGCAATAAAAGGCAGTTATCTAAAAGATAGCTGCCTTTTTTTATGGTTTGTTTAAAATTGAACACGTATCATTTGTATCAAATGAATAAGAGGATATGGAATCAACAGCTGAATATATGAATATCTTGCGTGATTATATGGCGAAGAATGCTTCTAAATATAGCATTATCCGTATGGGAATATTCGGCTCTGTTGCCAGAGGGGAGCAAACAGAAGATAGTGACGTTGATGTTTATTTGGAAACCTCAAAGCCTAATATGTTCGCATTGGTACATATAAAGGAAGATCTGCAAACTCTGTTTGGTTGTAATGTCGATATCGTCCGATTACGGGATCACATGGATTCACTTTTGAGAAACCGAATTGAAAAAGAAGGTATTTATATGTGATACAGAATTAGTCCATTCCTCTTTGATGAAGATACAAACAACTATTGATAAGATGTTATTTGATGGGACTATCGATTTATTACTATATTTGAAAACTGGATTCAAGTATGAAACCTGAATCCTAAAGTTTTCTATTTACACAAAATGCTGGACGGTGTCAAAAAAGATCTACGCTTTTCCTTCTAGCTCTTTGATGCGCTTTTCTAATGTCTTTACTCGTTCTTTCTCTTCCTTTAGGAGACGTTCGTATAACTCTACGATCTTGTCGAGGGGATTGGTGTTATATGTTTGTGTGTATTCTCCAATACTATCACCGACACTTCCAATGTTTGATGAATCGGATATTGTGTTATTATTTTCAATATAAACGCTCATCGGTTCCTCAATCGTCTTTAAATCTTCTACGGAAACGCCGGTTGCCTCGGATACCTTCTCTAGTATCTCGTCCTTGACTACCCGCTGGTTCTCTAGTTGGGACAGCCTTTGTTGGGATATACCGAGCATATCAGCCAAAGCAGCTTGCTTCAAACCTTTTCTATTTCGTGCTATAGAGATGTTGAATCCGTGGTGTACCCGGCTTTTTGTAACTTTACTTATTTCTTCCATGCTCGTTATTTTTAATTTCCAACAAATATACGAAGGATATATTTATTGCCATGCGAAAGGATATTGTTTTTTGTAGATGACGCTCATCGTATCAATATTGGCAAACTCAACGAGATCGTGGAAATAGAAGAATATAAAAACGCACTTAGGTTCGGGTTGTATTAAAATAAAGGTATCAGAAAAGTAAGTTAACTTCGATGACCAAGTAAGTTAACTTAAATGACCAAGTAAGTTAACTCCATGTGCCGATGAAGTTGGCTCCTTTTTACCCATCTGATTTTAATTGTCGGCCGGGAATAATAATGAAGGCAAGCGTTATCGCTTTTCTCGGCGTGAATCATTTCTTTTCGTATATTTGGGAAGTGAAACAAGGAGTCGTATTGCAATAATAGAATGCGAATTATAAAGTATGGAATGACATGGAACATATAAACGGACAGAACAACGAGCTTACATTAATTTTCCCGCATGGTAGAGTCAATTGTATTTCTGCCCCGAATGAGAGATTCGCTAAGGTTGTCAATCGGGCCAACATAACGATCGCAGGAAATAATAATCAGGTCTCAATGTGTTTTGAATCAGAAGATAAGGCGGAGGAATTATTGCTTAGTGATGGCTTTCTCTTGATCGTAAAAGGGGATAATAACATCGTAAATGTGGGAACGATTATCTTACGATACTCTTCGATATTGGGTATGACGGGATTAAAGCTCATCATTGGGCAGTTGCCGGGATTGGGTGCGGGTGTTTCGAGGGTCGCTAATAATTGCCGGGTAGATATAGGGGATCGTGTAGTAATCAATGGCGTTACGTTATACTTGCAGGAAAATGACTCGCGTGTCAGCATTGGTGATGATAGTCAGTTAAGCTGGGGTGTCGATATCTGGTGTACCGATGCGCATACGATAACGGATTTGGAGGGTGCGCCGATTAATTTTGCGAAGTACATAGAGATAGGCAAACATGTGTGGATCGGAAAAGACGCTAAGATCGGTAAGAATGTAAAAATATCTGATAACAGTATTGTAGGCTGGGGCAGTGTCGTAACGAAGGAATTTAATGAGCCGAATGTGATCCTTGCGGGAATTCCTGCGAAAATCGTAAGACGGGGTATCAATTGGGATCGTAGGTGTATCGATAAATATCTAAAAGGATAGGAAGGCTCATTCATGTAAATAATGGATGGCTAAGTAACTTTTATGGAATATGTGGCTGAGGTTTCGGATATTTATTATACCTTTATTCTTGAACTACTTTTCACTCACGGCGGGTCATATACCTGCCACCTTCCTATGGCGGGCATTTTTATGCCCGTCCATAGTATTCTATATGGCGGCTTCGTACCCCCGTGTGGAGTGTTAATGCACCCACTGCCGTGAGTGGTGTAGTTCAACGGGAAAGGCGGAGCCGTTCATTTTATAGAGAATAGCCGTCTACAATACTTAATACTAGTAACGTATGAACAACCAAGAAGCATCTTAGGAGGTAGTCGGTGGCTTCGAGCTACTACAGAAAACTGTATTCCATGTATCGGACGAGAATTTAAAAGATTATTTCTTGAAAGAAGCTGTCTTGTTAATGCCGGACGATGTACGCCCAGTCGAACAGAAAAGGAAATATTGATTTGAAGCTTTCCGTAGACTTTTTAGGATCATTGGTCGCTGTCCCTTGGGATTTGGCGATTCCTAACTTACATGAGGTTTGCATACCCTACTTGATGCGACAGGATATTCCGGTAAATGAGCGTAATCACGTAAGTCATAAACTTACGGAACACTTACGCTTCCTGTCCCACTTGAACGGGAAAAAGCAGATAGCGAAAGACTTGTTTAATTATTATCGCAACCAAAGCGAAAACTTAAAAAGAGTACTGGATAAGAACTTTGCGGATTGGAAAAAAGAAGCCGTATAGGTTACCTTCTGGCTTCTAAACAAGCCAAAAGGATATTATGACGGAAAAATAATAAAGCCCGCTGTGGTGGATTACTTTAACGGGCTTGACTCAACGAGAAAAGATATGAATCCGCATTTAACTTTGCTTAAATACGGGTTGTTTGACAATAATTTTGGCCCTGCTTTATTTTAAAGTGGGGCTTTCTTGTTTTTCTCGTAAAGTTTCCTCATTTTTATATCGCCAAATATTATTAGCTTGGTGTTGTAGCTAATTACAATTGGCATTGAATTATTGGGCTAGGATTAATAATATATTGTAGTTTCCCTTAAAAATAACCTTTATGCAAAACTATACACAACAGCCTTCTGTTTCAAGAGTTATTCCTCCTTCACGAAAAATAAATAAATGTGTGGGTATAGAAGAATTTTTACAAAGATCGAAACAACCCAATTTTTCGATGAGAGTAGCGCAGTTAGGGAAGGGAGATACCGTAGCCCCTGATAAAGAAGACTCAAAAGTAGCAGAGGGTGCCCCCGAGCTTCAAGTAGATAGGGCTCATATAAATGTAAAACAAAATCGAAAACTTAATCGAATATGCGGAGCTTTAAATCCGGGTGTTTATTCTCCAATAGACGAAGTGAGACTTTTACTTTTTAATGTGATTGAAATTATTAATCAAGGAAAAAGGATAGATGATGCATTGCGGGGGGCTTTGACAAAGAAAATTTGTGATTCTATTAATGCTGCTATACAAGAACCAATAGATCTGATGCAATATGACATGGTTGTTATTATGGCCCCTCTAAGCTATTGGCTGAATTACCCGAAACCTGCTGATATTGATGTTTTATCTAAGCTAAGAACATTACGCTTAATAATGGCTCGACGTGAACAGTTATCTATTATAGCGCATCGTGGTATGGGAGCTACGAACCGTTCATTTGGAGGATTAATTCAAGATAATGATCCCGCAAGACAGCGCCCCATTGAAAATTCGCCATTCGCATTTGATCAGGCATTACAAAATGCCGCTAGTCAATCTAATCCAGAAGGTATTGATGGCATAGAATGCGATGTTTTTTGTCACAAGATGGTCTACCTATAATAAGTCACGATAGTAATATTTATGACCAAATGACAGCCGTACGTCGTACTTTATTTAGAAAGAAGAGAATGTCAATAAGAGATATGAGTTCTAGAGATTTGATTAAGACTAGTAGAAGTGATCCTAAAGATGGAAGGAATGACCTATCAACGGCTTTTTTATGTCTAACAGATTTGCTATCAATGGTACTTCCTGTGGCTGTTGAATATGCTCATTTTTGTAGAAAAGCTTTTAGGTTTGAAATCGAAATGAAAGGAATGGAAAAGGAAAGAGATTTGGTTGCTGCCACAGCTAGAGCTGTTAATCATTTTAAGAAAACTAATCCAAATGCCGCATGTCTTGAGATAATAATGTTTAATGGAACTCCACAGGATATTCTACGGTTTGCTGAAACTAGAGTCCAAAAAACAAGGATGGGAGGAATGCTCGTTGGTTTGGGTAAATCTCCTCTGGAGCAGGCAGTGGGAGCTATAGATGAAGATAGATCTAAGGTTGTACCTTCTAGCTTAATTGATATAACTCATAATCGGATTTTGTTGCCTAGTGTTCAAGGTCGGGAAACAATGGTTTGGGATATAGATGAATATAGAGAATCTCTAGCCCTTCGAAGTAAGGAGGATCCTTTACTGTCTTCTCCTGATTATATTAGAACTTATGTATTACCAGCAGAGATGCCTTTATTTAATCCGGAGGGAAAAGTTCAATGTCTGGAATTTTCAAGAAAGGATATCGATTGCTATTTACCTTTATTTAAAACTTGTCTAGATAAAAGCGATCCATCAGATCTTTTCAAGAAAGCTTGTGCTGATGCAGATGAACTGAGAGCAGATGCAGATCGACTGATAAAGGATGCGGATCGGCTGATAGAGGATGATCAGTATGGTCAACTGAATGTAGCTGCAAGTCTACTGAACATATATTTCCGGCTGAAGATGCATGCAAGTGAGCTGGAAGCAAAAGCCGAACGTCTAGTTAAGGGTGTTGAATGGCGTTGGAATATTGAATATGGTAGACGGCATTATATTGGTGATTTTGATAGTCAATTAGGTGAATTGATAGAATCTCGAACGGTGCATGTATTAACTGATTTTCCTGAAAGAGTGGGTGAAACAAGAGCTAGGCTTCAATCTAGTGCTCTATTTGTTAAATCTTAATGCAAGTGCCAATAATAAAGTTTGGAACGACTTAAGATTAAGTCAGAAGAATATGCGAAAGGCATATTTATTAGGCTTTAAAATTGCCGCTTCTGAAGCTGTTCCTTTGAATGACCTGCCAGAAGGTTGGTAATAAATATCAAGTTACGCATTGCTAATTCAAAAACTTTTGCCATATTCACATCGCCTAAACATTGTTGAACCTTATATGAGCTCTCTTTTATAGTGTAATCCGTAGATCGGGTTCCGATATTAACAATCGGTGGGCACACGATATGAGAGGGTTCGCTAATTTATATCATGGACTATAAACCTTTCTCTGGAATTGATTTAGACAATTCTTTTTTTGACTCACTAAAAGCTGATTACAAAGAGTTCGAAACATGGTTTAAGAAAAAGCAACTGATGGCTCAAAAGCTTATATTGAAATAGATAAATCCACGAATAAGATGGTTGGCTTTCTCTACGTTAAAGTTGAAGATGGGGAGATTAATGATGTTGTTCCTGTGCTATCTGCTAAGCGAAGAGTAAAGGCAGGAACATTTAAGGTAGATGCTCATGGTACGAAATATGGAGAGCGCTTCATAAAGAAAATAATGGATTATGCGGTTGCAGAAAATGCGGAAGAAGTGTATTTAACAGTGTTCTCAAAACATACTGGACTAATTTCTTTGATATCTAGATATGGTTTTATTCCCAAGGCAACGAAAATAACTCAAAATGGAACCGAACAAGTTTACGTCAAGGATATGAAATTATATACAGGCAATGTTTTACTTGATTATCCGCTTATCAAAAAAGCAGGCTGCAAAAAGTATTTACTATCCATCTATCCAAAATATCATACTCGTTTATTTCCGGATTCGATATTAAATAATGAAAGCTATGATGTCGTTCAAGATATAGCGCCAACTAACAGCATTCATAAAATCTATATATGTTATATGTATGGATGTGCTAATCTGAAGCCTAAAGATTTGTTACTTATATACCGGACGAGTGATGGAAAAGGTCCGGCAAAATACAGGAGTGTTGTTACATCGGTGTGTGAAGTTCAAGAGATAAAAACAAGACGTAGTTTTAAAAACGTGGAGGAGTTCACGAAATATAGCTCGGCTTATAGTATCTTTGCGGAAAAGGAGTTGAAGGAAATCTGGGAACAAGTAGATCCTAAAACAAATAGGCCTAAGCAGTTATATGTTATAAAGATGACATATAATGCTGCATTAGGTAAACGTGTTATCAATGATGATTTAAAAAGCAAATATGGAATTGGTATTGCACTTGACACGTATTGGGGGTTTATTCCGTTGACTGACGATCAATTTCAAAATGTATTAAAAGGAGGAAACGTAAATGAAAATATTGTTGTCGATTAAGCCGGAGTTTGTGGAAGAGATATTCTCCGGAAGAAAGAAATTTGAATATAGGAAGGCTATTTTTACAAACAAGAAGGTTACTTCTGTAATAGTCTACTCTACTATGCCTGTTGGTAAAATAGTGGGCGAGTTTACCATTGAAGAGGTTTTGGTGGATGAACCTCAGTCGATTTGGAGGAAAACCAGAAAGTTCTCTGGCATAACAAAAAGGTTCTTTGACGATTATTTTACAGGAAAGCATCAGGCATATGCGATAAAGGTTGGAACATTGTTACCCTATGAAAAACCTATTGATCCTTACGAAAAGTGGGATTCATTTGTAGCCCCCCAATCCTTTAGATATATAGATGATTTTATTAATGAGCCAGAATTAGAATTTGCTTATTAAATAAGACATGAAACACCTAATCTGTATCCTATTTGCAGCTATGATTAGCATAATTCTACTGCAGAAACATAAAGGACTTCAGAAAAAGTTTGATAACAACTCATGGGAAGATATTAAGATTAAGCCTCTGAAGCTACTTCTTTAAATGATTCGGAAGATGGGGTATAAATATCAAGTTATACATTGCGAATCCAAAAACATTTGCCATATTCATGTCGCCCAAACATTGTTGAACCTTATATGTATCCTCTCTCATTGCGTAAGGATGGAAAATCTGATTGAGTAGGCATAAAATAACAAAAGGGAATATCCAGCAATGGGTATTCCCTAAATGTTTGATATATGCTAAATTGTGGAGCATATCGGACTCGAACCGATCACCTACAGACTGCCAGTCTGTCGCTCTAGCCAGATGAGCTAATGCCCCGTCTTGTTAATTCATGTGCAAATATAAGGCTTTTCTTGATATATGCGCTATC
>ENA-OQCK01000932-OQCK01000932.1-human-gut-metagenome-genome-assembly--contig:-NODE-932-length-12801-cov-2.239309_pt1 | contig 12801 bp, 15 predicted proteins | sample MGYA00242498_ERZ504578 | MGnify/ENA primary metagenome ERZ504578 (study PRJEB26092, sample SAMD00036229) | human gut metagenome | host: Homo sapiens | study: EMG produced TPA metagenomics assembly of... | reverse complement strand
TTGTCGTTATATACTGTTACAAAAAAAGCTTGACCTGAAAGTTGTCAAGCTATACCCATTGCACAGTCAAGGCTCCTTTGTTTTTGTTCACTCTATACGTATAATCTCTCTGAAAATGAGTGACAGCACGAAGGAACGCTTTTATTTTATACAAAACAAATTTATCTGGAATTATTTTTACACTATCGGGGATTATAATAAATACTTAAATACTATCAGGAGGCTTATAGGAAGATGCAATAGATACTTTAGGAGATGATTATATTTTAATCCCTCAGGATTTCGGTATGATCCGATTTCGGTATGATCCCTTGAAACGGCTATTTTCTGCTACCTGCCAGAAAAAAGAAATCCCCGATAATGCTTGATTATCAGGGATTTGCTTGATTTTTCTTTTGTTTTCAGTGATCCGCCTTGGGGCTCGAAAATTACAGATAAAGCTACTATAATCTACTAATTATCAAAATATTATCTTCAGAAGTATAATTAAGTCCTCCGATTTGACCTCGTTTTTCCTGCTGCATTTTGCAGTAGCACTCTTACTTCTTTCGCATACAAAGTTAGTAAAAAACTATCAGAAAGGCTAATTCAGACAACTCTTTTTTGAAAGGAAACATCTCATTTTCAACAGATTTATCTAAGTTGATAATTAGTCCATCTATTCATTGGAAGCAAAACCTCTATAATAATTTTTCTCCAGTAGATCTTCTATATCTGACTCTTTATATAATATTTTTCCACCAAGTAAAATATAAGGTAGCAAACCATTGTTTCTGTATTCTTGCAATGTTCTTCTACTGATTTTTAGTTTTAAAGATAATTCTTTGTCCGTCATGTAACGCTCTCCATTTAATAGAGGACGGGCGTTCTCTTTGATTGCATCGATTTTTTCAAACATCGTTTCTAACTTTTTAAAGAAGGAAACCACTTGCTTATTATCTTTCATTATGATAGCATCCATATATCTACTTGTTCAAATTGTTCTTATCTCTTAATATTTTCTCTTTCCGTTTTAGTCCTACATAGCTGACCAAAGATTCCACATCTGCCACTTTATAGAATATTTTATGTTGGATCTGAGTGTAGGGTAATTTTCCATTGTCTCTCAAAGTTTGTAATGTCCTTGGAGAAATATTTAAATATAAGCAGACATCCTGATTGTCCATTCATTCTCCCAACTGCTTGCCCTTGGTTTTATCATAGGCTAAATCTATGTGTTCTACCAACCTGTTAAAGCGTTCCATAATTTTACGGAACACTTCTGTATCAATGTATTGAATTTCCATTTTATAATAAATTATAGAATTAAACAAATCAAAGATAGGAAGCGATTCCCTTTATATCAAGTACATATATTCTCATGTCATAGATAGTCGTGGATAGTCCGTTTTTGTCATAAAAGCTATTATAAACTCTTATTATAAATTCATGTCTGCTTTTATTTGCTATCACCTCTAAGAGAAAAATGCTGAAGGGGCACAAGGGGATCGGATTTCACGACACCCTTTCCGAAAACCTCCGGAAATGGAATGTATCAAAACATGAAAAAATAAATATATGCTTACATACTGATACAGTTTGGGTTGGGCTTATAAACATATATGCATATAAGGATAGCACACGATATCCTTATGGCATTATATGACTATATGCCTATACTCTATACCTCTATTGCGTTATAGGAGTATAGGCGGATTACAATATATAATGGACTGCATGGTATCTTATTTGCTGGTCAGAACTTAAAAAATCCACTATGTGTGGATATGGATATATACATATAGGAATATATAAGCCTCAGAAATGCCCTGAAAATGATGCGGAAACAGATTGAATTTCTGAAAGATATGGACGGTTTTCCTATGGATATGACATTATAGGGATATATGGATATAGCAGGATACACCCAATCGTGGTCCGCTCCTGCGGACAGCAAGTTGTGTTTTCGTTAAACGAAAACAGGACGGTTTAACGCTACCGCCGCCAAACCGTTCCCCACAAAGCTCCGAAGTCGCTTTCATTTAAATTAATTCTAATAATTTTCCCAAATGATATTCCACAATTCCATTATTATAAGTCGTAATTTAAAACTTGTACAAGTGCACTTTCCCGGTCTTTTTTATAGCCAACGAATAAACGTAGTGCATCATATCGTCGTAAATATCTTTTTCCGTCCGCTTCATCAATATAGGTATATTTATTTAGAGTGGTCTGTTTTAGTTCTCTGTATTCAATACATTTTTCTCCTTTTACGATTTGGTCAAAAAAATACTTTCTTGATATTTAGTGTAAGTATTTTCATACCTGTGGTATCATAGCTTATGGTACGCTTTATATTTTTCTTTTCGAGGCATTGCATTTGAGGATTATAAGTATATTTCAATATACTTCCGTCTTCAATTTTGTGTACCACAGCTTCTATGATATGAAGTGGTACGATAAACCATTCCTTGGGTTTGTGCGTCTTCCCTTTTTCATCGGTTATGCGTACTTGAAAATTGACTATATCAAACAGTTGATGTATCAGTTTTTCAAAGATGTGAGAGTTCATATTCACTATCTTGAATGTTTCTACAATCTCGACCGGAGCCATCAGATAAGTAGGTTCATTGGCGGCATTGGCGATGCGTTCTTCTACTGATGTAGTGGAGAAACCTATTCTTATAAAGATTCTTTTGCGCCTTTATTTTGGGGTTGTCCGATAGCGAGCGGAGAACATAAAGATATCCGGTTACATGGTCATTGTCTTTAATATCTGTGTTTTTGAAAAACTTTCGATGAGTTGTTTCTTCCGGTTCTGTGAGTACATAGCCGTTTTCCATTACGCTTTTTCGTAGCGTCTGAAGCAGAATGTCGGATTCTGTTCCGTTTTCATAAATACAGCGTGTACGACCGTTTCTACCTCTTACTTTTTCTCGCCATTGAATGTTGCTATCAAGATGTTCCAAAAATAGCATCTGCCCGTCAATGATAAAATATTGCCCTGCTTCAATGGTTTCGGTCTTTGAGAGTTTGGCAAGATTTCTGATGCCCTCTCTTAGTTCCTGATGTGCTTTTTCAAAAATAGGCTGGTAAAGATAAAAATCCGGACAAGGTTTCCGTTGTGCCACGTAGTCCGCCTTCGCTCTCTTTTCGATAACTTTTTTCATATCTTCCGGTATATCGAAAAGGGCACGTTCCTGTTCTGTCATATTCAATAGCGGGTCGTTCATCAGGGCTTCCAATTCTTTGTCTATATCCATATCCGTATCAATCCAATAAATTCAGTCGATCAAACATTTTCAGAGAATAGTTGTTTGCTTCACTTCGTATCTTTTTGAGTGAAGCAAAAAGCATTTTCTCATTCAAATCTCCGTTGGGTTGCGGCTCTCTTCCGTGAGCTTCCACCCAATCACTTATTTCTATTAATCTGTGAGCCATTCGGTCGTTGGATGTGGGAGCGACAGCTTTGGGGCGTACATCGTCCAATAACGGATCGTCAAATATTTCTAATAATTCTTTAGGCCATTCCATAGCTTATTTTTGTTTAAATTCATCGGGATTAAAGTCCAATCCTCTCATCTTCCGTTCTTTCAGATTCTTCATCATTTGCAAGCTGCCGCCAGTTCCTTACTTTGGGATTTGGGTCATCTACCGAAGGGATTTTCCCATTATGCGCTTGTATATATTCTTTAAGCGGACCTTTGAAAAGGATAATTGCCTGTTCAATGGTCAGATTGAATTTTTGTTCAGCGATAGTGTTCTGAATGATTTTCAGTGTGGGCGCATCTACTGATTTTGATAAGATTTCGTAAGCACGCTGAAACGGATTGATTGTATCAATCAGATTGATTGACAGCTTGTCTATCTCTATGAAGCGATTGGCTATTTTGAGCAATCTGTTACCCTCGCTCTCCTTTTCACTTGGATTAAAGGTTATGGGGTCGCCTTTATCATTGACTACTTCTGAACTCTTTATCAGTGTATCTAAAACGACCCGTTGCCTAACTTCTTCTACCTCGTCATCGCTCAGGTCGGTATATCTTTCCCGAATGACTTTAGGTATGAGTTCTTTGGTCAGACGCTCGGCTGTTGTAGAGCCACTGATGGCTTTTACCACCATTTCATCTTGCAGGATGGCGGCTTTCAAGTCATCCAACTGTTCTTGTACAATCATCTTCGTTTTTGCACTTGACAGGGGTTTCAGTCCTTCCACAACCAATTCCCTCAAACCGGAAGCAGGGTTTTCTTTGGCTTCTTTTACGGTCTTGAAATGCCAGTTGGGAGCCATGACCTGCTCCATAAGCAAAGAAGCGGTAATGGCTTTCAAGAAATCGTTTACTGCTACTTTTACATCGGCTTGTTCCGCATCAGGCATGGCTATCATATTAACGAACCGAGCGGTTTCCTTTCCCTCGCAGTCGCGTGTACAGCGTCCGATGATTGGATTACTTCGGTCAGTGAACCACGCACACCAATGGTTAGGCAGGTTTCACACCATTGCCAGTCGAAACCTTCTTTGGCTGTTCCCAATGCGATGATAATATCCATATCATCGGCTTTCTTTATGTTTTCAGATAAGACTGTACCATATTTCGGTCTTTTAAGGTGTCTTCCACCAAATCGGCAACTTTCAGCAGCCGCCCGTCTTTTGTCCGTATATGATAAATCCCAGTGTTGTAGTCTTTGTATTCCAACGAACCTATCAGGCGCATGATTTCAGCCGTTTCTTCATACTTCGTTCTTCCTGTCGAGGCACGCGAGTTTACACTGGGTATGTGGATGATGGTCTTCTTCCGTGTGTCAAGCACTTCGGACAAATGGTCGAGATAAACACCATGATAAAAATGATAGCCGAGAATCAGATTCTTCAGATATGTATAACCGTTCAGTTGCTGATAATAATTGTAAGTTACGGGGTAAAACCGTGCTTCGTCTTCCGAGCGAAGCACAGGCACACCATCCCCTCTGAAATAAGAGCCTGTCATGGCGATAATGTGTCCGTTTGTATGGTTCATTACACGGCGTACGATGTCGCCCAGTCCGGAGTTTGCATCGGCACTGGTGTGGTGAAACTCATCAATGGCAAGCAGACAGTCGTTGAAGGTGTCATCCGGCAACTGACTGGAGGCATTACGCAACGTGGCATGAGCGCAAAGCAATATCTTTGCTTTTGAATCTGTAAAGAACTCACGGAAGCGGTCTGCCTTGTCTTTTTCGTTTGAGGTGTCGCACAGATTGAAATAGGGTGCTATCTTCCAGTCTGCAAAGAACCCGTGTTCTTTGAGATTGGTATCGTTGAATGAGCGTCCGATACTTTTTTCCGGCACTGCCACAACCACTTTCTTAATACCTTGATGAGCGAGTTTGTCTAATGCGATGAACATCAGGGCACGGCTTTTTCCTGAAGCCGGAGGTGCTTTAATCAGGAGAAAGCGTTGGTTGCGTGCTTCATACGCTCTGGCTTGCATTTCACGCATTCCAAGTTCATTGGTACTGCTTGATGTGCCTGTCTGTTCGTACTGTATATCTACAATGTTATTACTGTTTGTTTCCATGAGCTTGTTCCTCTTTGAAAATATCATAAACCAACAGAGGACTTTGGTAATACAATCCGCTGTTGGTGTCGATTAGCTTTGAATAGGTTTCTGAATTATATATCCTATCCAAAGCCTCTTGCATACCGATGTGGTAATCACGCATCACGTAATTGGTGAGTTCGGTCGTAATGCACTCTATCATGAATTGTTCGTCGTCTGTCATAGCTTCTTTAATAATTTGATGGCACGTTCCGTTCCGAAATAATACTGGGTAGTCAGTCTTACGAACTGCAAGTTCTTCACTAAGGTAGGCAGGTCGATGTATTGTTTCATATATCGGAATAACTGCACTCCCACCTTGTCGTCTGCGATGGCTCCTATCACGATGTCATAATCGTGTATCTTTACTTTGCTTTCCCGGTTGCGGTTGGCTAAGATGAACCTTGCCCATTCTTCGGTATATCCTTTGAATATCTTTACACTCAGGTCGCTGTCTGTCAGGTGGCTTTCGTCAAACTCATACACGTTTGCTGTCGGTGTGCCGCCTGACTGTACCACTTTCTGTAAAGCCATCTGCATGGCTTGTTCCTTGTCTTCTGTCAGATAGAACCCTTGACCAAAATCCTTATTAGGTCGTGTCTTGGTCAGGTCTATTTCTGTTATTTCCTGATTTGAGCCGTGATAGAGTATCATGCCAACTGCCCTCCCTGCTTTTTGCAATAAGCGGTTAAATCGTCCACTGCGTCCTCAATGGAGAACAGGTGTTCTACTTCATATCCCTTGTCAAGAAAGTCAATGCCTTTCCAGCGTTTGAGATAGTTAAATGCTTGCGGCAACGTGAGTTTATGTTTCTTGGCAAACTCAGAGATGCAAATCACGGTGTATTCTATTTTGTCTTTTATATTCGTTTCCATATCCTTAGTCTTTCTTTTTAGTTATCTTCTCGTAGAGTTTGAATAGACATTCCAATCTGGCTTCATCATTGGCAAAAGGATAGCGGGATAACAACTGTCCACAATGTCATCAAGCGTGGCATGAGCTTCGCGCAAATCTTCCGGCATTTTATACGGGTCGTATAGTTCTGCTAATGTCTTTTCGGGGTAGAAAGCACGTGTAACTAATATATTTTCGGCAGCTTCTTCTATCTGTTTTTTCTTTTCCTCTCTGATAGTGGGGAAGGGGAAGGTGTTGTAGCAGAGTTGAGCGGAGTATCGGTATCGTGTTTCTAATCTCCCACCTACGGTCTTGACCCATGTCATATGCATTTTGCTGGTGAGGATACCGAAGAGCCATATAGGGCATCGTAAACGGCGAAAGCGGAATCTGAAATCACAGTTCCGGCATCTAATAATCCCATTGGTATATATTCCCTGCGTTCTGAAGATACACGAGGAATGATGATACATTGATTTAAAACCGGATGTTCTCTAAATTGATATGGACGCAAAGCCAGCTTCCGACCGCTTTCATCTACACTTTGTAATCTGTAATCTCTTGTTTTCTCTATACGATTCGAAATAACTGGATTCTTTAAGGCTTCTTCCAGCTCATTATCTTCAATCCAAAAACAAAACCGTCTTATATCATTAATATATTCTTCTGAACCGTATATGCGTCGGATAAATTTTGAATCATCAGGATACTGTTTGATTAAATCTTCATATTCGACATTATTCAACAACAAATAACCTTTATCGTATGGCATACAGCCAAAAGACATTTTAGGTAAGCCTTTTGGAGATTGAATTTGTTTTTGCACAATGCTTCTACTTCCGACAGATAAATAAGGACTTATATTTTCTGCTGAAATTTTTTGCTTCTCATTAAACAAGAATTTTGATTGTGTAGTCTTGTTCCCTACTCCGATAATGACAACAGTTACTCCGGCATTGTTTTTGGCATTATTGCTCCATTTGAAAGAGGTATGAGCAAACAAAATTTCTTCCGTTTCTTTTAAAATTTGTGTCCATAATACGGCAACCTGCTCTCCTTGACAAATGGAATTTGTACTTACAAATGCAAACTTAGCTTTCGAATCTTTTATATATTGTGAACCTAAATAAAACCAGTTTGCTATATAATCAAGAATTTTGGAGTTTTTATTCCGTGAAATACAAAAGAAATATCTTCTTTCTGCTCTTTTGACTGAAGTTTACTCCCCAAATACGGCGGATTCCCAAACACAAACACCTCCTCCTCCGCCGTATGCGGACAAACCGTATTCCAGTCAATGCGGCAAGCATTGCCGCACACAATTTGTGTAATGTTGTGCAAAGGCAGGGCACGGTATTTACCCCGAAATTATCGTGGAATTTCCGGTTCATCTGGTGTTCGGCAAGCCAGAGTGAGAGCATGGCTACCTCGTGGGGGAAGTCCAACAGCTCGATGCCATAAAACTGGTTCAGCGTAATGCACGAACTGTCTATGAAGTTCAGTTCTTGTGCCTGTTTGCATTTGCGCATGATGTTCAACACATCCATTTCAAGCAAACGAAGCGACTTGTATGTGATGATTAAGAAGTTTCCGCTACCACAGGCAGGGTCGAAAAACTTCATCTTTGAGATGCGTAGCAACAACTGTTTGCAGCGTTTTTCTATCGGAGCGCAAGCCTTGTAATAGTCTTTGTGATTCAATGCCCCTAAATCCAGTTCGCTTTGCAGTTGTTTTTGTTGCTCGTCCAGTTTCTTGTATTCTTCCCGTAGTTCATCCAAAAATAGAGGATTAATTACATTCATAATGTTTGGTACGCTGGTGTAGTGCATACCCTGGTTGGCACGCACTTCAGGATTCACCACCGCCTGAATCATAGAACCGAAAATATCGGGGTTGATGTCTTTCCAGTCCAGTTCGCCACACTCGATGATAATCTTGCGGGCTTTGGCTCCCATTTTTGGTATTTGAATATGTTTGGCGAACAGACCTCCGTTTACGTAGGGGAACTGTTTGATGATAGACAGCGTTTCACTGTTTCGCAGGCTGCAATCCATCACGTTGAAAGCTGCATCCAGATATTCCGACAGGTCGCTGCCATCGGGTTTCGTAAACTGACGGATAGAAGCGGAGAACAGGTTTTCTTCAAAAATACCAGTGTCTTCGGCAAAGAAACAGAACAGCAGACGGGTAATAAAGATATTCAGGTCGTGCAGGTCGGCTTCGCTGTTGAATTCGTTATAGGCACGTAATTCGTCATGCAGCTTGGCGAGCTTTTCAGCCGCTTTCACATCAGCCGGATTTTCTTCGATATAATGCACACGCTCCACATCCATAAGCGGATAAAAGAAAGCGAAGTCGCAATACAGCCGCTCCACTTTGTTTTCGTAAGTGTCTTTTTCTCTAAGGTCGTATGCCAACAAGGTTTTGCCATCACTTACGGCAATGATTTTCGGCAATGCTTTAATACTTGTGTATCGTTTTTCAGTTGCTCTAAGGTTTCTTGCAGATGAAGTTCCGGCACGCTTTTATAACAGAACAGCCCTTTGATTAGCAATCCATCGAAATTTTTCAATATGCCTTTGCCTTCCTTGTAGCGTTCAATGTCGCGCTCTCCTTTTCCGAAAGCATAAAGCAGACCAAACCCTATTTCATCGGCAGAGGTTGCATTATCCTTAAACGTTTTCAGCCGTTCTTCAATTTCCTTATATCCTAATTGCTGTTTCTTTGCCATAATATTTTACTGTACGTGTTATTCGTATTTATTCAGATATTCAAGAGCTGCTTCCTGTATCGCATCTTTTAGCGTAATACCCTTACGGATAGCCAGTGTTTTCAAGCGTGTATGAATACTTTGGTTTATCACAAAGTTACAATGTACCGCTTTCTCCTTTTTCGGTTGTTCCGGCTCTTGAATTTTAGTAGTCGGTTGTATCAGGCTGTCAAGTCCGTTGTTCAGTCCGTGTGCCATACTGCTTTTCAAATCTTTCTTGCTTGCCATTTTTTAGATAATTTCTTTCGTTAATAATTCATTGCATACACTCTCGTAATCTTCTGCTCCGGCAGATTTTTGGGCATAGTGGAATATGTCCTGCCCCTGTGTTGGAGCTTCGGCAAGTGCGATGGCGTTGCGTATGTGGGTGCTGAATACCTTTCCTTGAAATGTTTCCTGCACCAGTTCCGAAACGCTCTTGTTTAGATATTAATCTTATCTATATCTCTCTTGTGATTCTAAGAACATAAAAAACAATTTTATGCATTTTCCCTTTTTCGCAAATATACGAATTAAAGACTAAAAGTAGTATATCCTAAGATACTAATTTTAGTATATAATGAAATTTATTGATTTATAATACCAATTTACAATACTTTGAAGTAGATGTATATTAATGTATGATCGTATTATATTTCCTCTTGCATTTCATTATTCAAATTGGGTACCATTATAAAATTATACTTAAATTAGGGGCGTGAAAAGAAAAGTGAGTATATTAGAGTCAGATATAAGAAAATAGAGTAATAATGGTTAAGTAAAAGGGATTATCAGAACTTTTAGGTAAATTATTAATCCCATTTACCGAATAAATATCTTATAAATAATATGTTAGATCAATCTTTTTCAACTAATAATTTTGAAATTATTTATGGTCTTGAAAATAGAAGGGGAATATAAATATAAATGAAATGCCCCAAGAGTTTCGTTCTAAAATAGATGAAATCAAATCCGTTAAAAATGAAATACGAGAATTAAGGCGAAAGAAAAAATCTATTTTAGAGCAGGAACAACGAGAAAGATTAGATTGGCTTGAATATTACCTTCAAGATTTAAAGCAATCAAAAGAAGAAATACTTACAGATTACTTATCTAGTATTGCTGATAGGGTCAATAATAAGTCCTTCCAATTCTTAATGAGAAAGTTTTCGATGAAAAAAGAAGACAAAGAGATGGAAGTGTTCAGTATTAATACAGATAATCATACTGCTTTATTTACTATGAAGCAGTTACAATATAATATTCATAAAACGTTTAAAGTCAAACAGGAAAACCGACATAGTATATTATCAAACATAAAAACATTATTAAACTCGCGTGTACCAGTTTATGTAATAAGAACTGATATTTCAAGTTTTTATGAATCGATTATTCAAGAAAAATTATTTGAGAGGATAAATAATAATACTCTGTTAAATTATAAATCAAGATCTTTTATAAAAACAATAATTAAATTATATGAGGATAAAAAGGATCAAAAGATAATACCAAAAGGACTTGGTATTCCAAGAGGAGTAGGTATTAGTGCATATTTATCTGAATTATATCTACAGAATATTGATTTAAAAATTCGCAATAAACGAGAAGTTATATTTTATGCACGATATGTTGATGATATATTTATAATATTATCAACTATTCCGAAACCATTTAAATCTCTTTTTGAATATTATCAAGAACTTTGTAATCTGTTTGGAGAAGTGGATTGCATTTGAAAAAGCCTAATGATGGCTCAAACAAATGCTTTTTACTTGATTTTTCAGAAATAAATACAGACTTGATAAATATGGATTATTTGGGCTATAAATTAACAATGCAGCGAACAAATAAAGAACAATACTTCGGTAAATTTTTACCGGAAAATTAAAAGTTAAACAATAGAACCGGCAAAAGTCGGTTCGAAAACACTAAAGAGGTCATTGAAATGTTGTCAAAAACGAATGGTTAAGCATGAATAAATGTGCTAAAAAAAAAAGTGCTAACATACTGATAATAAAGGAGAAGAGTATTGCATAATTCGTTATTTTTTAGTAAATTAGAAGTCTCTCAACTCTTCTGATTATGACTAAAGAAACACTCCTTATGCAATACCAATCCGAGTGCCTGTCGGCTCTCAAATCAACTGCGAATATACACAAACCTTTTGAAAAGACCTTTATGGATGCAATGAAATTATTCATGGCCATTCCAGATCGTATAAACTTCCTCCAGTTGGGCAGGTATGGACGTTTTTCGGAACAGACCTACCGTAACCTTTTTGAGAATGAGACCTTCGACTGGTTTGCGTTCAACAATTCTATCATCAGCAAGCATCTCACAGGTAGAAGAAAAGCCATCGCCATCGATCCTTCCTATATCCCCAAATCAGGCAAGAAGACACCTTGGATTGGTTACTTCTGGTCAGGCTGTGCAGGGGATTATAAACGAGGATTGGAAATCATGGGCATCGGTGTCATTGACATCGACAACCATGATTGCATGGCTTTAGGTTCCATTCAGACGCCGGATTGCAAGACCTTGGATAATATGGGCAAGAATCTCGTTGACTGGTACAGCAGCTATCTAATCAGTAGAAAAGACAAGCTACAGAGCATATCCAGAACAGTGGTTGCAGACGCATTCTTTTCCAAGGAGACTTTCATAACGCCTATGTGTGAGAACAAATTCCATGTCATCAGCCGCTTCAGGAATGATGTAGTCCTGTACTATCCGACATTGGAAAAGAAAAAAGGAAGGCCGGGTCATCCCAAGTGGTTTGACGGCAGGATTGACTTTGCCAATCTGGATCTGACCCGGTGCAAGGAATACGAGGTGAACAAGGGAAAGCTATACGGATTGAGGGTATATGCAAAAGCTCTCAGAAGGTATGTTTCCTTAGCCATCTGGTATCCGATGGACGGGAGGACAGACAAGTGGCAGCTTTATTTCTCTACAGACGATTCCATGGATGGACGCGAAGTCCTGGATTATTACAGAACCAGGTTCCAGTTGGAATTTTGCTTTAGAGACGGCAAGCAGCATGCAGGAATCACCAACTGCCAGTCAACTGACTTCAGAAAGTTGGATTTTCACTTCAATGCGTCGCTCGCAGCTGTCAACTTGGCCAAAGCGGCATGTAAGAGGCTCGGAATAACCTATTCCATATCCTCTTGCAAGTCATTCATACACAATGCTTATATGCTTGAACGATTTATTTGCGTGTTCGGGATTAAACCGGACATGCAAGTTATTGACAAACTTTTCAAAGAACTCATTTTATTTACTGCCAGAGCCGCTTAGGTTTGGCGATTTTTTAACGAACTATTGTAAAGAACTAAAAACTACTTTTTCATTATCAACCCACAAATTAGATAGATTCAAAGAGAAGATAAATCGTTCATATGCACATTTTGAATATGTAAGTGCTGTAAATATTAAAAAGGCAACAAAAGACCTTATAGACTCTATAAATTATATAACTGGAAATATTAGATTAAATAATTCAAAATCAAAAGTGAAGTAGGTTTGTTTTATACAATGATTTGTTAGATAATTTCACGGAATTAGATGAACTTACATCGTATCTCCATAATATGCAGA
>ENA-OQCK01000931-OQCK01000931.1-human-gut-metagenome-genome-assembly--contig:-NODE-931-length-12835-cov-3.041470_pt1 | contig 12835 bp, 15 predicted proteins | sample MGYA00242498_ERZ504578 | MGnify/ENA primary metagenome ERZ504578 (study PRJEB26092, sample SAMD00036229) | human gut metagenome | host: Homo sapiens | study: EMG produced TPA metagenomics assembly of... | reverse complement strand
CGCACGGCATTCGTTTGGAACCTGATGCTGTCCTCCGGCATCCCGATAGAGAGCATCGCCAAGATGATGGGCCATACGAACATCAACAGTACGCAGGTCTATGCATAGGTTACCGACCAGAAGATATCCGGTGACATGGACCGCTGATGAAAAGAAGACAGAAAGGGAGTACGGTCCCCCTAACGGAAATATCCGAATAATGAAATGCCAGCCGAAACCGATGTTTAATGGTTCCGGCCGGCATTCTTGAGTATTGAACGTCCGATTATATCAGGGCCTCATGATAATTATCTTCCAGGAGTTTCTCAATGTCGGATACCTTATACAAAATTTTTCCACCTAGCCGGATATAAGAAATACGCCCCTGGTCCCTATAATCCTGCAGGCATCTGCGGCTGATTTTTAACAGGTCCGACAATTCCTTGTCAGAGAGAAAACGCTCACCGTTAAACAGGGGGCGGTTATCCTCCGCAAGCCTTTCCAGCTTCGTCTGAATGTTATCCAGCAGGCCAAAGAATCGGCGGACACTGCACGTCTCTTTGCTAATAATTCCTTCCATGTTGCATCCAATTAATTATTCATTCTTTCTTTTTTCTCTCACCGCCTTTTCCTTGCGTTTCATGGCGGCATAGACCATCAGCTTTTCCACGTCCTCCGGCCTGTAGTAGATTTTCCGTTGGATTTGGGTGAATGCCAGCCGTCCGGTATCCCGGAGAGTCTGCAGGGTACGTGGAGAGATGTCAAGGCGCAGGCAGACATCCTGGTTATCCATTCACTCTCCCGGTTTCTTTTCCCTGTTTTTTTCATACAAGCGGTCCACCTGTGCGGACAGGCTATCAGCCCTAGCCAGCATTTCCTCAAAGATTCCGGCTTCAATGTAATATACTTCCATTTTTCTTGTTTTTATTTAAAATAGCTTCCTTTTAGAAACTCAAATTATTGAAATACAGTTCAAAATACTTTCCAAATGCACTTCCGGATGGGAGTCGTGATTTCCGACTCCCCCTCCAGAGCTGTTTTAAGGAGGACTTCCCGTCATATTACGGCTGTAACAGTTTGTAATCTCGTCCTGTGATCTTCTTTATCATGCCGGCGTTTTCTTTGATATGTTCAACCAGTATGCGGCTTATAACACCGGAAACAGTAAAATCCTTACGTCTGACTGCCCAGACAATGTCTGAGATACATTCGTACACCTGTGCATCAATATGCAGGGGCTTGCGCCGGTTGGATGAAAAATTGTTCAGGAGGGCTTCAATGTATTTTTTTACCTCTTCATCCGTTATCGTCTTTTTACTTTCCGCCCGGGATGAAGACTCCTTGTGGGGCGGCACCTCTTCCAGATTCTCGGAAATACTGCTCAAATATGAGCCTTTAGCGGCAACTATATCCAGTATCTCCTTCTCGTTGATATTATACGGTTTTGTTTTTTTCCTTTCAATGCTGTCCATAACTATGATTTATACATTAATTCCATGTGACAATTGGGCGTTTTGTAAGGCGGATGTTCCTGATGGCGGATTATCGTCCTACTCTGCAAAGAAAAAAAGAATAAACGTGGGAAAGGATACCTTGTCAGTTATAGTCATATATAGACATGAATAGTCAATGCCAGCAAAAGACATAACAAATGGCAGTCCGGCGGGAGGCCAGGATTCTCCCCGATGTTGCTAGGATTGTGACATGTCAAGCCATGGAGATATTGACAGCTTACATTCTTGGGATAATGGTACACCAGGCTACGGATATTGTAACAGCTTATGTTATTGGAATAGTGATATGTCAAGCTATGAAGATAGCGGGAACTCATGTTGGCAAGATAGCGATATACGAGGAGACAGCAGGACGGGAACACTACGGCGATGAAAAGAAAAATCCCTGTTGGTCCATGTGAGACCGGCAGGGAGCGTAACAATAAAAGGAACGGGCTTCTCAGCCCTGATGTAACCGTACTTTTTCAGGTCGTCCATGAACTGCTCCGGGGTGTCGGTTCTCACCGTCACCCCGTGCAGTTCCCTGTACCGTCCGGAGAAATTCACTATGTACTCCTCGTCGGTGCATCCGCTGTCAAACCAGCTGCCTTCACGCAGGATGCGTACAAACTCGGAAGGGCCGGAGCGGCAATCCTGCCGCCATCCGCTAAAATATATATGCCTGTTCATGTCGATATTTTTTTAGTCCTTAAATTTATAATATAGTTTCTGTTCACTGTCGAGGAAGGGGATGTTCTGGAGCGCGGTGGCCACAGGCACCTGTCCCCTCGTGGCAAAGGTAACTAATTTGTGGAGAAACAGTACCAGTTGCGCATTTTTGTGAAGCAGGTCGTTCCGGAATGCTGGCGGAACTCGATCGTCTTGTGCCGTGAGTAGCCTCGAGGTCCACCTTATGGTAACGGTCACCGATCCTTCCTTTCAGCTCGTCCACCATCCGGGCGGAACGTATCATCCCGTCAGAGACATGACCCAGGCCACGGCAATAGTAGTTGTCCCTGCGGGATGCCGGTATGAACCTGTCGATGACCGGTTCCAGGTGCTTGTAGCTCAGGGACAGGTTACGCCAGGTTTCCATGCTGAAACCGGCGGCATCGATATGTACATGAAGCCCGCAGCTCCCGTTCACCTTCACGTCACACAGGTCAAGCACCCAGCAGCCCTTCTCCAGTTCCTGTAACCCGGCTTCACCGACCAGGATCGGACTGACCAGTTCAAAGGTGTCGTTGCCGTTCAGACTGCCGTCCGTCACGAGTTTCCAATGCGGACGGTGGTATGGTTATAACTTTCCACCATAACCTCGATACCGGCCTCCCTGAGCTCGCGTGCGAGCCGTTCACGGGAGCAGTTGTAAGCCTCGATCTCGATACCGAACTTGCGGGTGAAAGTATAATCCAGTGCAGCTGTCGCCGGATGGATATTCAGACCGCCCTCACGTTCATTCATCCGGCGCAGGGCGTTCACGACAAAACCGTAATTACCGTTGGTCACCATCCTTGCGATTTCCGCACGGGGAATCCCTAAAAGATACAGTTGCCGGATCTTGCTCGTTTTTGTTGTCTCTTGTGCTAAAATGCTTCTAACTTGCTTGTTCATAACTTGTTAGCTTCTTTATTTACTCTACTAAGATAATGCTTTTATAGGAGAAACTATAATCATAAGAACTTTATTATCAATGCATTAGCTTACTTTGTTTTAGACTAAAAGTCCTTATTGGGGGGATCCTTATCTTATCCGCTGCAAGTCCCGGATGACAAAAGGCGGCAATATATCGGAATAGTCAGATAACGATATATCATGATATGGCTGACCGCATAAGATGTGACATCGAAATAGGAATAGACGGGGATATGTTGATAGCGGTATAACGGGTTAGCCGGATAGCGATATATCATGATATGGCGAACCACATAGGGGGTGACATCGAAATAGAGATAACTAAAGCTATGCCGATAGTGGTATAGCGGACTAAAGACTACAGAAGAGATTCTCGAAAATCAATGAATTATGCTGTCAATCAATGATATTTCAATTTCCGATTCTTTTTTATATGGCTATATGGTTATAGCAGTATAGCGGGAAGACGCACGTTCTGTGGGGAAATATTCCCCTTCAGAAGATCGGAAATGCAGAAAAACCGGCGGAAACCGTATGCGTTTTTCCCCTGACAAAAGGCTTTATAGCACTATATGGATATAGCGTAATATTCAAATCGTTGTCCCCATTAGGGACAGCAAGTTGTGTTTTCGTTTAACGAAACCGAATGGTTTAACAGCATATTTCGCTGCCAAACCATTATTCAGTTCATGCTCCTAAGTCGCACAGAATCATAAAACCGATATCTGTCTTTGGACTATTTATCCCTACAAATTGCGCTATTAGATTCTCATACCACACGAAAAAAAAAGACATCCAGAGACTTTTACAATGTATGGGATGTATACAATCGGCCAATGTTCAGTATATCGCAGCAGACACTCAATCCATACTTTAATACCATCATTCAATGCTAACACATCACCTCTATTTTTCGATCAGTCCATTCAAGTATTATAACATAGATTATAGTAATGGACTGTAAGACCATTGCTGAAGACAAGAACAAGATTTTTTATACCTATTTCAATACTCTGGACATCATCCTTGCTAATGTTTTGAACAGATTCTCCTCCATACATAATCTCAACGGAAATAAATTCTATATTACGATACTGCTTGTACCATCTCTCGAATAGAAAATAAACTACACCTTTCATCTGGCAAAACAGAACGATTGACATCAAATGGGAAACAGTTTTCCAACCACTCATGAGAAGGAGGATAACGAAATAAACCAAACACTCTACATCTATTGGCTGGGATAAATAGCTAAAAAGAAAATTTGCGAATCAAATATCATTTTATATTTTTGTTTCTCAAATTTTTAATGAACTAAAAAGAATTAAAATGCCTGCAAAACTCACTCGTCCAGAGAATTCTTTTAATAATATTTATATGCGATATTACAAAAAGTCTTTTCTATTTGTAAAGTCGTATATACACAATGAGATGGTAGCCGAGGATATTGCATCTGAATCACTCATCAAACTGTGGCAATGGATACAGGACAACCCGGTGGAAAATATTGAACCGATGTTGCTCAGTATTTTGCGAAATAAAGCCTTAGACTACTTACGTCATGAAAGCATGAAACAACAGGTCATCACACGGATTAGTGAGAAACAAAATGAAGAGTTAGCTCTTCGCCTCTCCTCACTGGAAGACTGTAATCCAAATGAAATATTCTCGAAAGAAGTTATGGATATTGTGCAAAGAACATTGCAATCATTACCTGAACAAACCTCCCGTATATTTACTCTCAGCCGATTTGGAAATAAAACAAATCGGGAAATTGCCTGCGAATTAAATATTTCAATCAAAGATGTGGAATATCATATATCCAAATCACTTAAGGCTCTTAGAAAAACGCTAAAAGATTACCTGCCTTTATTTTATTTCTTTTTTTACCATATGTAACACCGATTACTACGCACGTTCCTTTATCTTTTGAAAAAAAAAAATATTCTTTTTCGTTTAGGGTAAACCGAAGATGAATCGTTATATAAATGAAAACGATAAAAAGATGGATGAACTATTACAAAAATATATAGCAGGAAATGCCTCTGAAAAAGAGTCACAGAGGATAATGGAGTGGCTGCGCGAAGATGAACAGCATCTTAGAGAATATAAGCGGCAACGTAAATTGTATGACATTACGTTATGGCAGACTAAAAGTCCCGTTGATATACAACAAGAGAAGAAAGATCCGCTGAGGAGGGTTCTCGATGTTATTGTACGGATAGCGGCTGTCATTGTTTTTACTGTGGCAACCACTTATTTTTACACTCACCACGTTTTACAAGACAAGGAGGAGAATATGCAAACGGTAGTTGTTCCGGCAGGCCAGCATGCCGAATTATACCTGGCTGATGGAACGCATGTATGGCTGAATTCCGGTAGCCGGTTGACTTTTCCGGGACGGTTTTCTAAAAAGGTACGTCATGTAGAATTAGATGGTGAAGGATATTTTAAAGTCAGTTCTAATATAAAACAACCTTTTATTGTTGGAACTAACCGATGCAATATCCGGGTGCTGGGGACAGAATTCAATGTGCTGGCCTATGAGAAAGATAGTATATGGGAAACAGCCTTATTGGAAGGTGCTGTAGAAATTCTGCAAAAGAAAAGTGAAGTATCTCTCATGAAACTGAAACCAGGTGACATGGCCAGACTAAGTAAAAACCAACTTACTAAAGAAAAGATACATACAACAGACTATTTTCGTTGGAAAGAAGGGCTTATTTGTTTCAACGATATCTCCCTACGCGATATAATGGAGAAATTAAAACTCTATTATGATGTGAATTTTGTCATTAACAATCAACAGATTCTTGATGCGCACTATACCGGAAAATTCCGGACCATGATGGGATTGAACATGTAATACGTGTGCTTGCCCTCAATAATAAATTTACCTATATTAAAGATAACGAGAGCAATACGATAACCATTAATTAACTTTTTAATATTTCTAATGCCTATGAAACAATAAAGAAACATTTAAAAAAGAAAAGGGGACAGTGCTGCAACACCATCCCACATTTTCCATCAGTTTATACCAACTGACAAAATAGTTCTAGATCAAGTTAAACCTAATAAACTAATATGTTGCGAAAATATGAAAAATTCTCTATACCAGGAATTATTTATAGAAAATAAACAGTTATTCCGTATTATGAAAATTATTGTTTACGTCTGTTTCTTATGTGTAGGAAATCTTCTAGCTATAGGAAGCTATGCGCAGACAGCTCATGTTACGATTGTTTCCAACCATATAACAATCGGACAAGTGATTAATGAAATAGAGAAACAAACGGACTATCTGTTTGTATTCAACGTAAAAGATATCAATATCAAACGTAATGTCAAAGTGAATGCGAAAGATAAAGCCGTTAATGAAGTTTTGAATGATATATTCAAGGATACAGGCATTCGCCATGCTATAGAAGGTAAAAACATCATGCTCATTAACTCTACGGATAAGGAAAAGGGTGCGCAGCAAAAAGATTTTTTAGTTACGGGGATAGTAAAAGATGAAAATGGTGAGCCTATTATCGGAGCAAATATTCAAGTCGTAGGAAAATCGGCAGGCACAATTACGGATATGAACGGACGTTTCAGTATCAGTGCCTCTGCCAATTCTACATTGCAAATAACCTATATTGGCTACCAAACGCAGACTGTCAATATCGGCGAGCAGAGGAATATTAACATTATTCTACAGGAAGACAATGCGCAATTGGATGAGGTAGTCGTAGTGGGGTATGGTACGATGAAGAAGAAAGATCTCACCGGTTCGGTAACAGCTGTTAAAGGAGACGAACTTGCTGCCCGTCGTACCACCCAACTTTCCACAGCTTTGCAAGGCGCGCTTTCCGGAGTAATGGTCAGTCGTGACAATGGAGCTCCCGGTAGTAGTGCTTCTATCCAGATACGTGGTGTAACAACTATTGGTGATTCCAGTCCGTTGGTGATTATTGACGGAATTCCGGGTGATATCAACTCCGTAAATCCTGAAGACGTAGAAAGTATGTCCGTATTGAAGGATGCTGCTTCGGCTTCGATCTACGGTTCACGTGCCGCAGCCGGTGTAATTGTCATCACGACCAAACGTGCCAAGAGCGGTGATGTGGCTTTGAGTTACAACTTTGAGTACGGGTGGGAAATACCGACTAAGTTGCCGACCTATGTAGGAGCCCAGCGTTACATGGAAATGGTAAATGAAACACGCTATAACGATAATCCAGACGGTGGATGGTACCAAACATATACGGAAGATGAAATTACCAACTGGAGCATAAATAATGCGACTAATCCGGACAAATATCCTATGACGGATTGGGGAGATATTCTGTTGAAAAGCTCCGCACCCCGGCAGACACATACTCTAAGCATTGTTGGTGGGGGTAAGATTATTCGTACAAAAGCCTCTTTCCGCTATGACAAAACGGACGGCCTCTATGTAAACAAGGAATATGACCGTTTTATGGTACGCGTGAATAATGATTTCAATATAAATAAATATATTTCCGCAAATCTGGATTTGAACTTTTCCCGTTCTAAAGCTCTCTCGCCTAATTCCAACCCCATGGGGCAGGTGGACGAAACATTCCGCCAATTTATGCTGCTACATGGACCAATGGCTTATGGGGTGATGTGAAAGATGGAGAAAATATGCTGGCCAAAATTACAGATGGCGGCACTTTTACCAACTGGGGAACCAATATTGGCGGTAAACTCGGTATTGACATAACTCCTGTCAATGGGCTGAAAATATCAGCAGCCGTGGCGCCCAATTTCAATAATGTAAAGAAGAAAACTTTTGTCAAACAGATTCCATACACCCGTTCAGAAGATCCGAATACCACTGTTGGTTACATGGGAGGTTATCGCACTACCAATTGACGGAAAATCGTAATGACAGCCATGATATAACAACACAGTTCTTTGCCAACTATGCCAAGACACTGGGGCGCCATGATTTCTCTGTCATGATCGGTTACGAGGATTATTATGCTTTCTGGGAAAACCTGGATGCATCCAGAGACCAGTACCAGTTGACAAGCTATCCTTACCTGGACCTCGGTTCGGAGGATTATCGGGATAATGGTGGCAATGCGGAAGAATATGCTTACCGCTCATTATTCGGACGCATGACCTATAGCTATGCAGACCGCTATCTTATCCAAGCAAATCTCCGCCGGGATGGTTCTTCACGTTTTGCATCCAATTGTCGTTGGGCCAATTTTCCTTCCGTGTCACTTGGTTGGGTAATTTCTGAAGAGAAGTTTTTCAAGAATATAAATATGGATTGGTTTTCTTACCTGAAATTGAGAGGCTCTTGGGGAAAACTGGGAAACGAACGTATCGGGGCTTATGACGATGACGGTAACTTTATTTATAATTATTACCCTTACCAGGCTGCAATTGATTACAGCACTGCACTATTTCAGAATTCACAGGGGATTGTTTCTTCCGTGACTACGGCCGCACAGCAGAAGTATGCCGTACGAGATATTTCATGGGAAACAACAGAAAGCTGGGATATCGGTTTAGATGCTAATTTTCTGGATAACCGTCTGCACTTCTCCGCTGACTATTATAGAAAAAATACGAAGGACATGTTGCTGGCACTGGAAATTCCACACTTCATCGGCTACGACAACCCGGAAGTCAATGCCGGAAACATGCACACTACCGGCTATGATATTGAAGTTGGCTGGAGGACAAAGTCGGTGATTTCACTTACTCCATTTCCGCTAATCTGTCAGATTTTACCTCCAAAATGGGAAACCTGAATGGTACACAGTTCCTAGGCAATCAGGTAAAAATGGAAGGAAGTGAATATAACGAATGGTATGGTTACGTAAGCGATGGCTTGTTCCTGACTCAGGAAGACGTGGACAAGTCGCCCAAACTGAACAACAGCGTCAAAGTGGGTGATATTAAGTACAAGGATATTTCCGGACCGGACGGTGTCCCCGACGGAGTTATCTCACCTGAGTATGACCGTGTACTTTTGGGCGGTTCCCTGCCTCACTATATGTTTGGACTCACTTTCAATGCTGCCTATAAAGGCTGGGACTTTGGATTGACACTACAAGGTGTTGGAAGTCAGAAATCTCAAATCAGTGCTGCAATGATTGAAGGGCTTCGAGACAACTGGCTCAATTTCCCTACTATTCTTGACGGCAATTATTGGAGTCCGAAAAATACGGATGAGCAGAATGCGACAGCCAAATATCCGCGCCTGACTCGCACCAATCGGGATGCTAATTTCTGTATGTCTGATTATTGGCTTTACAACGGTCGGTACATTCGTTTAAAAAATCTCTCTGTCGGTTATAGCTCCCCAAAGCATGGACTACGAAGGCGTGTATGAATACAGTCCGTCTTTATGTAAGCGGAAGTGACCTGTTTACCATCAGTAATGCCCCCAAAGGATGGGATCCGGAAGTAAGTACAGAAGGGTATCCTATTACCACCTCTCTAATATTTGGTGTTTCTATTAATTTCTAGCCATAAAAAACATGAAAAAGTTACTCTTATATATCGGGGCAGGAATACTCTTACTCTCTGCCTGCCATGATCTCAATTTAAATCCATTGTCAAGCGGTTCTACTGAAAACTGGTATTCCACGGAAACTGAAGTGCAGATGGCCGTTGATGAGTTATATCGATATGACTTCTGGCCGGAAGACGGACAACAACAGACCGACTGGTCGGACGACTATACTTCACGCGATCTCCTGACCTCTTTTGATGACGGAACTCTAAATGGACAAAATGCTTGGGTTACCAGTTTATGGGGCAATCAGTACAAAGCTATTTCACGTGCCAATGCAGTTATTGAGAAATCGCATCGTGCTATCGAAAATGGCGCATCTGCCACTACTATTAACCGCCTGATTGCCGAAGCCAAATTCCATAGAGCTGCCGCTTATGCCAAACTGATTGTAAAGTTCGGTGACTTACCATTGGTATTAACCGATGTAAGTACAGAAGAAGGGTTGACAATGGGACGTACGGATAAATCCATCGTATTGGCACAAATCTATAAAGATTTTGATGATGCAATTAGTGTGCTTCCAACTTCCTATACTGACCAACAGCGAGCCACCCAAGGTGCTGCACTGGCACTAAAAGCCCGGGTTGCCTTGATTATGGAAGATTGGGAAACAGCGGCCGATGCAGCCAAGGCGGTTATGGACTTGAATATTTATGAATTGCATCCCGATTTTGGCAATCTTTTTTTGTCTACTACAAAAACTCGAATGAATTTATTTTCAAAATTCCACGTGATGCTACATATGACATTTATCTGGGAACAGGAAACGGAGGAGTTAACCAGGTATACAATGATCTACCCGTAACGTAGGAGGATGGACGCAGACCTGTCCGTCATGGGAGTTACTAGCTGCATTCACCTGTACCGACGGTCTGCTTATTAACGAATCACCACTCTTCGATCCGCATGAACCATTTGCAAATCGTGACCCACGTTTAGCAGAAACCATTGTACCATTTGGTTCCAACCACCTCGGTTATGAATACAACCCACACCCGGAGGCACTGACGTGTATGAACTATAATACGGGTGAAATCGTGACAAATTATGATACACGTGCCAATGCCCAATATGCTTCTTTCGATGGTCTGGTGTGGAAAAAAGGGATAGACGAAACATGGCTTCAGAATGGTTTCAAGGTAGACCAGGATATTATCTATTGTCGTTATGCCGAAATATTGTTGACATATGCCGAGGCGAAAATCGAATTAAATGAGATAGATAACTCCGTATTGGATGCACTGAATGAGGTTCGGGCGCGTGCTTATGGTGTGGACAAGTCCGATAAGGCAAGTTATCCGGCTTTCACTTCTAACGACCAGTCCACACTTCGCCACCAGCTACGTGTAGAACGTCGTATGGAAATGGCAAAGGAACACATGCGATATACGGATATCATCCGTTGGAAACTGGCCGAAAAGGTTATGAATCGCAAGACATATGGTATCCTTTATCCGGCCTCACTATGTATCGAACGGGTAACCAGTCAGGGAGATTGGTTTTGGGCTTTCACACCGGAAATGGACGAGGATGGTTGTGCAGATTTCTCCAAATTGGAAGAAGCGGGTAAATGTCAGGCACTTGCTGTACGTAGTTGGAACGATCGCCAATATTTGTGGCCTATCCCTACTACGGAACTTCAGATCAACGAGAACTTAAAACAAAATCCCGGCTATTAAATGCAGGAAAGTTGTTGATAGTCCGGGAAAAGGTAACTCCTTAATTATTCACCCTTTTATTTTTCTAACTTTATGATTGGAAAGAGCTATATTTTTCACCTTTTTCTATTTCTTCTCATATTACCAGACAGTATTTATTCTCAAGATAATATTTGTCTGATCCCGCAAGTTGAAAGCATGGTCCGGAAAAAAGGTACGCTATCCATCGAACGTCTGGAAAGCATCCATTTCCCGGACGAATGGAAAAATACAGGAAACCTCCTTGTCAGCGATCTGAAAGAACTGGCAATTTGTCTGTCATGGTGAATGCCTCAAATCCTTCCATTCATGTAAAAAAGGTGAAAATGCAGGAGCCGGAAATGTACATGCTGGAAATTACAAAGCAGGGGATCATCATAGAAGCAGGTGACCAGACAGGTATGATTCATGCTTTTTCCACTCTTTTACAATTGATTCTGGGAAGTGAGGGAAAAGAGTTACCCCGGCTCATAATCCACGACAAACCCCGTTTTAGTTACAGGGGAGTCATGATAGATTGTAGCCGCCATTTCTGGACTATCGAACAACTTAAAAAGTATACCAAACAATTGGCCTTTTTTAAACTTAACACTTTACATCTGCACTTGACAGACAATCAAGGCTGGCGTCTGTATCTGGACCAATATCCGGATTTAGCGTTCAAAGGTACGTACTACCGGACATTCGAGGATCTATCGGGACATTATTATCGTAAAAGCGAGTTGCAGGAATTGATCAACTATGCCGCCATGTACGGCATAGAGATCATTCCGGAGATTGACCTTCCGGGACACTGTCTGGCCTTGCTTGCAGCCCTTCCCCAACTGTCATGTAAAGGCGGAAAATTTGAAGCCTATCCAGAGGAACTGGACGGACAAAAACGGAAGAGAGCAGATGAGAATATGCTGTGTATAGGAAATCCTGAAACCTATAGGTTTGTGGAAAAACTGGTAGCAGAACTCACTGATCTCTTCCCTTCATCATTCATACATCTGGGAGGAGATGAAGTGTCGACACATCTATGGGAACAATGTCCGAAATGCCAAAAGATTTACAAACAAGAGAATATGACTTCATGGCACGAGTTACAGGACTATTTTACGAAACGAGTTAGTGAATTGTACGTTCCAAGGGAAAAGGATGATAGGTTGGGATGAAATAAATGACCGTAATGCCGCTGACATCAGTGACGTGATCATGATCTGGCAACGTGATGGAAGAGAACAGCAACAGAAAGCTTTGAAAAGAGGGTTGTCAGTCATTATGTCTCCTAAGGATCCCTGTTACTTTGATTTCGGGTATTCACGGAATTCCACACGCAGATTGTATGAATGGGAACCAGTTGGCAAAGAATGTACGAATACTCAAGCACATCTCGTCAAGGAGGACAGGCTAATTTGTGGACTGAATTCATTACAACCTCGGATGAGGTGGAAAGGATGTTATATCCCAGAACTTGTGCCTTGGCCGAAACCCTCTGG
>ENA-OQCK01000929-OQCK01000929.1-human-gut-metagenome-genome-assembly--contig:-NODE-929-length-12856-cov-1.607982_pt1 | contig 12856 bp, 14 predicted proteins | sample MGYA00242498_ERZ504578 | MGnify/ENA primary metagenome ERZ504578 (study PRJEB26092, sample SAMD00036229) | human gut metagenome | host: Homo sapiens | study: EMG produced TPA metagenomics assembly of... | reverse complement strand
CCTAAGTTGACCAGCAGGTTGTCGTCGGCTTTCACTTCTTCAATAAGCGGTTCTGTTTGGCGGGTACGCCAGTAAGCATACATATTCCCTTCTCCTAATTCAGGCAGTTTCACATCATATTCCATCCGGTAAGGTTTGATCGGGTCTAACGGACGAAGGAGTCCATAACAAATGGAAATGAGCCGCAGGTGATCCTGGGCAAAGCGGAAGTCCGCTTCTGTAAAATCTTTGGGATTGATATTCTTGAATACGACACCCGTATAAGCTAACAGAGCTTGTAGCGTTCTTCTTCCGTAGAATGGAAATTCTGAAAACGGCGGTAACTTTCCAGCATCAGTTTGGGACTGAGCTTTAGTATCCTGCCTAATTCTTCGGCGGGATATTGAGCCATGTGCAATGCGATCTCGATTGCTTCCCGGTTGAATCGGGGCGTTGTGCCTGCAGCGCTTTTATTTTGGATGTTCCAGCCATTGTCTTAGCTGGAGATAAGATGATATGCATATTTACGAATATATTGTTTTTATTATGTGAATATCTCGTCGTTTATATCCGGCGCATAAATAAAAGCCGGATATCCCCGCATCCATTTTCTGATATAACTGCCTGATATCACGATGCAGACTGCCGATAGCACTACTACTATTCCGCCGATCTGCATCGGTTGTAGATGCTCTCCTAAGAAAAGGACACCCATACATACGGCGGTAAGTGGCTCCATACATCCCAAGATCGCAGTCGTTGTCGAACCTATATAGCGAATGGCCAGTATCAGTGTAAGGTCGGATACCAGCGTCGGGAGGAAAGCAACCATCAACACGTCTATCGTTGTGTCCAGATTCGGCATCGGGTCGGCAAATCTCCTTTTATCGTCAGATTTATCAGAAAGACAATCGCTCCGGAAAGCAGGATATAGAAAGTGGCTTTCAAGCTGTCGAGCCTGGCAATCCGGCTTCGGTTCATGCCTACGATGTAGGTTGCATAGCAACTACCGTAGCCAATACCAACATCAATCCTTTCATATTGATAGAACCTCCCGGCGTATTTCCTCCACTCAACATATAGACACCGCTTACCGCCATCGCCATTGCCAGCAATATCGGCATTGTCAGCTTGTCCTTATAAAATACAAACATGATCAGGCTGACTACCACCGGATAAAGGAAATGGATGGTTGTCGCTACCCCGCTCGGAATATAAAGATAAGCCTCCGTCAGCCAAAGCGCCGTGATGGCATAGAGCGTACCTAAGATAAAAGCGATCCCGAATTCATCTTTCTGTATATCGAACGGAATCTTTTTCATCCACATCAGTACGGCAACCAGTACGGAAGCTAAAGAAAAACGGTAAAACAGCAACGAATCCAAACCTACGCCGTTTTCAAGTGCGGGAATGGAAAAAAGAGGAATCAATCCGAATGTGGCGGATGCGATAAGTCCGTACAAAAATCCTTTTACCTTCATGTAAATTCACTGTCTATTGAAATGAGGGGACAAAAGTAGCAAATCTTTCCGAACCTTTCTAACGAAATGGGATTCATGCTTTGCTATTCTTTTCGATTAATTTTGTATGTTTACGGCGTATTAGAAAATGATGGACAGATAATTGTGTCCGGGTGCATGATGAAAACCCTTGTTTAGGGAGAGTGGAAATTAATACAAACTTTATATTATATGAAAGTCGGAATCGGTATTTTATTATTATTCTTTGTTGCTTCCTTGCAGGCACAGAATATAACAGGAAAGGTTACGGACAATAAAAACCGACCGGTAGATGGTGTAACTATCGTTTTGCAGGCAATAGATTCTACTTATATAAACGCCTCTATCTCAAATGTAGACGGAACTTTTGTGCTGGATAGCTTGCCGGAAGAATATCGCTTGATCATACAACATCTCTTGTACAAGACCAAGGAAATCATAGGAAAGGGGAAAGATGTCGGTCTCATTCGACTTGATCCGCAAGACTATGCTTTGGTGGAAGTCGTGATAAAAGCGGAGCGTCCTTTTGTGAAGGTGGAAGAAGGGCGTTTGGGGTATGATCTGTCTGTTCTTGCCGGCGACGGAGTGGTGAACAATGCCTACGAGGCTCTGACTAAACTCCCCGGTGTCACGGAGAGTAAAGGCGCACTTACTTTGCTGGTACGGGAAACTTGACTGTGATCTTGAATGGAAAGCCGACCACAATGGACACCGGACAACTCGAGACGCTTTTGCGCAATACTCCGTTAGACCGGGTGGAGAAGGCGGAAGTCATGTACAGTGCACTCCCGAATATCATGTAAGAGGAGCTGTGATTAATGTTGTCCTGAAACGCTCGAATGATTATTCTTTCCAGGGAGAAGTCAATGCCGATTATACAAACCAATATTTCAATAGTGGTGGAGCGAACGGCAATTTTCGCTTATCGACGCCTAAGATGCTTTTGATGTCATGTATGGAGCCAATGATGTAAAAAAGATGGAATATATGAATCTCTATTCTAAGCACACATTGAAAAATCAAGTATATGATATCAGGCAAAACGAGCAATTGCGGATGAAGTATTGGAACCACAATCTTAGGACTGCATTCGAGTATAATCTGAATGATAAGGACCATCTCAATATCGCTTATACCGGCAGTTTCACTCCTGACCAGTATAGTAATAGCTTGACTTCCGGCAATTTACCAGGCAAGCAATGTAGACAAATATGTTGAGACCCGTATGCACAATGTCACTTTGCAATATCATTCCGGAGTCGGATTTGATGTCGGTGGAGATTACACGCATTATACGTCCGATAATAACCAGACGTTGCTTGCGGACTATGCGGATGGCGGTCAGAGCAGTTTCTCTATAATCGGTGGTCAAAAGATAGACCGGTATTCTATTTATGCCGACCGGAAGCGTCATTTGGCTAAAGAATGGAATTTAGGCTATGGTATATCTTATCGATTTGCGAAAGATCGTGATTTTCAGACCTATGATAAGGTTACAGGTGATATTCCAACCGAAAATACAGATTCCCGGCTTCGCGAGCAAACTGCCAACTTCTATGTCTCCCTGAGTAGGAATTATGCGACCGGTACGTCGGTTTCTGTCTCTGCTACAGGTGAATATTATGCCATTGGCAGTTATCGTAAGTGGGCGGTTTATCCACAAGCATCCCTGACGTATGTAAAATCTCCCAAACATTTATTCCAGCTTTCGTTATCAACGGATAAGACTTATCCGGGTTATTGGGATATGCAGTCTTCCGTCAGTCATCTGAACGGATATACCGAGCTTTGGGGAACACCGGGATTGAAGCCGTCGACAACCTATAATTTGAATGGCAATTATATATGGAAACAAAAGTATATTTTCGGCCTGTTCTTCATGCATACATCTGACTTTTTTGTTCAGACGGGCTATCAATCAACCGACGTTTAGCATTAATCTATAAGAATACGAACTGGAACTATATGCAGATGTGGGGGGCAAACATCATCCTGCCCTTTAAAGCCGGAAATTGGCTGGATTCACGGCTGACTTTGGTCGGTATGCAGGTTCACCAGCGTTGTGACGACTTTTTCGATATCCCGTTTAACCGGAGAAAATGGATGTTCAACGGTTCACTGGATAACACGTTTAAAGTCAACAAAAATCTGGCTTTCGATTGATAGGAGGCCTGCAAACCCCGATGATTCAGGGAACTTTCGATATTGAAGCGGTCTATAATCTTACTGCCGGATTGAAATGGAATTTTGCTAACGATAGGATAAGTCTGTCAGCCCGTTGCAGTGATCTTTTCAACTCAGGTATGCCTGACTTGAAAGTCCGTTTTAAAGGGCAGCATTTGGATATGAACAATGGTTTCTATTCACGTGCTTTCACCTTACATTTCAGTTACCGTTTCGGTGGATATAAGAAGAAAGAAGTCAGAAAAGTCGATACCTCAAGGTTCGGACATTAGAATGGGGCCTGTTTTTCTTTTGGGGCTGTATGCCAAATGTACTTGCCTCCGTCTTTATGGATAGCATACTGGACGAGTTACAGCTTGTCCAGTATGCTATTTATTTTTTGTAAATTATTTTTGCATGAGACGATTTGCCGGGAAGGCATTTCGTCTCCTATCAGGTCGTATATATCATGTAGCAGAGGTTTTACCCGAAGGGCGAGCCGTTCGCCTGCTTCTGTCAGGTGGATTTGTTTGTTACGCCGGTCCGTCGGGTCTTCCCGTCGTTCCACCCAGCCTTTCTTTTCCAGGTTATTGATAAGATTGGTCAGGCAGGCTTTATCTTTAGCTGTCTGTTCTGCCAGATATTGCTGGCTGACTCCGGGTTTCTTCCATAGACGGTGCATCACCTGGAGCATTTCAAATGTCATGTCGACATTATTGGTTTTTAATACTCTTTGTATGGTCTGGCGAAAGGTCATTCGCGTTTTCAGGATTTGGAGTATTAGTTCGTGTGCCGTTTCGTTATTTGCCATTGCTGTTTACTTTTACGGCACAAAAATAAGGAATATCCTTGAGATATCGGTTAGATGTTTGACTGTCGGTCAAAGAATGCGCCGTTCCAATTCGTCCAGCATATTCACGCGTTCCAAAGAGAATGTGTTGTCATGTGTTTGGATATATCCAAGAGTGTCTTGGCCTTTTGCAACATTGCCTGTTCCTCGTCGGGGTAGAGATAACTTCTTCGATCAAGGTCTTGACGGCTATCTCAAGACGGGGGATTCCGCCGTTATCGTCACTGTCGAGCTGGCGGATAAGTTCTTCGGGCTGACCGTCATAAGGGTGGGACGGTCCAGTTTGAGGGAACTGTATACGGTTTGGATCAACTCCGGTGTATGGCGGGCCGCATTTGTGTTGCGGTTCATAATGATCTGAAGAACCACTTTGGTAAGCTCCTCGATCTGTACCAGGATAAAATCTCTCTTAAGCATAAGAAATATCAGCTTTTAAAATGGTCAATTCTCGATTGTCAATTGAATAATGCGTACATCCTTCTTAGGGCGGTCATATTCGTCGCGAGGTTGTCCGGCGATGGCATCGAGCACGTCGAATCCTTCAATGAGTTCGCCATATACGGTATAGTTGCCGTCCAGATGGTGGCAACCTCCTTCAGTGGTGTAGGCCTTCCGTTGCTCTTTGGTGAACAGCAGGTGCCCGGGTGTGGCACGTACCATTGAATCTACTTGGGCGTTGATCTTGCGCAGACGTTTCTGGTATTCGCGTTTATTGCTGGCTTTCTGCATGCGCAGTTCGGCGCGGACGGGATAGAAGAACTTCTGCATGGCCTTCTCCTTGATATCCTGGTTAGCGATCATTTCCAGCGTGTCCAGTTCACCATTAGTGTAGACTTTTCCTTGTACGATATAGAATTGCGACATATCCGATTTCTTTTGCGGGTTGATGTCGTCGTTCTGGCGGGGAGCAGCAACGCACCCCGTTTGTTGAATGGTGAGGCCGCATCTCCGGCATGATCTCCGAATTTCGGTCTCCGAAACCGCAACGAGCACCAGCGGGAGCATTACGTGAATCGGGAGCGCCGCCCTGTATCATAAATTCCGGGAGTACGCGAGTGAATAGCGTTCCGTCGTATTCGCCTCGTTTGGCGCGTTCGATAAAGGTACGGACGTGGTTGGGAACATCGTCATACAGTTTCGCTTTCAGGATTCCAGCACTTGTGTTGATGGTGACTATTTTCGCTGGAGTCTGTTCTGATGCGGAGGTTACGGTGTCCGCATCGCTCTGTCCGAAGATAGGAGAGAGGTAGGTCAGCAAGCCTAATAAGATATAATAGCTCTTTTTCATCTTTTAAAATATTTGGTGGGTAAAGATAGTATATATGTTGTTAAACACAAAGTAAATGGCTACCTTTGCACCTTTAAGGCAAATTTAAGATTATAACTACACGTATTATTATGAATTGGATTAATGATTTGTTATGGGGCGAGGGCATCGGCCACTCCATACTTCTGCTTTCCTTTGTGATCGCTGCGGGCATACAATTAGGTAAGATCAAAGTCTTCGGCGTATCTTTGGGAATTACTCTTGTGTTGTTTGTGGGGATCATTTTAGGGCATTTCGGTTTTACGATCAACCACAATGTGATTCACTTTTTTAAAGAGTTCGGATTGATACTTTTTGTCTACTCTGTAGGTATGCAGGTCGGACCGGGTTTCTTCTCTTCTTTCAAGCAGGGAGGAGTTACGCTGAATATGCTGGCGTGCGGTATTGTGTTTTTAGGAGTCTTGACGGCTGTCATTCTGCACTATGTGACTGGTATCCCGATGCCTACGATGGTCGGTATCTTGTCGGGGGCAGTAACGAATACACCTGGATTGGGTGCTGCCCAGCAGGCATTTTCCGATATGCACGGAGTGTCTGACAATACGATTGCTTTGGGATATGCTGTCGCTTATCCGTTGGGTGTGATCGGTATTATCCTGTCTATTATCCTGATTAAGTATATTTTCGTGTAAGTTTCGATAAGGAGAACGAGCAGTTGAACAGTGAGGATTCTTCGCATATCAATGGCACCAAGCCGATCTCGTTGCTCGTGAAGAATCCGGCTATCTTCGACAAGACGATCGCAGAATTGTCGAACCTGCTGGAACATCGTGATTTTGTTATTTCCCGTGTCTGGCGTGACAGCAACAAGCAGATCGAAATCGCTTCCGCCAATACCATTTTAAGGGAAAACGACAAGGTTTTTGTCATCACGACCGAGCGGATGCCGAGACGATCAAGACTTTTGTCGGGGAAGAGATCGATATGGAACGTAAACAGTGGATCCGTATGGAGAGCCAGTTTATCAACCGCCGTATCCTGATTACGAAACCGGAACTGAACGGTAAGCGTCTAGGCCAATTGAAACTGCGTAAATTATATGGTATCAATATCACCCGTATCAATCGTGCCGGTGTCGATCTGGTTGCCAAACCGGAATTGACGTTGCAGGTTGGCGACCGTGTGAATGTAGTCGGTACCGAAACAGCGGTTTCCAATGTGGAAAGGTTTTGGGTAATTCGATGAAGCGCCTGAACGAACCGAATTTGATCACGATCTTTGTCGGTATTGCGTTAGGTATCGTGCTGGGTAGTATTCCAATTACCTTCCCTGGTATTCCGCAGCCGGTCAAGTTAGGTCTGGCGGGCGGTCCGCTGGTTGTGGCTATTTTGATCAGCCGCTTCGGTTACCATTATAAATTGATTACTTACACGACACAGAGTGCGAACTTGATGTTACGTGAGATCGGTATTACACTTTTCCTTGCTTGCGTAGGTATCAGTGCTGGTGATGGTTTTGTTGATACGATTGTGAATAATGGCGGTTTTGCCTGGATCGGCTACGGTTTCATTATTACGTTTGTGCCGTTGATGATCATCGGTTGTATTGGCCGTTATTTCTGCAAAGTCAATTACTTTACGCTTATGGGCTTATTGCCGGTAGTACGACCGACCCGCCTGCATTGGCTTATTCGAATGCGACAGCCGGAAACGACGCTCCATCGGTAGGGTATGCAACTGTCTATCCGTTGACTATGTTCCTTCGGGTATTGACAGCGCAGCTGTTGATTCTGTTCTTCGCATAACTGTATAATTATTGTCATAGAAGAGGGGTAAAAAGACGACCGTCTTCATCACTGTGACGACCGTCTTCATCGCGATGAAGAGGTCGTTTTTTATTGCAATATGACTTCTGCTTTTATATTATAGAAATCGGGATTACTTTTTTGTCTGTTCTGTTGCTGTCGGTATTTGCCGCGTGCTGTCCGGTGTGGCCGGGGCGTTAGAGGAATTAAAGGGTATTTTTTCCGGCGACGGAAATGTCGGAGAAGCGGGTAAAGTTCTTTCTTGTACATTGATGCCTACTCCCTGTGTTGTCAGGGCTTGTTTAAGGATCATGTACATATCGTTGGCATGGTTGTAGGCTTTAGGCGGATATCACCGCTGGGTGTCAGCAGATATTCGAGGTCGAACTCACCGATGAAGCATTCTTCTGGTTGTTTACGATGCTGTTCTTATATCCGAAGTTTCCGTTGAATATGAGGCGATTGTTCAGCAATTGGCTGGACAGCAGCATTTCTACTTCTGTATCTTCGATACCGTCCTGGCTGGTTCGGATATTTGTACCGAGTTGCACTTTGTCGGTGAAGCTGTTCATGATACTGGATATCTGGGAGGAAAGGGCGGATGAGGCCACTGCGCTGAAATCGTTCGATTTATATTGTGCATTGTATTCCGGTGTATAGAATTTGTTCAGAACCAGCAGATAGATGATTTGCCGGGTCATCATGTCTTCTGTATCGACCAAACTTTTGACCTGCCGTTGGAGTTCTTCGTTGGAGCTCGGCAGTTCGAGGTCGAACGAAATAGTTGGGTTCCGCAGCACACCGTCTAATTTCAATACGCAGTTGACCGGCGTATTGCGTCGGGAACTTTCGTACGTCAGACTGGGGTCCAAATCCTGTATGTTGGCTGTCACGTTATAGATGGCATTTACATTCATCGTTGCTCGAAAGGATCTCCCCGAAAGTTGATAATACTGCCATCCCGTATCTTAAGTTTTTATGGATGAGTTGTTGCAGGCTGAAATTATAGTTTCCTTGCACGATCCCGATGTTTCCATACATACGCAAGTCGGTTTTCGTCCCGTATTGTATCTGAAGGCTTCCGTTACAGTTCCCAGTTATTTTATCTCCTGCGACCGGATCCATGATCAGTTCGATGTCGGCATCTGGTGTGATGTCGAGAAGGAAGTTCATGCGCAATTCCGCCCCTTCATCTTCGTTTTTGAAAATAAGAGGTTTAATGGAATCGACCGGTTGTGTAAGTGCCATTTCCCGTAATTCCTTTTTATTCACGAAGGTGATGAAATCATATTCTGCCGCAGAAGAGTTGTTCATGAAGTCGAGTTTGACGGATGTTTTGGGATCACTTCGCATATTGATGTCGAAGTTGATCAATTGTCCATTCCCTTTTATGGAGGCTGTTCCGGTTCCGAAGACGGTTCCGAAGATCAGCGGATTTTGCTTTTGAGGTGCATCGAATACCAACATATTGTTTGTTTGGACTCCTACATCGAAGCTGACATCCTTGAAATGTTTGTGATTGACGGTCAGGTTTACCTTTGCCGAGTTGCCGAACTTGTCATGCACTGTTACGTTGCGTCCGATGATGGCTCCCGGAGTCAGGTGGATGGAGTCGGAAAACGTGTAGTAGGTGTTCAGATATTCGATACCCAGGCCACCATCGAGAACAAAGGCATCTCCCTCTACGTTCAGCTCCTTGAATGGACCATGCAGGTGGACATTGCCGAATCCTCGTCCTTTCATGTTCTTGGCGATATTCTCGACGAAAGGCCGCAGGAAAGCGACGTCCAGGTCATTCGCCCCGAAGAAGAGGGAAAGGCCTGCGTTTTTGCCGACCGGATAGATATAGCCACTGACATCGGTCCAGGTCGTATCGTTCTTGTAGATGCTGCCTAGCATCAGAATGCCCTTTTGCTGGTCATCCCATTCGCTGAAAAGGTTGAGGCGCCCTAAGGGTACTTGGTTGAACGAAAAGTCTTGTACTTCGAGGTCGGTGTTCAGCATCCGGCTGCCGTAGAGGTCGGTGATGTTGAAGGTTCCGGTAGCCTTTCCGGCAAACTGGAGCACCGGGATGTTCAGGATGTCGAAGATGTAGCTCAGTTCGACTTGTTTCAGGTCCAGCAACAGTGTGTCGGCCGGATCTTTCGAAACCGTTCCTTCCATGTGGAGATATTCGGTGCCGTTGGAGACGGAAAAGTCTTGTATCCCGATCTTGCCGTCTGCAATGGTGATGGTGGACGGGGCGATGTGCCAGGTGGAATCGTTCAGGATCAGCGGACTTTCGTTCAGCGAGATTTCTGTGCGTAGTTTGGTTGGCCCTTTTTCCTGTTCTTCCTCGATGAAGAGCGTGGAGGCGGAAAGGTCTGCTTTAAATAGTCGTTCTTTGTTGTTTGCCCAGCTGATCTGCGTCTTTATCTGGTTGTCTTTTGCATCTACTTTCAGATCCATGTAGTTGCGTAATCCTTTGGCATTGTAATTGGTTGCCTTGAGTTTCAAGTTTACCTTGTCTTCGGGATTGTCACAGGTCAGATAGCCGGATTCGAACATAGACTTACCGATGTTGAATTTAGGTAGGTAGGCCTCGAAACGGAAGCGGTTGTACTGGTTGTTATAATGCCCTGTGATACGTCCCTGGTTCAGCATCGTAAAAGGGAGTTTCAGAGTGTTGGATATGACTTCTGTGTTTTCGATCGTCAGCAAGAGAGAAAAGTTGTTTTCCATCACTTTCTGTTTCTTTTGCGTGACGTTGATCAGAGCTGGAACATACCCTTTTAATGTCTGCATAAGGCTGGGAACGATTGTCGTGAAGGAGTAAGCACCCGTCACTTCGCCATTCAGAACGTCGGAGGTGATGGTCAGATGGCGGTTCAGCGAATGGCCTGTAGCCTCCACCTTGAGCTTTTTCAGGAAAAAGGTGTCCGGCTTGGTTTTGAAAGAGAGGCTGTCAAGCGTAATGCTTCCTTCCAGATTGTCGATGTTGTTGCCTGTGAAATCAGCATTCAGCGAGCAGGAGATGTCCGGTGCTTCGTATTTATTCGTCAGATGGAGACTGTCCGGACGGAAATGTTCCAGACGTGAAGTGAAGTTGAACATGGAATTCTTGCCTTCATGCAGGAACAACCCTTCAGCATACAGTTTGCCGTTCGGATCGTCGATGTCCAGCACTCCGTTGAATCCGTTTTTCTTGAAGTTACCTGATAGGAGTATGTTTTCGTATTTATAGCCTTTGTATTCGAACTCATCTATATTAGCCTTGATATTACCCGAAAACGATCCTCCTGCAGGACGGTGCGTGTCCAGTGTAACGGCTAATTTGGCTGTTCCATACGGATTGCCGTCTGGAAAAAGTTCGTCCAGTTGCAGGGTGGAGGTCGAAAGGTGCCCTTTCAGGTAGGCGGCGATATTCTTCTCCTTGTCATTCCCGAATATCAGGTCGGTCTGGACGGAACCGATCGCCGACGAGAACTTGCCGAAAGCGACCAGGTTGTCGAAGAAACCGGATATTTCGCCAGTAAAATTGATCGTGCCTAATTTGACGATCGCATCCGGCAGTTTGACCGGACGCTGGTTGAAGTTGTTAGCCAGGCCCGAAATTCCTTCGGTCGTGATATACATCTTATTGACTTGCCCGAAGATATAGGCGTCTTCCGGATGTGTGATCCCTTTCATCTCCATCTTGCCGACGAAAAGCATCTTGTCGCTGTATTTCAGTGTCAGCCGTTTCAGGTCGATATTGTTTATGTAGCCTGATGCCTCGGCCGAAGTTCGATAGTTTCCGAGAAGTTACGGAATGCCGGGACGAAGGCGGAGAGGTCTTTCAGGCAAATTTGCGAAGGTGCGATATTTAGTTCGATGGGCGAACGGTCCAGCCAATCGGATGCACTGGTAGCTTCCCTAGTATGGATATGGGCGCGGTCTATATTGAGGTCCGTGTCAGGCAGCTTGATTTCAAGTTGTTAATGATCGCGCTGTCCTTGTTGGCCACTATGTTGAGTGACAATTTGTTCAACGAAAAGCCCGAAGCCTCGTCGAAACTCATCTTCTTGATGTTGGCATTGAGGCTGTCCTTGTTGAATGCCTTCATCGAAATTTTAGCACTCATATTGCGGATGTCGATATGCTTGGCGTTGAACTTTCCGGGGGTGACGGCTGCATTCTTCACATCGTAACGGAAATTACCGCGGCGTATCAGGATCGAGTTGAAACGCAGGTCGATATTGGATTGTTTTTTCACCGTATCTTTGCTGGCGAAAGCATCGATAACGAATTGCAGGTTCAACTTGTCTGCCGGCGTTTCCTTGTTCAGGTTGACGGAGAAACCGAACAGGCGGACTGTCGAGAACACAATCTTTCCATTCAGCAAAGGTAGGATTTCGAAACCGGCCGACACATGGTTGGCATCGAATAATACGGCTCCGTTTTTATCTTCGAGATACAGATTTTCCAGCACCAGGCGGTTGAACCACTCGATGTCTACATTCCCGATCCGTACGGGCACACCTAAACGTTCGGATAATTCTGTCGTTGCCGTATTTGCCACTTTTTGTTGCACATAGGGAATGCGCAACAAGATGGCTGGAGTTGCGTAGAATATCCAGAACAGGGTGAGCAGGGTGATGATTATGTATTTAAGTCCTTTGATATCTTTACTATATTTAAGCACAAAACTACAACAATATCCCGATAGATTTCGTTAATTTGCACAAAAATTAAAACGAAGATATGAGTGTGACAATATTAGGAATCGAATCGTCGTGCGACGATACTTCCTCTTCTGTAATACGCGACGGCGTGATGCTGTCGAATGTAATTGCCAGTCAGGCTGTTCACGAAGCCTATGGCGGTGTTGTTCCCGAACTGGCTTCCCGCGCACATCAACAGAACATTATCCCAGTGGTTGCCGAAGCGATCAAGCGTGCCGGTATCGATAAATCCGAATTAAGTGCCGTTGCTTTCACCCGTGGGCCGGGTTGATGGGATCATTGCTGGTTGGGACTTCCTTTGCTAAAGGCTTGGCTGTCTCGTTGGATATTCCGATGATCGAGATCAACCACTTGCAGGCACACGTGCTGGCTCATTTTATCAAGGAGACGCCGGAAGATGATCATGCTCCTTCGTTCCCGTTCCTTTGCCTGTTGGTTTCGGGTGGAAATTCGCAGATTATCAAGGTGAATGCTTACAACGATATGGAAGTGATCGGGCAGACGATCGACGATGCTGCCGGTGAAGCGTTTGACAAATGTGCAAAGGTGATGGGGTTTAGGTTACCCCGGTGGTCCCGTCGATCGATCGAT
>ENA-OQCK01000928-OQCK01000928.1-human-gut-metagenome-genome-assembly--contig:-NODE-928-length-12908-cov-3.975745_pt1 | contig 12908 bp, 16 predicted proteins | sample MGYA00242498_ERZ504578 | MGnify/ENA primary metagenome ERZ504578 (study PRJEB26092, sample SAMD00036229) | human gut metagenome | host: Homo sapiens | study: EMG produced TPA metagenomics assembly of... | reverse complement strand
CATTAACATTGGCGCGGGCAGCGGCTATTGTCTACGGACAGGTGTTGAGTAATGAAGAAATGGTAAGCCTTGTAGACAACCTTTTTTGCCTGTCCCTCACCGAATTACACACCGATGGGAAAACCGTTTTGACAACTATTAAGGAGGAGGACATCGAAAGATTATTCAAATAAAACAAATAAATTCATCTTTTCCTAAAACCTTTTAGTTCAGTTCGTGTTATTTAAATAGTTCAACAAAGAAAAAGATTTAAATAACCACTTAACTATTAGGTATATGAAAAGATTCTGATGTTGCTGGCTTTTGCCGGCGTTGCGTCTGTCGCTTCTGCGCAGCAGACAATGACTGTAACTGAATACGAGGTTATTCAGGTGCAAGATAAATATCAAGTAATAACGAACCCTTTCTGGAGTAACTGGTTCTTCTCCGTCGGAGGAGGTGCACAGGTGCTGTATGGCAACAATGACCATATCGGTAAATTCAGAGACCGTGTTGCTCCTACATTTAATGTGTCTGTCGGTAAATGGGTGACTCCGGGATTCGGATTGCGTATGCAGTACAGCGGTCTGCAAGCTAAAGGATTCACGACCAACGAAACTGCCAATTATGTAGTGGGCGGTCCGAGAGCTGACGGTTCATACAAACAACGGTGGGACTATATGAACCTGCACGGTGACTTGATGATTAACTTGAATGCACTTTTCGGCGGTTACAATCCGAACCGTGTATATGAAATCATCCCTTATATCGGTGCCGGTTGGCTCATTCTTATTCACGTCCTCATACCAATGCCGCTACTTTCAATGCAGGTATCATCAACCGCTTCCGCTTGTCGAATGCCGTTGACTTGAATCTGGAACTGAGTGCAACAGGCTTGGAAGGCAAATTTGACGGCGAACATGGAGGAAGACCAGACTATGACGGTATTCTGGGTGCTACGCTTGGTGTGACTTACTATTTCCCGACCCGCGGATTCCAACGTCCTACGCCACAGATTATCTCTGAAATCGAATTGAATCAGATGCGTGACAGATGAATGCAATGGCTGCCGCTAATATGCAGTTGCAACAGCAGTTGGCTAATGCACAGCAGCCGGTAGAGGTAGAAGATACTGAAGAAGTAGTGATTACAGATCCTAATATGCTCCGCGTACTGTATTCTTCAAGATTGGTTCGGACAGACTGTCTCCACAAGAAGAAATGAACTTATCATATCTTGCCAACCGGATTAAAGAATTTCCGGGTACTACCTATACTATTAACGGATATGCAGACTCTGCAACAGGCACTCCGGCTTTCAACGAAAAGTTGAGCTTGAAACGTGCACAGGTTGTTAAAGATTTGCTGGTGAAGAAGTATGGAATCCCGCTGATAACTTGAAAGTCGCTGCCGGTGGTGGTGTCGATAAGTTCGGTCAACCGATTCTGAACCGTGTTGTATTGGTAGAATCTGAAAAATAAAAGAATAACTTGACTATAAAAAGTCGGTAGTTTCTTCAACTCCCTTCCTGCGGGAAGGGTGGCTGAAAGCTGGGGTGGTAGGTAAATACACAATGTTGGCAATAATCAATTTGTGTATTTACTTACCACTTCTTGTGTATTTACCTACCACCTCCCCCTGCGGGTACTCCTCCTTCCCGAAGGAGGAGAGTTCGGATACTATCGACTTTCAGTTATCCTCGATTTTGGGATACTGCGGTTTTTTAGTCGCTCTCTTTTGTTGTTCTCCTTTCGGCTCCACGCTTAATGCTGCTGGCGGACAAGGATATTTTTTAGTTTTCCTTTGAATCCGTTGCGTGAATCACCTATTTGTTGCAGCGGGAAGATCAGTGTTTCCTGATAAGTCATGTGTTCCATGCGGTCGTATTCCTTCCGGTAAACTTGCATGGTGCGTCCTTCGAGCCGTTCCTGCAATGCACCGTTTATATAAAGTGAAGTACCTTTGTAGTCACCTTCGATGCGGATCGTAGTCCATTGATCGGCCGGCAGGCGGTAGGAATTGAAAACAAAGGTGTAACCGTCGCGGGAGAAAGCGATTCGGCGGGTATTCTCCCAGTTGGTGTATACTACCGAGTGCGGACCTTGGAAGAGAATGCTGCTGATAGGATTCGTCTTCTCCGGACAGAGCTGGAACTCCACACTATAAGGATAACCCACTTCCTGCAAAGGAGTACTGACGGCCTCTTTCCCATTAAAAGAAAGTTCTTTTCCTGCTTCGGTCAGTGCGGTTTCTGCCGGGACTTTGCCCAACAGGTTAATTCCCGGAGCTTCGGGAGTTGTTTTGCACAGCTTTGCAAATGCTTCGTAGGTGACATTCTTGTTTTCCCCTTTCCACAGCTTCTCGGCGAGCACCTGCATGGCGGGGAAACTGCGCAAGTGTACGTCCTGTTCGGATATCCCGTTTCCACACTTGTCGTTCCACACGGCAAACATACCGCCCAATACGCCGGGAGTACCTTCGGGAAGTGTCTGTTTCCTGTTCATTATCCACGGCGACCATTTCTCATAAATCCACTGGTGATCGAGGAAATCCCGGTAGTAACCTGCTGCCGGAACGATATAGAGATAAGTGTCACAAGTATTAATCAACTTGTACCCCTCTTGCAGGGAAACAACAGGATCCACCCAGTCATACGACCACGCGTTGACCGTGACACCTTCCGCTTTTACGGGAGTCTTGCCGGGAAGCCATTTCAGTCCGCCCCACATACGTACATTTTTGCCGTATTTCTCAACAAATTTCAGATAACGGTCTGTGAAGTAGCGGTATTGTTCGGCTTCTTTCTTGTTGTATTCGTCGGTACCGATGTGCAGGTCTCCGATAAATACGGGATTGTCGCCCGACAGATATTCGTCCAGCAGGCTGTCGACGAATTGATAAGTTTCTTTTTTGTAAAGGTCCAGATGATCCATGCCATACTTCCGACTTGCTATTTCGGGTTTGTAGTGGGCGAAGGCGAGTGAGTGGGCGGGAATATCAATTTCGGGAATGATACGCACACCGTATTCCAATCCCATACGTTGCAAGTCGATAAATTCCTGTTTGCTGTATGAACCGTCTTTGGCTGTCAGTCCCGGAAAGCGTTCGCTTTCCAGTCGGAATGCGGCGTAGGTGCGGTTCCAGTCATCGCCGAAGAACTGCGGAAAACCGTTGTCGTTCAAGTGAATCTGAAATTCGTTCATCTTGTAGAAGGAAAGTATCTTTACGTATTGTTTCAGATAATCCATTGTAAAGAATTTGCGGGCCACATCCAGCATAAAGCCGCGGTTTGGGAAAAGCGGATAATCCCGTGCCGTCCTTTGGGGAGCTTTCCTTGTTCGTTGTGGAGTATCTGCAATAGGGTACGTGTTCCCCAGAATACGCCCTGACCGGTGGGGGCGGCGATACCGGCATAGCGGTTTACGGTTAACGTATATCCTTCTTCACCAAGTTCCTTGTCCGGTTTCGACAGTGAGAGGCAGATGTCTTTCCCGGCTGGTTTTCCGGTTTTGATGACATAGTTCCAGCCAAACAGTTCTTTTAAGTCTTGCGCCAGGATTTGTGCGGTAGGCGAGAGCGTCGCTTCATCCGCAGGCGAGAGCACGATTGAACCTTCGGCGGGCAGAGCCAGTTCGCCTTTTCCTCCTTTCCATTGTTGAAGGGCAGGGATCACTTGCGGGCAGGGCTCTTGGGCGGTGGCAAACACGCATACCATTAACAGGCAGCATACGATGATGAGGGGGCTTTTCATAATTAATAAGTCTGTATTAAGATTAATAAATTTCTATGTTTATAAAGTGGGAGCAGGCGTCAGCCACTTTCTGCGTAACCGCCTGTCGCAATCCCATTATTTCACCGGCTGATAATCTGCGGGCTTTCCGTAAAATCCCGGCGCCGGTACGTATATCGGCTGACTGGGTATGCCGATGTTCAGCAACTTGCCTTCCGTGCGGAGGCGGCGGATGTGAATCATGGCTGTTGAGCGAACCATACCCGTTATATCTTGAAAATCCGAACGTTGCATGATCTGATGATCGGTGAAATATTTTCTCAACCGGCTGTCGATATCCGTCTCCGAAAGTTTGGGAGAGTGGATAATTCTTTTCATCTGTTTGATTTTTATATGGCCGACGGAGTTTTTCAGTTTTTGGTCTGAACGGAACTGTATGCCTTTCAACTTCACTTTCGTATTCCGGCGGGGAGTATCGGCGGAGATTTCTTCGGTGGCGGTTAGTGTCGGATAAAAATAACCGATACCGTCCAGGTGCACTTGCCTTCCTTCGCACAGTTCTTCACCCATAACTTGTGATAGTGCGTCCAGCACTGCCGTTACATCCACCTCGTTCAGCGTACACCGGGATTGGATCCTGCTGCGGAGGTCTTTCGTGTCTATCTGTCCGTTGGCGATGATGCGCGGATGAAATCTTTTCTCCTCTGGTTTGTCCGGTGATACCGGATTCTCGTACCAGTCAAATGATATGGCCATAGTTCCTTTTGTTTATATAAGTAGTTCTGATTCGTATTTCCTATACTTCCTTCCGATTAATCCGGCTTCATCTTCATCGGCTAATTTCTATTGGCCTGTCGGCTAACCTTTATTGGCTGACAGGCTGACAGTGACTAGCGTAACAGCCAGCATAGGTTAGCTGTTATTGTTCCTTATGGCAAAGTACTACATAAAGGCTTGCTAACCTAATTTTAAAGGCTTTATTTCGGACGCGTCATTGGTGAACGGAAAGCTGTCGGTGGGTAGAGAGGAAATAAACAAAGGTTCGCAAACCTGTGTGCTACCGGTTTGCGAACCTTCGATTATCGGTTTCGGGTATTGCCAATACAGGCATTCCCGTTATGTGAGTACTTCTTTAGCTGAATATTGGCAGAGATACTTTTAGATTAGGATATCTGTCGCCCAGTTGTTTAAGGAAATCGTTGCCGATCACGATAGCTTGTACCGTTTCCTGCGGGTCGGTAGGGATTTCCGGTATATTGGTAAAGATCAGGCAGGAGTAGATGATGAGCTCGATAGGCTTGTCATCGGTCTGCAAAGACAGTTTGTATGCTTTTACATTGTTTCCCCGGGCTTGGGCCTGTGCTTTTACTTGTCCTTCCATTGGGATTTCGGTAAGTCTGGAGTTTTCGAGGCGGGATTGGTTGAATACAAGATGCCGGTCGATTTCCCCTTCTGTGTCCGTATCGAATAAATGAAGGCTGTTTCCGCTGAGAACAAGGTATTTGGGAGTTTGCACGGTGTTGAAACGCACGGTTCCCAAGGTAGCCATTCCTTTCAGTTTATCTTTAACCCCGTCTTTAAGCGGATCCCACGCCATATTCGGTGCTGGCATAATTGAAAGCGTCAATCTTTTCTTGCTTCATTTCTTCTTGGAGGAAAGGCAGTTCGGAAGTGAGTACGCTGTTTTTATATCGTTCGGCATTTGCAAATTCCGCTTTGAAATCAGTGTTGTTTACCACTTGTGCTTGTTGCGAGTTTTTGTTCTTTACATAATACCAGTACCCTGCATAGAGAACGATGAAAATAATCGGAATAAGTGTGTAAATTGACATAGCTTATCTGTTTTTTAATGTGATTAATTAGGTTTGTTTTATACTTCTACCGGTTCTGTTTTCTTTTTCTTACTTGGGATGAATCCCCAGATGATAAGGGCAATGATGATCAGTCCTACTATCTTGCCGCCATATCGGGAGTAGAAACCGACTTATTCAGCTTTTCACCGTCCAGGTTATTCTCTTTCAGAATGGCGGAGAGTTGTTCTTCCGTCAGTTCATAATAAGTGTCTTCTTTTTCGCAATATCCTACGAGGCGGGGCTCCTGCTCGATATAGAGAGGAAGGATGTAAGCGATGTTGAACTCCTGATGAATGGTCCCCAGATCAATGTAGTTGCCGTTGTCTGTCTTATATTCTTCGGTGTCGGGCAGGTCTGCTACTTTGTTTAAGACTTCACGATCACCGAAAGGAATTTTTACACCACGCGCGGATACCGTTTGACAAGAGAGGAAAAGGAGAGCGCCGAATGCAAAGAAAAGGGTTAGATGTTTCATGTTTTTCTTTTTTGAGTTTATGAATAATGGAATTGTTGATTAATATTGCCGTAAAAGTAGAGAAAAGAAATAGAAAAAGCAAACGATCGTTTGCTTTTTGGAAAAATGATTTTTCTGTCCGGCTTTTTTCTGTTTCAGATACGTTAAAGATGAGGGGAAAGAACGTGATAAGTTCATGAGCAGGCTTTATTTTTATTGAATACACACGGCAAATCTGATATTTTTATGTAGATGTTTTATTTCATCTTTTTGCTTCCGGTATTCTCCATACTCCGGTCGGAAGTGGGGAAGTTGAGCAGAGCATTGGTCTTTGTTATCATTACAAATTATTCTCGGACTGATACTGCTGATACTTTCCTTCCTCTATCAGAAGTTGAAAGGAGTATTCTTTAAAAATGATGAAGCCGAAACGGACTAATCTTCGTTGTACTTATAACAATGATAAAGGCTGCCTGCTCTTTTATAGAACGGCAGCCTTTACTTATTAATTGGCCTATCTGTTGACGACTTATTCTTGTGAGAAACGTTTTACCTGTTCCTCGATCAATTCCTTGTCGTCAAAGTAGTTAATCTTCATAGCCTTCTTGACATCTGCCAGTGTTTCGGCGGCGGCAGCTCTGGCTACTTCACATCCTTTTTGCAACATCTCGTAAACGGCAGGAATGTCTTTGCTGAATTCTTTGCGGCGGTTACGGATAGGTTCCAGTGTCTCTTGCATGATAGCGTTCAGGAAACGTTTCACTTTCACGTCTCCCAGTCCACCGCGTTGGTAGTGTGCTTTCAGTTCAGCGAGATTCGGGTAATCCGGCAGATAACGTTCAAAATGTTCCGGACGGCAGAATGCGTCGAGGTATGTGAAGACGGTATTACCTTCAATCTTTCCCGGATCCTGCACGCGGAGGTGTCCCGGATCGGTATACATACTCATGATCTTCTTCTGGATTTCTTCTGGTTCTTCGGACAGATAGATACAGTTGCCGAGTGATTTGCTCATCTTGGCTTTACCGTCAGTACCCGGCAGACGCAGGCAGGCAGCATTGTCCGGCAACAGGATTTCCGGTTCCACCAATGTCTCACCATAGATATAGTTGAAACGGCGGACTATTTCGCGTGCCTGTTCGAGCATCGGTTCCTGGTCTTCGCCTACGGGGACAGTCGTTGCACGGAATGCAGTGATGTCCGCAGCCTGACTGATAGGATAAGTGAAGAAGCCTACGGGAATGCTTGCCTCGAAGTTACGCATCTGGATTTCCGATTTCACGGTCGGGTTACGTTGCAGGCGGGATACGCTTACAAGGTCCATATAATAGAAGCTAAGTTCGCATAGCTCCGGTATCTGCGACTGGATGAAGATAGTAGCTTTGGAAGGTCGATTCCGCATGCCAGATAGTCAAGAGCAACCTCGATAACATTCTGACGTACCTTCTCTGGGTTGTCTATATTGTCTGTCAATGCCTGCGAATCGGCAATGAAGATAAACATCTTACTATAATCACCCGCGTCCTGCAGGTCAACTCTGCGTTTCAGTGAACCTACATAGTGCCCGATATGGAGTCTTCCGGTAGGACGGTCACCAGTAAGTATGATTTTCTCTTTTCCCATTGTTATTACCTTATTATAATAGATTGAGCGGCAAAGATACAGATAAAAACTGAAAGATGTATCAAAATGGGGTCACTTCACTGTAAAAAAGTGAACGTTTCTTTTTGTCATGTGCAAAATATGTCGTTACTTTGCACAAATTTTAAAACCGACAATGAATCAACAGGAAATCAGAAGCAAGTATTATCTCCATTCGGATGTTTTTCACCCGGAAACGGCAGGCTTCTTCTCTTTTCTCCAAAAACGATATTTTAGTTCTTTGGTAATGCGTTAATCCTTTTTTGAGGGTAACGCATTTTTTTTATGGATGAACTTAGAAACAACAACTTATTATAACAACAAAAGAAATGGAAAAGGAAATCAAGAAAGTTCTCGTTTTGGGTTCTGGAGCACTCAAAATCGGACAAGCCGGAGAATTTGACTACTCAGGCTCACAAGCACTGAAAGCTTTGAAAGAAGAAGGCATCAGCTCAGTATTGGTAAACCCGAACATCGCAACCATTCAGACTTCTGAAGGAATTGCAGATAAAGTGTATTTCCTTCCCGTAACTACTTATTTTGTAGAAGAAATTATCAAGAAAGAACGCCCCGACGGTATCCTGCTGGCATTCGGCGGACAGACTGCACTGAACTGCGGTGCTGAGCTTTACACACAAGGTATTCTTGATAAATACGGAGTGAAAGTACTCGGTACATCGGTAGAGGCTATCATGTACACAGAAGACCGCGACTTGTTCGTGAAGAAGCTGGACGAGATCAATATGAAGACTCCGGTAAGCCAGGCGGTAGAAAGCATGGAAGACGCGATTGCTGCTGCACGTAAGATCGGTTATCCGGTAATGGTACGTTCGGCTTATGCATTGGGTGGGCTTGGTAGCGGTATCTGCGCCAACGAAGAAGAATTCCTGAAACTGGCCGAAGTTCTTTCGCGTTCTCCAAACAAATCCTGGTGGAAGAATCCCTGAAAGGCTGGAAAGAAATCGAATTTGAAGTTATCCGCGACGCCAACGACCACTGCTTCACAGTTGCCAGCATGGAAAACTTGACCCGCTGGGTATCCACACCGGTGAATCTATCGTTGTGGCTCCTACCTGCTCTCTCGACGATAAAGAACTGAAACTGTTGCAGGAATTGTCTACAAAATGTATCCGTCACTTGGGCATTGTAGGTGAATGTAATATCCAGTATGCGTTCAACTCGGATACGGATGATTACCGTGTGATCGAAGTGAACGCTCGTCTGAGCCGTTCTTCCGCATTGGCTTCCAAGGCTACCGGTTATCCGCTGGCATTCGTTGCCGCTAAGATCGCGTTGGGTTATTCACTCGACCAGATCGGCGAAATGGGTACTCCGAATTCTGCCTATGTTGCTCCGCAACTCGACTACTATATCTGTAAGATTCCTCGTTGGGACTTGACGAAGTTTGCCGGTGTTTCCCGCGAAATCGGTTCAAGCATGAAGTCGGTAGGTGAAATCATGTCTATCGGTCGCTCTTTCGAGGAAATCATCCAAAAAGGTCTTCGTATGATCGGACAAGGCATGCACGGCTTTGTAGGAAATGACGAACTGCATTTTGATGACCTTGATAAAGAACTTTCCCGCCCGACTGACTTGCGTGTGTTCTCTATCGCACAGGCTTTGGAAGAAGGATATACGATTGACCGTATCCATGAACTGACAAAGATCGATCCTTGGTTCCTCGGTAAACTGAAGAACATCGTTGACTACAAAGCTAAATTGTCTACATATAATAAGGTGGAAGATATTCCGGCTGACGTAATGCGTGAAGCTAAAATCTTAGGCTTCTCTGACTTCCAGATTGCACGTTTCGTACTGAACCCGACTGGAAACATGGAGAAAGAAAACTTGGCTGTACGTGCTCATCGTAAAGCTATGGGGATTCTTCCGGCAGTAAAACGCATCAATACGATTGCTTCCGAACATCCGGAACTGACTAACTATCTGTATATGACGTATGCAGTGGAAGGTTATGATGTGAACTATTATAAGAATGAAAAATCAGTAGTCGTGCTGGGTTCGGGTGCTTACCGTATCGGTAGCTCTGTTGAATTTGACTGGTGTTCGGTGAATGCGGTTCAGACTGCCCGCAAACTGGGATACAAGTCTATCATGATTAACTACAACCCTGAAACGGTTTCTACTGACTATGATATGTGCGACCGCCTGTACTTCGACGAACTTTCGTTCGAACGTGTGCTCGATGTGATTGACCTCGAACAACCTCGCGGTGTGATTGTGTCGGTAGGCGGACAGATTCCGAACAACTTGGCTATGAAACTTTATCGTCAGTCGGTTCCTGTGTTGGGTACTTCGCCGATCTCTATCGACCGTGCTGAAAACCGTAACAAGTTCTCTGCAATGCTTGACCAACTGGGTATCGACCAGCCGGCTTGGCAGGAGCTGACCAGTCTCGAAGATGTGAAAGGCTTTGTGGAAAAAGTAGGTTATCCGGTGCTGGTTCGTCCTTCTTACGTTCTTTCGGGTGCGGCAATGAATGTTTGCTATGATGATGAAGAATTGGAAAACTTCCTGAAAATGGCTGCCGAAGTATCTAAAGAATATCCGGTAGTTGTTTCACAGTTCCTCGAGAATACAAAAGAAATTGAGTTCGACGCTGTGGCACAGAACGGTGAGGTGGTAGAATATGCCATCTCTGAACACGTAGAATTTGCGGGTGTTCACTCCGGTGATGCTACACTGGTGTTCCCGGCACAGAAGATATACTTTGCAACTGCCCGCCGCATCAAGAAGATCAGCCGTCAGATTGCTAAGGAACTCAATATCTCCGGTCCGTTCAATATCCAGTTCCTGGCTCGTAATAACGAGGTGAAAGTCATTGAATGTAACTTGCGTGCTTCTCGTAGTTTCCCGTTCGTATCTAAAGTACTGAAACGTAACTTATCGAAACGGCTACCCGCATCATGCTTGACGCTCCATACTCGCGTCCTGATAAATCGGCTTTTGATATTGACTGGATCGGTGTGAAAGCATCGCAGTTCTCCTTCTCACGTCTGCATAAGGCCGATCCTGTATTAGGCGTAGATATGTCTTCTACGGGTGAAGTGGGATGTATCGGTGATGATTTCTCCGAAGCACTGCTGAACTCAATGATTGCTACCGGCTTTAAGATTCCTGAAAAGGCGGTAATGTTCTCTTCCGGAGCAATGAAGTCTAAAGTTGATTTGCTGGATGCAAGCCGTATGTTGTTTGCCAAAGGATATCAGATTTATGCTACCGCCGGTACTGCTGCCTTCTTGAATGCTCACGGTGTAGATACGACTCCGGTTTATTGGCCGGATGAAAAACCGGGTGCGGAAAACAATGTAATGAAGATGATTGCCGATCACAAGTTCGACTTGATCGTTAACATTCCGAAGAATCACAGTAAACGTGAGTTGACGAATGGTTATCGTATCCGTCGCGGTGCGATCGATCATAACATTCCGTTGATTACGAATGCCGTCTGGCAAGTGCTTTATCGAAGCGTTCTGTGAATTGAAGCTGAGTGATATTCAGATTAAGAGCTGGCAGGAATACAAATAAGAACTATTATAATTCTTAATAAGTGCCCGCTATTGACAGCCTGTTAATAGCGGGTTTTCTTGTTTTATTTTTTATCTTTGCTACTTCGTAATTAGTAACTTGTAATTAGTAGTTGAAATATGCTTGTGCTTTTATCTTGTGCCAAGACAATGAGTGATGTTTCAAAGGTGAAGGTTCCTTTGACTACGGTTCCCCGTTTTCAAAAGGAAGCCTCTGAGATAGCTTTGCAGATGTCGCAGTTTGCTGTCGGCGATCTGGAACGTTTGTTGCGTGTGAATGCTAAAATAGCAGTAGAGAATTATAAGCGTTATCAGGCTTTCCATGCGGAAGAAACTCCGGAATTGCCGGCTTTGTTCTCTTATACGGGAATCGTGTTCAAGCGGTTGAATCCGAAAGACTTCTCTGCCTCAGAACTCGAATATGCACAGGAACATTTGCGGCTGACATCTTTTTGTTACGGTTTGTTGCGTCCGCTGGATGTGATTCGCCCCTATCGTCTCGAAGGAGATGTGGTATTGCCGGAGTTGGGTAATCAGACGATGTTTTCTTATTGGCGGTCGCGCTGACGGATACGTTTATACAAGACATCAAACAGGCGGGAGGTATTTTATGCAATCTGGCCAGTGACGAAATGAAAAGTTTGTTTGACTGGAAACGGGTGGAGAAAGAAGTGCGTGTCGTGACCCCTGAATTTCATGTGTGGAAGAACGGAAAACTGGCTACGGTGGTAATATATACCAAGATGTCTCGTGGTGAAATGACGCGTTTTATCTTGAAAAATAGAATAGAGAATCCGGAAGATTTGAAAGGATTTTCGTGGGAAGGCTTCGAGTTTGATGAGGCTCTTTCGGATGAGAGGCGGTTTGTATTTATTAATGGTCAGGGAGGATAAAGAGTATGACGGAAGTTGAAAAGATGCGTAACGGCCTGTTGGCAGATATGTCTTCGCCGGAGTTGCAGGTGCGTTTTGAGCATGCCAAGAAATTGTTGGCTCGTATGCGGGGAATGAGTACGTATGATGAAGGGTACAGGAAATTACTGGAAGAACTGGTGCCGAGGATTCCTGAAACTTCGGTTATTTGTCCGCCTTTCTATTGCGATCATGGGGACGGAATCAAGCTAGGCGAGCATGTGTTTGTCAATGCTAACTGCACATTTCTGGACGGCGGATATATCACGATTGGTGCTCATACGCTTATCGGGCCTTGTGTGCAGATTTACACACCGCATCATCCGATGGATTATTTGGAAAGAAGAGGCTCCAAGGAATACGCTTATCCGGTGGCGGTTGGTGAGGACTGCTGGATTGGTGGCGGAGCTATTATATGTCCCGGTGTGACGATTGGTGATCGTTGTGTGATAGGAGCGGGAAGTGTCGTGACGAAAGATATTCCTGATGATAGTATCGCAGTCGGGAATCCGGCGCGTGTAATCCGACGTAGGGACTGAAAAAAATAATTATAGTTTGCGGGCTGATAATCAGTAACTTCACGGAATTATACATAAAAAGTTTGAAAAATAATTCGATAAATGTTTGCAGATTTCAAAAAATGCCGTACCTTTGCATCGCTTTTGAAACGGAAGTGTAAGGGCGTTTAGCTCAGCTGGTTCAGAGCATCTGCCTTACAAGCAGAGGGTCGGCGGTTCGAATCCGTCAACGCCCACACAAAAACGAAACACTTCCGGCTCATTAACAAGGGCGTTTA
>ENA-OQCK01000927-OQCK01000927.1-human-gut-metagenome-genome-assembly--contig:-NODE-927-length-12917-cov-2.442142_pt1 | contig 12917 bp, 16 predicted proteins | sample MGYA00242498_ERZ504578 | MGnify/ENA primary metagenome ERZ504578 (study PRJEB26092, sample SAMD00036229) | human gut metagenome | host: Homo sapiens | study: EMG produced TPA metagenomics assembly of... | reverse complement strand
TGCCACTGTGCTTTCTTCACATTATAGGAAGTCGTGCCGATTTCCTATAATGGGTTAGAGCTGCGCTACTATGTTAAATCGTCCCGATTTCCCATAATAGCTTTATAACACCCTCTAAACTAGAATCAAATATTTCATATTTCATTCTTCGGGTGTTATAAACCTCTAACCCATTATACCAGATTCCTTTTTAATGACAAGCAATCGGCAGAAGGAACAGACACAGAAAGAGCTGCTATGAGAATTCATACCAAATAACAAAGCACACGTAACTTGACATTCATAATATTCATTGGTAGCCTTTGTTTAATTGTATATTTCAAAAAATAGACAGCGGAAGATAAGGAGATTCTTACATAACCGTGGTAAATTCAAACTATGGAGAATTCAACATACTTATATTTATCAACAGAATTCATAGTCTCCCTTTGTAAATGCCTGAAAGTAAGAAAAATACGATAAGAACACCTGTTTGTTCAGATAAAGGAAGCTGCTACTTCAGCCGAAATTGCTCAATCCGTTCGATTGCAGAAATCAGGGCATTGCGAAAACCAAGACGCTCCAGCTCTGCAACTCCCTGAATCCGTCGTTCCCTTCGGAGAGCTTACGCGATCCTTCAGCTGTCCCGGATGCTGTGGATGAACCAGTAGCTGCTTTGCAGTGCCAGCCATCATCTGCGCACAAAGCCGGTAAGCAGCCTCACGTCCAAGCCCATATGCCACTGCGCCATCCCCCAGCGCTTCTATAAACATGGCCGCAAAGGCAGGACCGCAGCCTGCCACGTTGCACCAATTGTCATTTGATCACTTCCAGCTTTTCTATGAAGGCAATCGCGGAGAAAAGCTGTTCAACGGCCACAGCCTCCTCTGTTTGCAGAGAATTCCTTTGTTCCCATAACATGACACCTTCACAAACGGATACCGGCATATTGGGGATCACGCTCAAATGTTGTGTATGTGGTGGAAGCAGTTGTTCATACGTTTCAAAGAACATACCGGCCGCAATAGAAACTACGGCTTTTCCCTGCAGGTGCTCTTTCACTGTGGAAATCGCCTCACTCATCTGTGCAGGCTTCACTGCGAGCAGGATGATGTCACACTGCCGTACCATATCAATTGCATGTTTGCATGCATGCATCCCACGCACTTCTGTATTTCTGCACAGCTTATCCCATTGCCTGGCACAGGCATACAGCTGCTCTCCCTTTACAATTCCACTCGCAAGCATTCCATCTGCCATGGCCTGTGCCATATTTCCAAATCCGATAAATCCTATGTTTTGTTTCAAATTCATCACCTCTGTATATCGTATGCAGAAAACGACAGCTGTGCACTGTCGTTTGGTAAATTCTGAATTTTATATCAGTTATTTCATCCACCGCTTCAGTGTTGGAAAATACTGCGTCATCATTTCCCGCGCTTTATCTTCACTCATCCCCGGATTTTCCTTAACCATGACAGGAACACAGAATTCAATCATTTCCTCCATTGTACAATCTGATGTAAATGCACCATGTTCATAACAGTATTTACAATAGTCCACAGACCTTGATCCGTCCTTTTCCGTTCCATATAACTCCTTTGTATCTCCCATTGGCATTCCACAGCACTGACAATATCTCTCTTCCATGATATGTCCTCCTTTATATGCCCACATGATATCATGAGAAATATGACAGCAGCCTGTCCTATTCCAAAAGAAATGACTCTATTTTTCTTTTTTCATATAGAAATTTGTCAACAGCTGTCCCTGCCGCTCCACCTGCTGTGCATAAATCAGCCGATAGCCACGCTGCAGGAAAAATCCCTTGCCGTTATCGATGCATGCACTGAAAGAGTAGGTGATGAGGTTTCCGTTTCCAGCAAATCGCAAAGCATCGTGGCGATTCCCTGCTTCTGATGCTGATGGTGAACATAGAGGTGATCCAGATAACCGGTTTCATCCATATCCGCAAATCCTACCATTTTCTGATTGCTTGTGGCAACAAGAGTGGTATGCGCCAACAGCGCACTTTTCATTCGCTTCTCCTTGACACCCAGTACCCAGGCCGAAATCTGTTCAGTCGTATAATCCCTGCTGTTAATATTTCTCACGGTATCATAAAACAGCCGCAGCACCTCTGCAAAATCTTTTTCTTGAAATGTACGCAGCTTTACATGATTTCTGCTTTCCATACACTGACTCCTTTCTTATACCGGGCTGTATTGCACAGATTCAGCCTCATTTCAAATCTGTTATCTAATATGCATCCTTTTTTTTATGGTATCTATCGGATATATTCAAAAGCTTAGCAGATTCTAATAGAAAAGTACAGGAGCCGATGCGAGGAAAAGGCATGCAAATATATAAAGAATCATGGAAAACATAGCAATCATAATTCTTATAAACGTATTGAATGCATTATTTCCTGTTCTGCCTTACATACTGCAATAGGAAAAACAGCAGTCCCATTCCTGCGATGATCAGGATATGATCCAGTGTATCGGTCGTATGTCCGCCATAGCTGTAGACAAGGCCAAACTGCTTTTTGAATGCAGTCAAATGCTCCGGCGGTATTGACTGAAAGGTTTTCGTTAAGACATCATCCATCATGATATTGCGAAACAACGCGGCACAATGACTCGGTGGAAACAGCGATATCACGGTTTGAAGCAGCTTGGGAAGTGCTCCTACCGGCACATAAATCCCCATGAGAAATCCGGATAGTGTGCCGATAATGGTCGTGACATTGCTGAAGGATGTTGCACTTTTAAAAAAATGACATGAAGAAAAAAAGCATTGCCGTACAGGCCAGGATAGACAGCACCATGCATGCAAGCACCTTTAACAGTGCGGACAGTGTTAAGAAGGAGCCTCCATAAGCAACGATATAAAGCTCTCCGATTATCAACGTTACAACGGATACCAGAAATGTTATACATATGGTAGAGATGAGATAGGCACCGGTGACCTTCATTTGCGAAATGGGCGCAATATAAAAGTCATTGAGTATGGACCTGCTTTTATCCTCGATAATAATTCCAAGTACACTTAAAGAGGTTGTCAGCGAAACAATTCCCAGAGTTCCTGCCATGATCCAGGTATCACTCAGTTCTCTTGCCGTATCCGGGAAATCCTGCTTTAACGGCTGGATCATCATGTCACCTAGAAAGCATACATACAGTCCCAGTACAACAAATACTGCCATAAAGGAAAAAAATACCGAAGTCTTATCCTTGAAAAACAGCAGCATATTCCGTTTTATTAAAGAAATCATACCTGTTCCTCCTGAAGCATTTGCAGATAAAGTTCTTCAATATTACCGGGATGGTTTTCAAAGCGCTGAATATAGCGTTCGCAGAGGCGCAGGACAGACATCGTTTTCAGCATGCCTCCCGTGTGTATGCAGAGAGCCTCGTTTTGCTCATGAAATGGTATATGGTGTCGGTTTAGTTCTGCAATCAGCTGTGCTTTACTGGCCGGATAAAGCAGCAGCTGCTCTGCGGCATACTGTTTATGTACCTCCTTCATAGGCTTATCAAAGATGATGTTTCCCTGCTTGATAATGCATAAATGATCAGCAATTTCAGCCTCTTCCATATAATGTGTGGTCATAAATACGGTCATATGACGTTCCTTATGCAATGCGCTGATTGTGTCCCACAGCTGCTTTCTCGCCTTGGGGTCAAGACCGGTGCTCGGTTCATCCAATATGAGTATTTCCGGTTCCGGAATCAGTGCTCTGGCTATATCGCAGCGTCTTCGCTGACCGCCGGAAAGGGTTCCTACCGGCTGATGCATAATATCGTGCAGATCACATATGTCACATAGCTTCTGTACACGCCGGCACGCCTGTTTATACGGCAGATGATAGAGGGCACTGCGCAGAATCAGATTCTGTTTGACTGACAGCAACTCATCAAGGACACTGTTCTGAAAGACGATGCCGATACCTGATCGAATACGTTCATCCTCCTGTCCCAAACGGAAGCCATTGATTATAACCGTCCCGCTGTCCTTTTTCAGCAAGGTGCTGAGAATGGAGATCGTTGTGGATTTTCCTGCGCCGTTTGGACCCAGAAAGGCAAAGATTTCCCCTTTATTCACCTGAAAGCTGATGTTTTTGACAACCGTTGTTCCCTGATAGGATTTACAGAGCTGCTCAACGCGGATACTTGTCTCCATGATATTCCCCCTTTACAAAATGCATGCTTCAGTGCAGTATATGCAAATCAAGAGGGAGATATTTCACAGAATACATGCGGTAACAGTGGTGTCTTAGGCTACATGAATTATCGACTATAACAGAGCAAGGAGAAAATTGCTGGTTTTCAGAACATCTTATCCATCAAATGGAAGACACAAGGTTCTGCAGGAGAAGAGAAAACGGCCTAAGTCCTTTATGTAAGTGACATAAGCCATGTTTTCCCATAACCGATTTTTAAAGACAGTCTAGGGGTACATAGATATATGGTCTTCTGCCTTTTACCACATGGATTTGCAATTACATGCAGTTCTCCACATATTCAATGCCATGCTCCTGGCACCATGCAATTGCCAGATTTCTGTAATAATCTGCCTGAAAATCATACCATTGCTTAGTAATTCCCCTTCTGTTTACCATATCCTTGAATCTTCGAAACGCTCCACGTCCCTGTATGACTTGTTCCAGTTTATCAGCATCTTCACCTTTTAATGTCTGAATAAACTCTTCCATAATATTATACTCATGGATTTCAAATTTTGTTGGAAGCCTAAAAAAAACGCTCAGGGTTATCTTCAATTTCATTTTCCAACCCCTCATTATCCATACCGGTACTTAATTCATCAGCAAGCAGCACACTTTTTCCAGTTTCTAAATCTAAAAAAAATGTAAAATTATCATCTGCCATTTCAATCGCTTCTATAATGGTACTTATATTAATCTTCATCTTGACATTCTCCTATTCCATTTTAAATGTGTTTTCTATTCCATATCGAGCATAACATAATTTTTTATTAAAATACAAATGAAAGCAGTATTTTTGAATAGACATAAATAAAAAAAAAGCCTTTTTTATCAGGCTTTAACTCCACATACAGTAAAATAAAGGCCTTATACAACATGACAAAAGTATTTTCATTACATAATGGTGGAGTAAATTTATTCGTTAAAATTCACGGGGATTCTCCACTCGCATAGGCAAGCGATAATGTGTCCTACTCCACTATCCGTATTGATATGTTCCATGCCCTGATTTACAAGCATTATCGTGATTTCAATGTACTCAAAAATTACAATCTATTTTTGAAACAACCTATTTTCAAGCCTTTTTCACATGTTACTTCTGAACCCTTGACATCAAGACAACACTCTCAACGTGACTCGAACGATTAAAAGAGATAAGCAATGTGTATAGTAATCCCTTGTTGAAAATATTAGATTAAGCTTCACAAATATCATAGGTATATTATTTCTATCTGCTAATAATTCCGCTAAAAGTTGAAGATTTACCCATTATCGAGTAAAACTTTTTTAATATACAACTTCATCTTCTCTGATAATCGAATGGTATTTTTCAGAAATTTCATCAAAACAATCCTTACAAAGATCACCAGATAACACTCCATCTTCTTTATTGCTAAAAATATCATAATACTCGCTACACTCATCTAATACATCATAAAGACCATATAAATCATTTGTTTTCTTTAAACATCTAGCACATCTACATCCATCAAAACATCCAATCGCTTCATACGTATTTCCATCACAATAATGTACAGCATTTCTTGTGGTGTATAATAAATCTTTCGCAACACTAAATTCAAATTTCCCTTCATCATACAACTCTAATACCTTTTTAGACACTGAATTTAATCCATGCCCAATACTATGACAACTCATATTTTTAGCTCCTTATTTTTTTTATTATCACTAATCTAAATATATCATATTTTTTTATTTTACTACAATGCTTTATTATAAAACTGTATGATCTTCTTTGGTAAAGCATTTAGTTTTTTTCAAGTATACAAATTCTTTACTAATCTGAAATAAGGATAAACATCATTTTTCATTTATTACTTTCATTGATACTAAAAATTAGTTTATTTTCTAAACCTCTACTCTTCCAATATGTTCAAAGTCTTCATCAAAATTTCTACTATTTTTTTCTTGCGCAATAATTTCATTTACATCATTCTCTTTTAATGTTATTGAATAAGGGCATTTACCTCTTCCTTTATCCATTCTTGTTGCACATCTATAAACAATCTCACCTCTCTCAGTTCTTCTTCTATATGGTGCTCCACAATATCCACAAACAAGCACATTAGAATAAATCGACTTACTTCTGTATTGATTATGTCTTATTACTTTGTTTCCTTTTTCATCAAAAATACATCTTGATCTCATCTTCTTAAATTTTTGAACCTTTTCAAAATATTCTTTTGAAATCATGATTATTCTTAATATAGACTTTTTCGATTTGTCCAATATTTGCTTCCCTTTTCCCAGTCAAAGCATCTGATACAAATGTTTTTGTTGAAATACATTTCCAATATATTTTTCATTTGATAGTAGATTGTTTATTGTTTTGCAATCCCATTTATCTTTTCCTGATGGTGATTTAATATTGAAATTTTCTAATAGTTCTTTTATTTGCTTCAAAGTTCTTCCTCTTAAATATTCATGAAGAATTCACTTTACTACATTGGCTTCTTTATCAAATATGGTTAATTCATTATTAATTTTTCTATATCCATACACTGTCTTCACAGGTAATTCACCTCGTTTCATCTTTACTCTCATGCCCTATTTCACATTTATACTTTTCGAAAGAGTCTGCTCTTGCTGTATCTATTTTCTCTTTATCAAAATACACATTATGTTTACGTAGTTCCCTCACATCTTTCAAAATATCCAATGTATTTCTTGCAAACTTACTAACTGATTTTGTAATAATGTAATCAAATTTGCCTTCTAATCCATCTTCGATCATTTTTTTATAGCTTGTTCTTCCATTCTTTCTTAACCCGCTTCTTCCAACATCGTAATACACTTCAACTTAATCGATTTCTATTACTTTATTAGAAAGTTCTTTAAAATATGCAATTTGAATATTTAAACTCGAACGTTGTTCTTCTACATTTTTACTTACTCTACAATATACTGCAATTCTTACTACTTCTTTCTTTTTATTTTTAACTGGTATCTTCTCTACATGTATCATTTTTTATTATCCTTATCACTCCAATCTTAACATATGAAAAAGATGCAAGTTATCATCAACAACTTACATCTCTATAAAACTGATTTAATTTTTTATCTTTTTCGCAACAGAACAATGGACTCAACATGGCTTGAGCGGGTAGTCTTGATAGCAATCTTGGAGCCTAACCGCTCATTATAGTGGGTAATAAGTCCACCAAATCCACTGATTATTAACGAACAAGTCAATGCCTAAATCCCTAGAAAATTCCTGTATTTCAGTAAATAGGTCAAAGGAGATTTATGGCTTTTTCATAGTTCTGGGGCGTTCTCCAGTTAGCAATCGGTCAACAGCATTTGGGGAATTGAGGTCTGTTCATAGGGGAACCGGCAACTTAATTTCTATTGTTTCTTCAATAATTTAATGTCAAATTTACCGCCCAATGCCGCTGTGCCTATTCCGACCGCTGTCATTAAAACAAAACTTGCAGCACTAATGATCTTCCAGTTAAACTCTTTCTTTTCAGTGTCCTTCTTGTCAGCCATGCAAGCAGATTTCATTTCCTGCTCTCGTATCTCGGTATCTTTTTTATCTACCGCATGAAAAATTTCCATTTGGCGGTCAATAACATCCTTCTGTTGTTCTGGAGTCAAATTAGGATTATCAAGACACTTACTTAAATCTGCACGTACTTTATCAGCATATTCAATGAACTCTCTTCTGCTTTCAGATGCGGCATCAATTTCTTTATTTAAAATGGCATAAACCTGTTTAGTGCTTTCATCATCACTTGCAACAATTTTTTCAAGAATGCCTTGATACTCGACCATTGTCGCTTGAATTAATTTTGCCAGTTCGGGAAATTGAGCAAGTACCTGCTGTGCTACTTCTGGGCGAAGTTCGTTCAGTTTTGATGCATAACTTAATATATCAATTTTTGATAAATTTTTAAAATCTGTCCTATCCATAAGTGAGAGAACGTGTTTTTCATTGTTTGTATATTCCATCCTATTTTCTCCTAACTTCATATTAAGCATCCATAACCTTGAACTGTTCGAAATTACCGAACAGTTCAACGGAGCAGTTACTCAAATTTTCCGAACAACTTACTTTTGTTGTTTCCCTTTTTGTTCCAGTAACTTTATACTTTCCAAATAGTCCTTTTCCACACTGCTAAGTGTTTTTGCCTTATACTTTTTATACTCCGTCTTAGCCTTTTCCATCGCCTGTAAATGACTAACCGTGCCATTTCCAGTGAGAAGATTTTCTCCTGTAGAAGTCAAAATCCCGTCCAGATGCTTTGCCCAATCCTCCATTGTCATAGGCACTTCTCGTTCTGCCTGTCTTTCAGCAAAATCCAAATACCCCGAAACCAGTTGACCCATTGAACGCAGTTCTTTCTCATCCAAATAATTCTTTGCAATTTTCGCTTCCTTTAAAGTCGGTTGTTCTCCTGAAAATGACATCAATCCCATGAAGTCTTTTTCGGCATCCGCACGATGATAGATTACCTCTGCCGCTGTTTCTCCGGAAACAGCATAGTGAATTTTATTCTGCACTTTCTTAAAAAACTGAATAGAAACCTCTGCTTTGGGATCATAGTCAATGCTTGTTGCATAGATTTCTAATACCTGACGATAAAATACCTTTTCTGATGCCCGGATATCACGAATCCGTTCCAGCAGTTCTTTGAAATATCCGCCACCGCCCAGTTCCTTTAGGCGGTTATCATCCATTGTAAATCCCTTAATCATATATTCTTTCAAGCGTTCTGTTGCCCATCGTCTAAAATTAGTTGCAATGGAAGATTTTACTCTGTATCCAAGGGAAATAATCATATCAAGGTTGTAAAACGGCATCTCTCTTGCAACTTCACGATTTCCTTCTTTCCGAACTTGTCGGAATTTCCGACAGGTTGAATTTTCATCAAGCTCACCTTCATCATAAATATGTTTTATGTGTTCCACAACATTAGTACGAGATGTCCGAAATAAATCTGCCATCTGTTGCTGTGTAAGCCACACCGTTTCATCCTGGACTTTAACCTCAATATTTGTTAATCCATCATCAGACTGATATATAAGAATTTCTCCATAATTATCCACTGTGGTGTCCTCCTAATCCTCTCGCTTTACATAGGTTAGTTCAATATCATACCCAAGGGCTTCCAGCATTTGTACAAAGGTCTTGTTCACAACACCATCTTGCTTTTTGATGATGCGGTTGACATACGGGCTTGTTGTTTTAATCTTCTCTGCAAGCTGTGCCTGCGTCATACCGCTTTCTATACATTTTACTTTTACGTCTACTTCTATATTATTTTTCAGCATTTAAATCTCCTCTGTCTGCATTCCCTTTACTAAATTACACAAATCAGATAATTTATTATACCATACTTCTTAGCTTTTTCAATGCATTCCAAAAAAGTATTATTTCGGGCTTGTTTTTTTAAATTATTACGATAACATTTATAAATTCATATTGTAAAACAACTTTAATTGTTCGATGGTATAGGTGTAATTCTGAACTTGAACCTATTTGACAAGGTGATAAAACTCTCTACAAATGCTTTTGCAGAACAAATTCTTCATATGCATAAAGTGACTATAAAATAAAACCATTTATTTCCAACAAAAAAGTCGCAGATTTTCTGGAGTATAAAAAATCTACGACTCTCTATTATTTGTGAATCACAATCTAATTTTAGCTATTTTCAACATCCTTCAAAATCTTACCCTCATCCGTTCTCCATTCGATATTTCCGTTTGCTGATGCACCAAGTACAAAAGCAGCTGAACTTGATGGCGATTTGAATAATATCTCGTTTTTAATAATACTATTCTCGTCTATATTATCCTTATTGTTTTTCCTCTCAGTTTTCACATAATCTGGGCAACTTGGAACAATATCTGCTCTAATTTTGCTACCAGCTAAAACAACAAAACCTTCACTAGTTAACTTGCCCTTTGCATCTGCACCGCTACGTCTTATATAAAAAATCTTATTATCGCTTTCTGCACTATCGCTATTTGGAGCAACCATTGTTTTAGAGTCTGTAAGGGGTTCAAACACCTTATGCCCGAGCGTACCCATAATTATTTTTGCATAATCAATGAATTCCTCGAGTTCGCTTTCCTTTTCCTCTGTAATGTTGCCGGGTGTAGGGTCATTACCATTTTTCACAACATAACGTTCTGTCTCTTTAGCTATATTTGTAAATCTATTTTCAAGATAGCTTATCTCTGTGGGTCCGAAAGAGTTATTTGAAGTGGTAAACACCACAGTTTCCGTCCAGTAATCTTTCTCAGGATTGCGTTTATGCTCTTGCAAGCGATATAGTATCCCTTCGCCATTTTTACGAACGCCAGCCTGTCCAATATAAACTACATTTTCACCTGTTTGATCAGATATACCAAAGAGAAAATACACACCACTTTGCGAAAGGTCATCACGTCCCTTACAGCTATCAAGCTTTGTTCGTGGGATTTTATAAGCAACTCCTGTCCAATTAGCAAGAGTGCATTTCATTCTGCCATTTGGTTCTCCATCCATCAAAAATAAATTTATACTTTTCCCTCGCATATCTTTTCAAACCTCTTTTCATCTATTCTCTTACATACGTTTTTGTGTCTCTGATTGCTGTCAATAATCCCACACACTCGCACTATGCCAGCAGTCCTAAACACTCACCAATCCATAATTGAATAATAAGTCATAGGGCAGATTACAAAATTCCACCAAGTCATTTCTGCAATCTCGCCCCGCTTTTAAAATTTACCGCTCGGTTGCTCACTGCACCGACTTCCGATAAATGCCCATTTTATCGCTTTTTCGGCACTTTTTCTACTTGTTTCGGGTGAGCAAACAAACGCACTCAACATGATGCGTGAACGGAAACATATCCAGAGGCTGCACAATTTCTGTACGATACCCCTTCTCCTCCAGCAGCTTTAAATCCCTTGCCAGTGTCCCGGGATCACAGGACACATAAACAATCCGTTTTGGCTGCATCATCACCATACTGTCAATCGTCTGCGCATCACACCCCTTGCGCGGCGGATCTACCACAATCACATCCGGATGTGCCCCCTGCTCACACAGCTTTTTCGCATAGTCAGCCGCATCGCTGCACACAAACTCAATATTCGCAATGCCATTTAATGCCGCATTCTTTCTCGCATCACGAATCGCCTGCGGTACAATTTCAATTCCCGTCACATGTTTTGCCCGCTGTGCTAAAAACATAGAAATCGTCCCGACTCCACAATACAGATCCAGCACCGTTTCCTTTCCCGTAAGCTGTGCAAACTCCAGAGCCTTTCCATATAATATCTCCGTCTGTCTTGGATTCACCTGATAAAAGGACTTTGAGGATATGGAAAACTTCAAATCATGAATACTGTCAGTGATAGCACGCTCCCCAAACAGCAGCTGTTCCTTATCCCCCAAAATGACATTATCATCCCGCACATTCAGATTTAATATGACACTCTTCACAAACGGCAATGCCGCAGTCAGCTCCTGTACCATCTCCTTCCCATGTGGAATCTGAAAGGAACGCACAATCCAGACAACCATTACCTCATCACTGGAAAATGCATGCTTGATCAACAGATGACGAAACAGCTTCGCATTCTGATACTTCTCAAATAATTTACGCATTTCCTGTAATACCGCATTGATTCGTTCACTCTGAATCAGACACGTATCCGTATCAATGATGGCATTGGAATTGATACGATAAAAGCCAGTAACCGTTTTACCTTTCTCAACTCCGACCGGAATCTGCCTTTGTTGCGATAATTGGTATAGCAATCCTGCATCCCCAGCACATCCCGCACCTCAATATCAAGGTGTGCTATCCGCTGCATCACATCCTGCACCTTCTGCTTCTTAAACCGCAGCTGCTCCGCATAGGACATATGCTGAAGCTGACAGCCTCCGCACTGCTTTGCAATCGGACAGGGTGGAGCAACACGCTGTGAGGATGTTTTACTTCTCTTCATCAGCCTGCCATAGCCAAATTTCTTTTTTGCCATCGTGACAACCAGCTCTCCCGCTTCCCCCTCCAGCATGCCTTTCACAAACAGCGGAAAGCCGTCTATCTTTACAACCCCGTGCCCGTCGTGCGTATATCCGCTGCAGACACCATATACCTGATCATTTCTCTTCATCTTCTCACCTCATTGAAAAAAGGGCAGGCCGCCTTTTACTTGTTTTTCTTAGCTGCTTCTTCCTGCTGCTTTAACAGCTTTTCTGCGACGGATTTATTTTTCGGAGATGAAGGTGTAGAAACATTCGGCTTCTTCGCTGCCGCTGTCTTCGTCTTGATCTTATAAATCTGATCATCCGCAGAATGCTTGTCATCCGGAATGAAATTATAAACATGCACTTCCAGATCATACATCTTATCGGAATCGTTATTTGTAAAATACTTCTTGATAGGAAGAATATCATTCACCTTATCATAGGCTTCATTCATAATACTCTTCACCTTGGCACTGCTGGCATCATCCTTTGTATCAATATTGATACGCAAGGTAGCACTGATCAAATTGACTTCAACGCTTTCAACACCATCCAGCTTCATTGCGGACTTCACCTTGTCCAGCTGCTCTTCTGTTATGGCCGGATTCAGTGAATTGTCAAAACGGCTGCCGACCGTAGGACTTCCGCTGCTCTCCTTGGCACTCAGATAATCCATCCAAGCAGCAGTACAGGAATCAGAATAACAATACCGGCAAT
>ENA-OQCK01000926-OQCK01000926.1-human-gut-metagenome-genome-assembly--contig:-NODE-926-length-12949-cov-3.118234_pt1 | contig 12949 bp, 14 predicted proteins | sample MGYA00242498_ERZ504578 | MGnify/ENA primary metagenome ERZ504578 (study PRJEB26092, sample SAMD00036229) | human gut metagenome | host: Homo sapiens | study: EMG produced TPA metagenomics assembly of... | reverse complement strand
GCCAGCATGGATACTGCCAGTAAGGCTGCAGCATAACCGATTAATCTCTTTTTCATAATTGTTATTCCTCCGTTTATAATTTATTCTTATTTCATTTGATTCCATAAACTTTTCCGGGTGTGCCTAACCTTTTACTGCTCCTGAGAACATGCCCCGTATCAGCTGTTTCTGTCCCAATATAAAGATGGAAATGGACGGCAGGATTATCATAACCACGCCTGCAATCATCAAGGTAATGGACTGGGCGTCCACGCTGTTTAACATGCTGATACCAATCTGCACGGTTCTCATTTCGTTGGATCCGGTCACCAGCAAAGGCCACATATACATGTTCCAGGCATTGATAAAGGTATACACCGCCATGGCCCCGATGGCCGACTTTGTAAGCGGAAGCAGGATGCAAAAAATGAACCTGAGATTTCCGCAGCCGTCTATCTTTGCGGACTCGTACAAAGAGATGGGAAATGATTTATAAAACTGCCGGAACAGAAAGATTCCCATTGCCGACGTAAGATAGGGCACAATCAGCACCTGATAGGAATCCAGCCAGTTCCACTGGCTCACCGTCAGATAATTTGATATGATGGTGGCCTCTCCCGGAATCATCATGGTGGCCATTACCAGCATGAAAAGTACGTTTTTACCCTTAAACTCCAGGAAGGAGAAGGAAAACGCTGCCAGGGAACAGGAAATAATCTGTCCCACTGTTATCAATCCGGCCGTGATAAAGGAGTTGCACACAAACCGCACCAGCGGTATTTTCACCAGAGCCTGCCTGAAATTGTCCAACGTGGGCTGCCTGGGCACCAGATTCATTTCCGTGGTGAACAGTTCGCCAGGCGGCATGAATGCCACGCTGACCGCATACAGCAGCGGCAGAAGAACGAAAAGGGATACCAGCACATTGGCAGCAATCAGGGCTCCGCTCCTGACTCTCCTTACAGTCATGGCTTTTCGGTTGGCTTCCTCCTGTATTTTAATGATTTCCTCGCGGCTGACCCTGCCGCGGCCCTTTATGGCCAGTGTCTGTTCCATTAATAGCTGACTCCTTTCTTCTCTGCCTTAAACATCAATAGCGTCATGACCATGATGATGGCAAACAGTATGACGGACTGCGCCGCCGCGCTGCCAAACCTGTAGTTAAAAAACGCATCCCTGTAAATGGAGTACACAATCAGATTTGTGGATTCCCCCGGTCCGCCCTGGGTCAGTATCTTCACCTGGCCAAAGGACTGGAATGCCTGTATGATATTCACTACGATGGTATAAAACATGATTGGGCTGAGGCCCGGCAGCGTCAGCCGGAGAAATTTCTGAATCCCGTTAGCCCCATCCACGGATGCCCTCTCGTAGATGGTCTCATCAATATTGCTGAGTCCGGCGCTGAAATACAGGAAGTTGATTCCACTGTTAAGCCAGGCTGTCAGCAGAGCCACACATACAAGCGCGTATTTGGATCATTGATCCAATTGATATTGAGTCCCAGCAGCTTGTTCATAATGCCGATGGAAGGATGAAGCATGATTTTAAATATCATGCCGCGGAACTGGACGCGATGGCCATGGGCAGCGCATACGCCGTGCTGAATATACGGATTCCCGGAAATGCCTTATTGCACAGTACAGCTGCCAGGAGTCCCAGGGCCATGCTTCCCACCACCACGATTGCCACGAACAGGAAGGTCACTGCCAGACTGTTATAAAAGGAAGCCGACTTGAACAGCTCCACATAGTTGCCCAGTCCCACAAACAGCTTGGCCTGCCCCATTTTATTTGTCTTATAAAGACTCAGGTAAATGGTCTTGAAAAACGGGTAAAACAGGAATACGGCAAACACCAGGAGGCCGGTAAAATATATCCATAAGGCCCTGCCTTTTTTAATAATGACTCTGATTTCATCACTGTCTCCTAATCAAATAAAATATTTTCTTCTGTCTGTATGTCAAAAAGCTTAATCTGAGGCATATCCACGTAAAGACGGAGAAATTCTCCCGGCTTCACCCGGCAGGACGCCGGCATTCTGGCCGACAGCTGTCCCATATCCCCTGTATTCCCGTGAAGAAGCACCTCGCTTCCCAGCATTTCCCTGACACTTATGTAAGCTCCAATCCACCCGCTGCCATTTCCGTTCAAACCACTGGAACCGTTTTTCCCGCTGCATTCTTCCTGATGAAGATCTTCCGGCCTGATTCCCAGGGTTATCCGTTTTCCCGTGTACCCTTTGTCTTTCAGTTTCCTGGCCTGATATCCCTCCAGAGGAAGCCGCCACCCCTGTCCCAGAAGCCAGACTGTTCCATCCTCTTCCAGCACATCCACATCCAGAAAGTTCATGGTGGGGGAACCTATGAATCCCGCCACGAATTTATTTACAGGATTCCGGTAAAGCTCTGCGGGAGGCGCTACCTGCTGTATCATTCCCCGGTTCATGACAACAATACGGGTACCAGAGTCATGGCCTCCACCTGGTCATGGGTCACATATATGATGGTGGCGTTAAGCTGTTTGTGAAGCTTTGCGATTTCCACCCTCATCTGGGCCCTCAGCTTGGCATCCAGGTTGGACAGGGGTTCGTCCATAAGATAGGCCTTTGGCTTTCTCACAATAACGCTTCCGATTGCAACTCTCTGCTTCTGTCCTCCTGACAATGCAGCCGGCCTGCGGTCCAGCAGATGGCTGATTTCCAGGATTCGTGCTGCCTCCCTCACCCTGGCATCGATTTCTCCTGACGGAATCCTGCGTACCCTGAGTCCAAAGGCCATGTTCTCATACACCGTCATATGGGGATATAAGGCATAATTCTGAAATACCATGGACAGATTCCGGTTTTTAGGCTCGACCATGTTCATCAGGCAGTCATCCATCCATAATTCCCCTGAGGAAATATCCTCAAGTCCCGCAATCATTCTCAGCGTTGTGGATTTTCCGCAGCCCGATGGCCCTACAAAAATAATCAGCTCTCGGTCCTTGATATCCAAATTAAAATCCTTGACCGCATTTTGCCCGCCTTTATAGGTTTTACATACATTTACCAGTGAAATATCCGCCATTTCCGTTCCTTTCTCTCTTGCAAATCTATCTATAGATTCTAAATTATTCAGGTAAAATCCAAAAGCAGGTTCGCGTAAAATGGAGGTAAAAACAGGTAAAGTTTCCTGGTTATTCCCGTATGCGGCAATGGATATGGCTTATATGGAGGGCTGAACATGAAAAAAGGATTCTGCAATGCGGCGGCTGCCTGCCTTGCAAAATCCTCTGTTGTTTGCTGAAATTGTTATGATTTGAACCGTGAGGTTTGAACTACGGCATTCAATCCTGGTATCTGTTTTATGCCATATTCAAAATACGCTTCATCTTGGTGACCTCGCCGTCCAGGTGATTCACCTTTAAATGATACATGGTGTTAGGATGTAATTCCTTTAAAGCTTCATCCAGTTTACGGTCCAGGTTCAAATGCCCCTCCGCAACCAACTGGATATTCCTGTTTGTCTCATTTTCCAGGGTAATCTCTATGTTTGTTACCCTTTCTTTGAGCGACTGTACGTCCTCTTTGAGTGTCTGCACGTCCTCTTTGAGCGACTGTACGTCTCCTTGCAGCAACCGCACATCTTCTCCTACCGAGCAAGGCCTCCCTCGATCCCTCCTAACTTCTGAAGGATCAAATCCATCTTCTGATTTTCCGTCATTTTCCCATCCTTCTCTTATGCAATGGCTGCTAACCATTGCAGCATCCAACACCTCTCCAAATATCAGATGCCCGTCAAGGCTGATTCCATTATACTATACCGGAAGCTCAATGGCTAGGCCGAATTTTTAAAATTACAGCAGGCTGTTTCAATCCGCGCCCGGTAATTTAACAGAGTGCGGCCGCACCTTATACAGACGCGTGGTTTGGCCTCATATCAGTTGTGGATATCGTTTTTTCTCCTCCTGCCGTCTGCACGCAGCCGTCCGTCACAGTCTCCTGCCGCATTTAGGACAGTACTCAAAATCTTCTTCTGTTTCATATCCGCAATTGCCGCATTTTTTCCAGGTCTTATAGGTCCCGCTGTCGTAATATCCCCTGCGGTGCCCCTCCTGAACCAGCGTAAGGTCTGTACTTTTTATATCCACCTGCTGGCCGTGAAGCAGCGCCTTTCCCACCTCCGGTTCCAGCTCATAGACAGCCTCACAGCAGGACATCTTTACAAAGAACCTCTTATTCCACTTAAACAGGGGAATGAAGAAAAAGCTGAAATACATATAGGTCATGTATACCTGGTAGCGCCCGTATCCTCCGCACCGGTCACATATGACAGTTTTCACATAATCCAGTATTTTCTGGCCCTGGCTGATTCCTCCTATAAATATCATTGGTGTTGTCTCCTATCCCGCATGTATTCCAAAAGTGCGGGCCGCAAAAGCCGGCCCAATATTTAATCATATGATGGTTGTGCCCACTACAGATATGATTTCTTAAGCGCCTTTAGAAGAATCTTAGGCTGCCTGTTGTAAGGTGTCACCGGGCAAATCTTTTTCTTTACATCCAAAAGGCCATAAACCGCAATGCGCGCGGCCCGCACGGAATATTCCTCGGTAAATACCATGTCCTCCGGAATCTCCACAAACTGGCTCACCATCGCAAAGTTGGTGGACCCTGCGGGAATCACCGGCGGCCTGTCGCTCATCTTGCGCGGCTCAAACTGTGCGTCCACATAAGGCATATAGCAGGGAATCACATTGATGACCGTCTTCATCAGCTCCGCAATCCTGTCCTCCGGAATATGCAGATGATGGAGATATTCATTTAACAGTTCCTGTCCGGTACAATCCTTCATTGGCTTCTTTACATAATCGCCAATGGCCTCTGTGTGCAGTCCATATCCCCAGAAAATGGTCTGGTCGGCGGGCTGGTTCACGAAATGAGGCTGCGCCGCAACCACGCTGCTCATAAGCCAGCTGGAATCCCTAAAGGTCATAAGGCGCCGCTGCCGGGTACATTGCCGGTAAAATTCTCAATGGTCTTTAAGATATCATCGCCTTTGCAGGTAACAGTAAAGCTGAGCCAGTTCGTCTCCTCAGGCTTGGTAAAAAACGGCTCCGGATTTCCCAATCCCGGCTTCTTACCGGCCACCTTTGCCCAGAGTTCGCCGCTGATTGGCTTTTTCTCAGGAGCAGGCGCGGGTTTGTAAAGGCTTCCCAGGGTAGCGCTGTCCGTCATGCACGCATTGGTCATGATACAGATATCACTCTTATTTAACTGAACTTCCTCCGTCACATAGGAAGTCTCGGCCGGAGCGTCTGCTTCCCCGCCTGAGTCATCTGCGCTCTCTACTTCTTCTTCAGATACAGTGTCTTAGCCGTAATTCCGGGGCCGTCCGTAAAATCTATATCTGTCACTTCACAGTTTTCCCGGAAGTTGACGCCGGCCTTCCTCAGGTAAGTCTCCAGAGGACGAATCACGCTGTCATACTGGTTTAACGGAGTTCTGGTAACTCCCTCCAGCGTTTCAATACGGCTGAACTCAAAAATCATGCGGTTCATATACCGTCTGAATTCAAACAGGCTGCTGTACTTCTGGAATGCAAAGGTGGTCTGCCACATATACCAGAAATTGGTCTCGAATATATGGGGTGTTTCCTTAAACCAGTCCTGAATGGTCAGGTTGTCCAGCTTTTTTTCGTCCGTCATCAGCAGCTTCAGAAGGGCCATGCGGTCAGCCTGGTTAAATCCCATGGATTTCACATCCAGAATGTTGCCGTCCTTATCCACCAGCCTTGCTTGGCACAGGTGGGATGGGCATGATCAAACTCCAGAATCTCTTCCGTAACGCTGTGTCCGGGCTGACGCAGAGATGGAATGGAACCAAAGAGCTCCCAGAAGTTCTCATAGGTCTCCTCATTGAGCATACGTCCGCCGCGGCATACAAACCCCTGCTCCGGCGTACCGATACCGTCATTGCTTCCCCCAAGTATGTGCATGCCCTCGTAAACCGTTATCTGGTTGGCAGGGAACCTGCAGTCCCGGATCAGATACGCAGCCGCAGCCAGGGTGGCCAGGCCTCCGCCTACCAGATAAGCTTTCCTGTCACCGTAATCCCGGTTATTCATCACCGCCTCCTCAATGGCGGCAATCCTCTCATCTTCCTTTTCCTTCCGGCCGTCCTGCAGCTTCTTCACTGCCACGCCCACAACTGCTCCTGCTGCCGCAGCTGTCAGGATTTTACCCACTTTCTTGTTCATCGACTTACCTTCCTTTCTGTTTTATATATAATTTCTCTGATAATTCAGATAATTGTCCTTCCAGGATTATTCCCCTTTATCCGCGTGAAATACACCGCGCCCCGGTTTTTGTATTCCCGGTGCCACATTATGAACCGCTGGCTTCCTTTCCCGCTGTCCTGGTAAAGTAATTAGCCAGGCTGGCGAACTGCTCCAGCGTCAGCGCTCTCCCTGACAGAAGCGGGAACTCCCAGGCTCTCAATGGCAGACGCAATCTGCTCCTTTGTATACGGTACCTCCGGCGAGTTATTTAACCCGTTCTGCAGCGTCTTCCTGCGCTGATTAAAAGAGGCCCTTATAAGACGGAACATGATACCTGGCTCGTCCACCTGCACCGGCGGCTCCTGATATCTTGTGAGGCGGATGACAGCGGAACCCACATTGGGGCGGGGAATAAAGCAGTTGGGCGGCACATTTGCCACAATATAAGGCTTTGCATAGTACTGCACTGCCAGGGACAAGGCGCCGTAGTCCTTGGAGCCGGGCCCACCTGCATCCGGTCCGCCACTTCCTTCTGCACCATGACAGTGATATTGTCAATGGGTACATTGCTCTCAAACAATCCCATGATAATGGGCGTAGTGATGTAATATGGAAGGTTTGCCGCCACCTTGATGGGCCTTCCATCATTATACTCGTCCACCAGCTTATTCATGTCTAATTTCAGAATATCGCTGTTGATAACCGTCACATTGGGATAGCCCTTTAAAGTTTCGTCCAGAATGGGGAGAAGATTGGTGTCAATCTCCACCGCAACCACTTTTCCGGCATGTTCCGCCAGATATTGGGTCATGGTACCGATGCCCGGTCCTATTTCCAGCACACAATCATCCTCTGTAATCCCTGCGGCACTTATAATTTTGTCCAGCACGCGGGTATCTATGAGGAAATTCTGACCAAATTTCTTCTGGAATGCGAATTGATATTTCTGTATGATTTCAATGGTATTTTTCGGATTACCCAAAGTCGCCATGTATTATAATTTCCTTTCTGCGGACCGGATTCGGCCCTCTTTTAAGAGTAATGGATTCCCGTGCAAAAGTCAATGCCCGGGCAAAAGAACAGGCAGAAAAGAAGCGCTGTATATCGTACATTACAGCGCTTTTTGTTTATTTATCAACTCTGCTTCCCATAATCAGTCAGCCTACAGCCGGTAGAGCTTTTTCCATTTTCCCAGGTGGCCTTCATGACGGTTTCCGGTCCACTCCCTTTAGCCGGCTGACAGCCTCCACCACATAGGGAAGCTCAAGGATGAGTTTCTCTTTCCCCGGTTAGGGACCGGCGCCAGATAGGGACAGTCCGTCTCCAGTACAATGGACTCCAGAGGTATATATTCCACCACTTCTTTCAGTTTCCTGGCATTGTTGAAGGTAAGGACGCCTCCGATTCCAAGGAAAATCCCATGTCCAGGTACTCTCTGGCCATCTCCCTGGTGTAGGAAAAACAGTGGACGACACCTCCGATCTCCCCGGCCTTAGCGCCTTCATCATATCCAGGGTATCCTTTGCGGCATCCCTGCTGTGGATGATTATGGGAAGCTTTACCTGCCTGGCCAAATCCATCTGTGCCTCAAACCACTTTTTCTGTATATCGTGGGCCGGTTCCTCCCAGTAGTAATCCAGGCCAATTTCTCCCACGGCCTTTACCCTGGGGTGGCCACACTGTTCCTTAATCCACTGAGGCCCTCCTGGTCCAGCTCCCCTGTCTCACTGGATGGACTCCCATGGCCCATATATCCAGTCATAGGCTTCGGCCAGTTTCAGGGTACTGCGGCAGCTCTCCAGGCTGGCGGCTACATTCATAACCGCACCCACGCCGGCTTCCTGCAAACGTCCCAGAAGTTCTGGCCGGTCCTCGTCAAATGCCTCATCATCATAATGGGCATGTGTATCAAATATCATGATTTAAACTCCTTTTGCAATCCACATGCTCACACCGTACAGCACCAGAAAATGCACCGGGTAAAACACGTAGAACATATATTTAAGCTGAAATGCCCCCCGTCTTCCATTATACAATACAATCGGCACAAAGGACAAGGCTGACACACAATAGCAGCTGATACTCTCCACTGCGCAGATTCCCACTCCCGCAACCACCTGGGCCGTATCACTGCGCCGGAACCAGTACATGGCAGCTATGAACAGGACTCCCACCACATTGTAATCAAACTGCAGCACCCATGACAGCGCGCATCCCGCTGCCAGAGCCCCTGCCTTCAAACACGGATTCTGGGTGGACTCCATGACAGCCATAACCAGCACCCCGGCAAACAGGGTAAACATCATATTCTGATAGTGGGGATAATACATGGTATGGTACACAGCCAAATCAAAGGGCACTTCAGACAACAGGGCAAACAGGAGCATCCTGACGGCGTACCACCGGCGGTCCCTGGTGCGCACAAATTCCTCTGCCGTGAGATATGCCAGGATAGGAAACCCCAGTCTCCCCACATAACGGCAGACCTGTCCTGCTATCACCCAGTAATGCCCGGAAGGCGTCAGCAGCACTGCATGATAAAGAGCACTGTCTGTTCCATGAAGAATCCCTCCCTGAATCACCACTGCTCCTATATTATCAATTAGAATTGCCACAATTCCCAGAATCTTCAGCTGGTTTCCCGTAAACCCCTGCCGGCGGCCGCCGTATGGCCCGCGGCTGCGTCCTCTACCCATATCGTACCCTCTTTAGGGCTTTTTAGCCCCTCATGTTTTAATTTCCTTTCATCATACTCCAAAATGGCAAAAATTTCAAGTTTCTCCCACTTTAGGTTGATTTTTTCAGGATACAGAGCATGATTCTCCCATTTTCATCCAAATTTTGGGGTATTTATATAAAATTACAGGATTCTAATATTTTTTTGCTTATGCCCGCCCAGGATATGCGGCTCAAATCCGGCGGAAGGGAAGCCATTGACGGGCCCGCGGCAGTCATATTTTCCCCGCCGTGCGTACTCAGCCCACCATCATCCGTCTCCAAGCTGCCGCCGTTCATCCCCAGACTTTTGCCTATAGCCTCAGCCAGACGCCGTTCAAACTCCGGCAGCTCCTGTTCAACCGGTTCATCCGCATTCACAATGGCGGGCAGGGACACGAATTTCACGGGACACGTTCCGATATTTTCCTCCAGCCAGGGCCTGACTCCCGGCAGGTCTGTGCAGACCACCTGTAAACCGCAGGCCAGAGCCTCTATCACCACAAGAGGAAGCCCCTCGTAAAAGGACGGAAGCACGAAAACATCCGCCTGATTCATCCGTTCTGCCAGCCGGGGCTGGTCCAGCCTGCCGAGAAATTTCACCGGGTAGGGTGACTGCCCCGCCAGCTTTTTAATGGTTTCATACTCCAGCTGGTTACCATACCCTCCTGCCAGCCATACCTCAATTTTCACAGGCTCCGCAGACTGCCCCGCTGCCTGCCTCTGCTGCTCCCCATCCTGTCTTTGCATCTGTTCCAGATACGCAAGACTCCGCAGCAGGCTCATAACCCCCTTCTTCTCCGACAGCTTTCCAGCGTAAATCAGACGCTTGGCTCCATCATCCTTTTTAATCGGCGTAAAACGGAAAATGGAATCATCAAATCCGCTTCCAATCACTTCCAGCCGCTCTCCGGGCACGCCGTATATCCGGCTGATTTCTTCCCTCTGTTCCCTGTGAAGGCAGAACACCTTATGAAGCTCCTTTATGTGAGCCAGAATATATTCCCGTTCAAGACTGTTTTTCTTTATCTGGCGCAGGCCTGTGCCATGCATATGGCCGCTGTTTTATATTGGGGAAACGCCTCCCGTACCACGGCTGTCAGCAGATACAGATGATGGCACAGAATCAAATCCGGCCGGAAGCATTCCACTGCTCCCTGGTTTTCTCCAGAAACGCCTGTTTGAATGCATCCACATATCCTCTGTCATCTGGCTGTATATGGTACTCTCGTAAGGCATCTCATCCGACATCCCCGCTATGGGAAAGGGCAGGCTTTCTGTCCTGTAATATACCGGATAGAACCGGGTCCCTTCAGGAAAATGTATCTCGTCCTCCTTATAGACCCCTGCCACCACTGCCTGCTCATGCCCCAGTGCAGCAAAACCTTTTACCAGGCCGGTAAGATAAACACCGCTCCCCGTACTGTGGGGTTTCTGGGCTGTTATGCTCAGTATCCTCATAATCCCCTCCATTTCTCCTTAAACATACAAAATACACTTAATTTAAAAACAGGAGCAGGTCATACCGCCCGCTCCCGCCATATTTTTTACGTCTCACAGCTTCCGTACCAACGGCAGACAACCGGCTCCTGCCGGGCCAATATCCGCAGCTCTGTCTGTATTCCTATCAGCAGATTTCGGCTCCTGCCGGCATACTCTTCTCCGGCGTCATAAGGGCCAGGCTGCCCTCTGCATCCTCGGCGCAGAGAATCATGCCTCGGACACCATGCCTGCCAGCTTGGCCGGCTTTAAGTTGGTCACTACCATGACCTTCTTGCCCACCATCTCCTCAGGAGAATAGTAAGCCTTAATACCGCTTAAAATCTGGCGCACCTGGCTTCCAATCTTTACCTGGGAACAAAGGAGCTTCTTGGACTTTGGAACCGCCTCGCACTTGATGATTTCTCCCACCTGGAACTGAAGCTTCGCAAAATCATCATAGGTAATCTCCGCCTTGGCCTCCAAATCAATGCCGCTGTCCTCTGCGCTGCCGGACGCTCCTTCCTCACCGCCTGCCTGGTTCTGGTCCGCAGCGGTCTCTGCCCCATGCATGGCCTCCGTCTTTTCCAGCACTTCCTTGATGTCCATGCGCGCAAAGAGAATCTCCGGCTTATCCGTCACCCTCTGTCCGCTTGGATACAGTCCAAAGGTATCCATCCGGGACAGCTCACGCTTGCCCGTATGAATCTGCGCCAGAATCTTTTCAGACGTCTCGGGCATAAAGGAATACAGTAAGGATGCCCCGATGGCAATGGCCTCTGTCAGGTTATAGAGCACGGTGGCAAGCCTGTCCTTCTGGCTCTCATCCTTGGCCAATGTCCAGGGTGTGGTCTCATCAATATATTTGTTGCATCTTCTGAAGATGTTAAAGATTTCCGTCATGGCATCCGCCACACGCAGCTGCTCCATCTTGGCATCAGCTTCTTCACTTCCTCCAGTACTACCTTCTTAAGATCCTCGTCCACTTCCCCGCGCGCCCCTATCACTGACCACGCCGTCAAAATACTTGTTGCTCATGGAGATAGTGCGGTTCACCAGGTTGCCCAGTATATTAGCCAGGTCAGAGTTCATGCGCTCCACCATCAGCTCCCAGGAAATGACGCCGTCATTGTCAAACGGCATCTCGTGAAGCACGAAATAGCGCACCGCGTCCACGCCAAAAAAGTCGACCAGGGTATCTGCGTAGAGCACGTTGCCCTTGGACTTGCTCATCTTACCGTCGCCCTGCAGCAGCCATGGATGGCCAAATACCTGCTTGGGAAGGGGCAGGCCCAGGGCCATCAGGAAAATGGGCCAGTAAATGGTATGGAAACGGATGATATCCTTTCCAATCAGATGCAGGTCAGCGGGCCAGTACTTCTTAAACTGATCCGTACTGCTGCCGTCGCAATCATATCCGATACCGGTGATATAGTTGGTCAGGGCATCCAGCCATACATAGGTCACATGCCTGGGATCAAAATCAACCGGTATGCCCCAGCTGAAGGTGGTCCTGGACACGCACAAATCCTGAAGTCCCGGAAGAAGGAAGTTGTTCATCATCTCATTCTTCTGGATACGGGCTGGATAAACTCCGGATGCTCATTGATATACTCGATCAGCCTGGGGGCGTACTTGCTCATGCGGAAGAAATATGCCTCCTCCTTGGCAGGCTTTACCTCACGTCCGCAGTCCGGACACTTGCCGTCCACCAGCTGGGATTCGGTGAAAAAGGACTCGCAGGGAGTGCAGTACAGCCCTTCGTAATAACCCTTATAAATATCGCCCTGGTCGTAAAGCTTCTTGAAAATCTTCTGCACCTGGGCCTCGTGGTCCTGGTCCGTGGTGCGGATGAATTTATCATAGGAAGTGTTCATCAAATCCCAAATCCGCTTAATCTCAGCGGCTGCCTTGTCCACAAATTCCTTGGGAGTCACACCGGATGCCTCAGCCTTTTCCTCAATCTTCTGTCCATGCTCGTCCGTACCTGTCTGGAAGAACACGTCATATCCCTGCTCCCTCTTATATCTGGCTATGCTGTCAGCCAGAATGATTTCATAGGTATTGCCGATATGTGGCTTGCCGGAAGCATAGGCAATGGCCGTGGTAATATAATATGTTTTTTTACAATCCTGACACATATGATTAATTCCCTCTTTTTCTGAGCGGAAGCTAAGGGCCGGGGCAGAGCAGTTCCTAAAAATGCTCCGGCGACCGCAGCGCCCAATCCGCTTATTTTAATAGTTTTAAGTATAAGCGTTTCCCCCATGTTCGTCAAGACGTGCCCCCTGTTTTTTCCCTCTTTGGAAGGCCCTGCCAGTTTTTTCACTGCTCATAAGTTGTAATTTCCGCTCATATACTATATAATGTCGTAATAAAAATGCAGCAGACACCCCAATGGAGGATTTGTTTAGAATGAGACAACGAAAAACCATATTTTTACAATATCTTTTATCCCTGCTCCTGGTTATCTGCCTGACAGCCGGATGCGTGGCGCTGCGCGTCCTCAGGCATCCG
>ENA-OQCK01000925-OQCK01000925.1-human-gut-metagenome-genome-assembly--contig:-NODE-925-length-12966-cov-2.574500_pt1 | contig 12966 bp, 18 predicted proteins | sample MGYA00242498_ERZ504578 | MGnify/ENA primary metagenome ERZ504578 (study PRJEB26092, sample SAMD00036229) | human gut metagenome | host: Homo sapiens | study: EMG produced TPA metagenomics assembly of... | reverse complement strand
TTCAGCGATGCGGACAGGACCGCGAACAGCCACGCGGATATGTACAGGAATCCTTTCTTAAGCAGGGTTCCTTTAAAAAAGACAAGGAGCACCAGAAAGTAAAGACAGGAAAATATGCCCCGGAACACAAAAAAGACCTGGGGGCTGATATGGAATATGGATTCCATGGATATCATGATGACCCACAGGTAGGCGGAAATGGCTGCTATGTTCTCCCTGTAACTGTGTTTTGGATCCAGGCATACAAAAATGGGCATCATACGCACAGCCAGGTTAATCAGATTCATAAAGACAGTACATGCCGCGTCGTTCATAGGTACCTCATTTCAGACGGTAATGGTAATAGGCATTCTTGCTCAGTTTATAAAAGTTCCTGGATATGGGAATCATCTGTCCGTCCCGCATGTAAAAACAGGAATCTTCCAGCTTGTCCACATAGTCCAGATTCACAAGGTAACTCTGATGGCAGCGCAGGAACTGGGCATGGGGTTCCAGAACCAGCTGCAGTTCAGACAGCTTCTGGTTGACGGACAGTACTTCCCCATCCGTCAGCTTCACAAAAACACGGTGAAGCCGGTTCTCAAACCAGGCCAGGCGCTCCAGGGGAAGCTCCACATTCACCCGGTTATGGACCAGGGACAAAACAGCCTTCTTCACTCCCAGCCTGCGCCTCACCACACGCTCCATGGTGGACCAAAAGTTCTCTTCCTCCACAGGCTTTAAAATAAATCCCGCTGCCTCCACGCGGTATCCTCCACAGCTGATTCCAGGGACGATGTGATGAATACCACCACCGGATGATCCTTGTCTTCCGCCAGGGCCTGTGCGGTGTCAATGCCGCTCATTCCGGGCATCAGCACATCCAGAAGATACAAATCATACTCCCTGCCCGACTCCAGAAGCTCCCTTCCGGCGGCATATGTATCTATACGCACCTCAATGCCTTCCCGTTCAAAAAAACGGCCGGCATATTCTGCTGCCTGAAGGCGTTCCTCTTCTGTATCGTCACAGACAGCCACATTATACATACCCGGGACCCCCTCTCTCATAAAACTGCTGTACGGCGCACAGCCTATCCTATATTTTATTGGCATTTATGCATAAGTCAAGTTCCCCTGCAAAGTATCATAATCGGTATATTTTCTGCAGAAATGGTCCTTATTCCACCCAGGCTCCTATGGTAGAATAAAGGTAAGAAAAACATTTTAACAGGAGGGGTTTTATGGGTTCAAATGTAATTGTAACAATCATCGTAATCGTCTACCTGCTTTTCATGCTGTGGATTGGCTGGTACTCATCCACCAAGATATCCACCAACACCGACTTCATGGTGGCCGGACGCCGTCTGGGACCGCTTCTCATGGCCGGTACCCTGGCAGCCACGGAAATCGGCGGCGGAAGCTCCCTGGGCGTGGTCCAGAACGGTATGTCAGGCTTCGGACTCAGCGCATCCTGGTACATAACCACCATGGGAATCGCCTTTATCATCCTCAGCTTCGTGGCCCCCAAATTCAGGGCAGCCACCGTCAAGACGGTTCCTGAATATTTCCGCAGGCGTTACGGGAAATCCTGCGGCATCATAACAGCCGTCATCATGCTTCTTCCCCTGGTGGGACTTACTGCCGGACAGTTCATCGCGTCTGCCGTCATCCTGTCCACCATGCTGAATATTGACTACCAGGTGGCTGTTATCATCGTAGCCGTTGTGGTTACGGTCTACTCCATCATGGGCGGTCTCTGGAGCGTTACACTGACAGACTTTGTCCAGGTATTCCTGATTGTCATCGGTATGATTATCGCGGTTCCCTTTGCCATGAATTACGCGGGGGGATGGGGAAATGTGGCATCCAACATACCGAAGGGCACACTGAGCCTGTTCCAGGGCTATGATCTGTTTGGAATTATCTCCCTTGTTATCATGTATACAGCCACTTTCTCCGTAGGGCAGGAGCTGTGTCGCGATTCTACGCCGCCAGGGATGAAAAGGCGGCCAAGGGCGGCGCATGGCTGGCAGCCCTGGTAAACTTTATCTACGCCTTTGTTCCTACTATCCTGGGCATCATCACGCTGGCCTTAATCAATATGGGCAAATTCAGCTCCGCACAGTTTGAGTCAGTAGGCGCGCGTTACGCCCTGCCGGTCCTTGCCATCAACACCATGCCGGCCCTTATATGCGGACTTCTGTTCGCAGGCATCATCTCCGCCACCATGTCCAGTTCTGACTCCGATCTCCTTGGCGCGGGCTCCATATTTGCCAATGACATCTATAAAGCAGTGCTGAAGCCGGACGCCTCCAGCCAGTCCGTCATGAAGGTGACAAAAATCGTTATGTGCCTGGTGGGTTTGGCCTCCATGCTCATTGCCCTCTTCAACACCCAGAGCATTGTATCCATCCTGATGTTCTGCTTCACATTAAGAGCAGCCGGTTCCTTCTTCCCATATGTTATGGGACATTACTGGAAGAAGCGTCCACAGCAGGCACCATTGCCTCCCTGATTGCCGGAACCATCGTGGTAGTATATCTGGAGCACGTTTCCAAGGGAATGCTTTTCGGCATCAAGTTCAGCCAGCCCATCATTCCGGGTCTGGCAGCAGCCTTCATCTGCTTTATCATATTCTCACTGGCCATGCCGCCTGAGAAGGAGACCACGGAGCTGACGCCTGAGGAAGATGATTAGATACGGATTTAATAGGAATTTAATGGGGATTTAAACGGGATGTAAGAACACAATCGAATCATACAAACCATTGCAGGGACTGTCCGCCGCCGGTGTATGGCCGGAGGCGGACAGTCCCTGTCTTCTGCTGGCACTCATGCTCTTATGATGATTTTATGATGATTTATGATTCCCCTTCTTCCAATCCCGCACCACCTGCATCGCCATTTTCCCGGCCGTGTCCCTGTTAAGAGGCATAACCCGGCGTGATAGGGAAAGTATACCAGGTTGGACCACAGCACCTCGTATCCTCCCTTATCATACTCTTCTGCGGTGGGCAGATAGCTGCTGCATCCATTGGTATAGCCGTTAAAAAACAGAAGCGGCGCCTCCGCCTCCTTCCAGATGTCAACGGCGATCCGGCACATGGCCTCATTGGGAACGCCGCACAGACAGCCCTGGCTGATAAAAAGATACTGAATCTCAATGTCCGCGTACTGGCGCCGGATTCCTCCGTCCAGAAGACGCCTCACCTCCTCCAGCCACATCCTCCCGTCAATTCCGGCTTCTCTCTGCGCCTCCTCTGCAATTTTCCCTGCCCTTTCCATGTCCGGCACATCCGCCGCAACACGGCAGAAGGAGGAACGGATTTCCAGACGCTCCAAAGGCGTCATCACCAATGAACCATACACAGCATCCACGGACCGGAAAATACGCTCCGCCATCTGTTCCAGGGCCCTGCGGCTCTGGGGCCCATATTTTTTCCTGTACTCCTGTGAAAATCCGTTCCGTGCCATTTCACAGCAGTGAACCTCCAAATATTCCAGGTTATCCTGATGATATTTGGGACGGATATCGCCGGCTGCCCCCTGTACCATCATCACCCGGCAGTTATATGTCTCCTCCAGCCGTTTCCTTGCGGCCCCAATATAATCTGCGGAGATAAAGTAATTATCCCCGGACAACACATTGGCATGGCTGTCACGCGAATAAGAAGGACCTCCTTTCCCTTCCCATCCCGCGCAGCCAGCTTCAAAATACCTAACCGCCCGTCCATCTGGTCCGTTCATTCCTCCTGTTTATCCCCACGGTGTTTTCCCCAATCCCCCAGGCAGCCTCCATGGGTTTCATATTGCCTGCGGCCTCCCGGACGGCCCTGTCCGCCTTCCTGCATACCATTTCAAAATAATCCGGTTCCTCCGCGGCATTGGGCGCGCTGTGAGTATGGGAAAAACATACCATAATCCGCTCCCGCCCCGTGTGAAGCGCCGCCGCGGCCCTATCCCGGAAAACATTGGACAGGTCCACCGTAAAGCCCAGACTGTCAATGGCAATAAGGCCGCCCCTGACGCCGTCAGACTCCCATACCAATGCCTGAAGCCTTAAGGAATCCCTGACGCCCTGCGACCGGTTATCCGGACGGTAAAAACCCACCATCTCAGCCGGACTGTCCGGCGTGATGTCCGCCTCCCCATATCCGGCCTGTACCATATCATATGTCTGCATGATAAGACACCTCTTTTCTTATTTCTGATGACTCTATCCTATCTCCCGGAAAATGGATATGCAATCTACTGTTTTCTTCTGTAGAATTCTGTACTATGTTTCCCGCATCAGCTTTATATCAGCTTCTCAGATCCGCAAAAACAGGGAGCCGCGCGCTGCGGCTCCCTTTCGTTTACTTCTGATATATAATTTTCCGTATGGCATGGACAGATAGGCAGTACTTATCCCCCAGTTCCTCCAGGGATACCCCCTGCCGGTAAGCATCCACGATTCCGGCGTTCCGCTCTGCCAGTTCCCTGCGGCAGCCGCTTTGCTCGCCCCAGGCCTTGTGCTGGTTTTCCCTGGCCGGGATATAGATATATCCGGCCTGTACATATTCCTGCAGCTCCTCCACCAGGCCATGGGGGAGGACTGCCTTTGCGTTGACATATTTCATGTTGGCTCACTCCTTATTTTCATCACTCTTAAGGAAGCAAAGCCAGCATTCGTCTCAGCGGCGCATATTACTCCATGCAGGCGCCGCTGAGCTTACCGGCTTTGCATGGAGCCAGACATTGTTGTTTTTCTTTTTATTCCCGCACATGATTTTCTCCTTCCAAACCGTCCTTATCTCTCAATTAAACCAGATTACGGCATTTGTAAATAACTACGGCCCAACGGTTACAGGAACTCCCAGAGGACAGTATTCCCACAGAATATCCATCACATCGTTTGTAACCGCGATGCAGCCGGAGGTTCCTCCGCCCTGGTCCCCGTGTATCTCAATTGCCCCGCCTAAAGGAGTATTCCAGGGCGGCTGTACACCTGCCTTATTTGCCTTCAGGATGGCATGATACTGTTCTTCATTAATCAGGCCGTCTCTCAGGCCCCGCTCTGCGTCCTCGGCATTGGGATAGGAAAGTCCCAGAGCCAGATAGCATATGCTCTGATCATTCTCGTGCACACATAGAACGATCCGGAGGGTGTGACTTCATCTCCCTCCTGCACCTTGTCCCCTGTCTCAGACCGCCGTCCCAGCTTTACAGGCCAGGTTCCTATGGTCTGGGCATATTGTTTCAGCGTCAGCGTATTCCCCATCTTGCTGACATAGATGTTCACCCCATTGACAGAAGCTGATAAGCCGCCCCCGGTCCCGCGCTCTGCCCGGCCCAGGGCGCTCAGAGGACCGGCTGCCGTCAGGCACAGTGCCAGCGCTCCGGCAGCAGCACATTTTCTGAATTTCATCCTGTTCCATCTCCTTACGCTTATTTTATATTTTATTTAGTATACCATATAATCCCAGGTTCTAAAACAATGTAAGAAAATTGAAAGGAAAATATATCTATTCTTCTGTTTTCTCTTCCCCATACCCCAGCTGCGGCAGCACATTCATGGATGGTCCAATATCACCAGGTCTGCGTCCTTATCCAGATAATGCTCCTGCTTATGTATGATTACCATGTTCCGCCCGGCAAAATACTGTATGTACTGGCAGAACACCTCGGAAGCCAGGGTGGTCCCCAACAATAACAGAGTATCCGCCTTTGTTATCTCCTCTGTGGTTCTGGTCATGTTCTGACTGTCCACCATCTCCCCAATCAGAGAAATCATGGGCCGTATGGGAACATTGCAGTCCCTGCAGATTGGAATCCGTTTTGCACCCGCAATATATCCGATGGGATACTTTTTCTTACATCTGGGGCACTGGTTCTGGTAAATACTTCCGTGAAGATTTATAACATAACGGCAGCCGCCCCTGAGGGCCTTGTCATAGATGTTGCTGTCTATGACGCATTGAAGCTTTCCGGCCCTCTCCATGCTGCCAGGCCGGGCCGGAAGCAGTGTCCCTTGGCGCGTTGTGAAGCATCTCCTTTTTATAGAACTCGAAAAACCGCTCCGGCCGGGTATTGTAAAATGCACTGGTATACATTTCCTCAACGCCGTAGCCATACCGGTTCTCGATGTCATATGCCTTATCCTGTTTCTTAATACCGATGAACCCGCCCTCTTCCATCATACCGGAACCGCAGAGAGCCACAGTATAGGTACTATCATCCAGAATCTTTCTCAACTGAGCTATTTTTTCATTCATAGTGATACCCCCTTCCAGTCCAACCCAGCAAATTCCCCCTGGGAGGCTACAGCTGTTTCTTATTATCACTATTATATAATTTTTTCCAGATAATTTCCACCCGTTTTGTCAATTTCACCTTACTATTTTCATTTTAAAATATCATTTTCTCTCTTTTCTACCTGGAAATAAAGGAGAACGCCCCCGATTGTCACCACGCCCCCCGCTATCTGCGGGGGGCACTTCCCCGAACAGGAAAAGCGCAAAAACAGCAGCAGCCACAGGCCCGCACAGCAGGACCGTCTTTCTGTCCGTGTCCATCAGCTCCCGCCTGCAGTCCTTTCGTCCCAAAACCACTGGCGTCATCAGTGCCACGGTCCACATTATGCGGTAAAGGGCTGCTACCACAGCAGGGGCCTGGGAACATTTAACAAAAATAGCCGATAGTGAAATACCGGCTATAATGCTTGGTTGAGATTCTCTGCCTATGGGATCAGCCTGCTGGTTCCCAGGCGGTCTGCGCCCAGCTCTATGAAACGCTCTGCGTCTTCAATGGAGGCGATTCCGCCGGCTGCCTTCACCTTCACCTCAGGACCTGAGTACTTCCTCATAAGGGCCACATCCTCCGGCGTTGCGCCGGCCGCGGAAAACCCGGTGGAGGTCTTGATAAAATCCGCCCCTGACTCCGTGACCACACGGCACATTTCCTTTTTCTCCTCCTCTGTCAAAAGACAGGTCTCGATAATGACCTTCAGGCATCTGCCGCCGCAGGCAGCCTTAATCTGTCTGATTTCATCCAGGACCTGATCATAATGCCCTGCCTTTACCAGGCCGATGTTGATGACCATATCAATTTCGTCCGCGCCGTTCTTCACTGCGTCCTCTGTCTCAAACACCTTCACCGCGGTGGTCATGTTGCCGTTGGGGAATCCGATAACTGTACAGATTGCCAGCTTATCCCCCACAAAATCCTTTGCCTGCTTCACATAACAGGGAGGAATGCACACAGAGGCGGTGCCGTATTCCATGCCTTCCCTGCACAGCTTCTCAATCTGCTCCCAGGTAGCTGTCTGCTTTAACAGTGTGTGATCTACCCTGCTTAAAATATCCTTCTTATCCATTATTTCCATCCTTTCCATCCGTCCGTCAGCCGCCCCGAAGAACAAACCGTCCAAGGGGCATTCTTCCTGATTACAATTCGTCCAGAACCGAAGTTCCTATAGTGCCTTCCGGCATCTTCACCCCAAAGTTATCAGCCACCGTGGCTCCAATGACCGCAAATGTATCTGCCCCGCCCAGGTCCTTTCCGCCCTCCATGGACGGGGAATAGGCGATGAACGGCACCTGCTCCCTGGTGTGGTCCGTACCTGTGTAGGTAGGGTCGTTGCCATGGTCCGCGGTGAGAATCAGAAGATCGTCCTCACCCAGAAGGGGGAGCAGCTCACCCAGCTTCTCATCAAAGCGCTCCAGCTCCCTGCCGTACCCTTCCGGATTGCGGCGGTGTCCCCACAGGGCGTCAAAATCCACCAGATTCACAAAACAAAGTCCGTTGAAATCCGTCTTTGCATACTGGATGGTCTGCTCCATACCGTGGACAGATGAGTTGGAATGGTTGGACTGTGTCAGTCCCTCGCCGTCAAAGATATCGTATATCTTACCAATGGACACCACATCATATCCCGCGTCCTTAAGGGCGTTGAGGGCAGTCCTTCCATATGGCTTCAGCGCGTAATCATGGCGGTTGGAGGTGCGCTTGAATTCGCCCTTCTTCATGCCGGTATAGGGCCTGGCAATGACCCGTCCCACTTTCCACTCATCCGCAGCGTCAGTTCCCTGGCAATCTCACAGTAGTGATACAGGCTGTCAAGTCCCATGGTCTCCTCGTTGCCGCATATCTGAAGCACGGAATCCGCGGAAGTATACACAATCAGATGGCCTTCCCGTATCTCTTCCTCTGCCAGTTCATCCAGTATTTCCGTTCCGCTGGCGCTTCTGTTGCCGATGATTTTCCGTCCGGTCCTTTTCTCCAGCTCGTCTATCAGCTCCTTAGGAAAGCCGTGGCTGGTAAATGTCTGGAAGGGCGTGGTAACAAGAAGCCCCATCATCTCCCAGTGTCCCGTCATGGTATCCTTGCCCCGGCTTCTCTCCTTCAGGCGCATGTAACGCCCCAAAGGATGTTCTGGCGGCTCCATCCCTTCCAATGGATGCAGGTTGACCATGCCCAGTTTTTTCAGATTCGGAATCTTAAGCCTGGAACCTTCTGGCAATATGCCCCAGGTGTCCACCCCCACATCTCCATATTCCGGTGAATCCTCCACTGCCCCGATTCCAAGTGAATCCAGGACCACTACAAAGATACGTTTATATTTTCCCATCTTACGACCTCCTTAACATAATGTGACCAGGCCTACTGTCATGGCGCTGATCAGGCTTGCCGCCACACCGCCTAACATGGCCTTAAACACCAGGCGGGCAAGGGTGCTTTTCTTTTCAGGGCACAGGACCGCGATACCTGAAACGCAGATTCCCAGACTGGAGAAATTGGCAAAACCGCACAGGGAAATGGCGAATATCATTCCTGTCCTGTAATCCATGGAAGATATCATGCCGCCCAGCTGCTGGAACGCCACGAATTCATTGAGGACCAGCTTGCTTCCCAGGAGATTTCCTTCCAGCAGGATTTCCGACGGATCCAGCCCAGGAAAAGCCAAAGGGAGCAAATACATAGGAAAATACCTGCTGAAGGCTGATACCGCAGACACCCAACAGTTTATTCACCGCTGCCACCAGAGCCACCATGGCCACCGGGGATGTGCCGATGGACAGCGCCATCTGCATGCCGGTGACAGCCCCCTCTGCAACTGCTTCAATGACGTTGGTATTATTCCCCTTATTGTCCATCTTAACGCTTCCCGCTTCCCGGACCTCCTCTGTCTGGGGCAGAAGCATCTTGGCCACCATGATGCTGCCCACCGGCATCGGGCTGTCGGTCTGTCCCAGAAACATGTTGGCAACCGCCACAAAGCTTTCCACCTCGGAGGTGCCCATAAGCTTACCCACTGCTTTACCAATCCATTTTACCACAAATCCCAGAATTCCGATATAGTAAAGAAGACTTACCAGGCAGACAGGAATACAATGTTGCCCAGGACCTGTATGGCAAAAACGGATCCGGTGGCAGCCGTGCTGTCTGCCAGTGAACCAAACACAAAGCTTAAACCATCCTGACCGCAGTTGATGACGCTGGTCACTGCATCCGATACCCTGGACACCACGTAACGGCGGCCGGAACCTTTACCAGAATCACCGCAATCAGGAACTGGGCAATCACTGCCTTGACCAGCATTTTGACGGATATGTTTTTCTTCTTCCAGGAAATCAGATACATGATGGCCAGTACCAAAAGGATACCTGTAAGGTTTAATAATATCTTCATTTGTCCCCACCCCTTACCTTTCTCCTTAAGCCTGCTTATCTGCCTGAATCAGTCTGCGGACGGCTTCCACCGCCACCTTGATGGCTGCCTCCGTATCGTGGACAATAGGATTATCCAGTCCTGCCTCCTGGCGCTCCTGGTTACCCACCACCAGGAAATCAGAACCGCAGCGCACCCTTAGGTGGCTGGCTGCAATAAACAGGGCAGCGGATTCCATCTCAGACGCCTTGCAGCCCATGCGCTTCCATGCCTCCCACTTGTTTAACAGCTCATAGCTTACCGGCATGCGTTTGGGCTCATGCTGCCCGTAAAACGCATCCTTGCACTGCACCACTCCCGCGTGATACGTATATCCCAGCGCCTTTGCCGAGGAAACCAGGGCATTGGTCACATCCAGGTCAGCCACGGCCGGAAACTCGATGGGTGCGTATTCCCTGCTGGTGCCCTCCATTCGGATGCGCCTGTGGCGACCACGATATCCCCGCCCTTCACGTCCATGTCCATACCGCCGCAGGTTCCCACGCGGATAAATGTATCAGCCGCACAGCACCAATTCCTCCATGGCAATGGATGCAGACGGTCCGCCGATGCCCGTGGAGGTCACGCTTACCTTTTCCCCGTCCAGATAACCGGTGTATGTAACATACTCCCTGCTGTCCGCCACCAGTACCGCGTTGTCAAAATGCTTTGCGATCTTTTCACAGCGCTTCGGGTCTCCGGGCATGATGACATACCGTCCCACGTCTCCCTTCCTGATCTGTAAATGATACTGTAATCCTTCTTCTCCTGAATAGTTCTGCATAATAATTACCCTCTCTTTTAATTGATTTTTTGTTTGCGCCTTTACCTGAATCTGCTTGTATTCCTGCCGGTGTCTGCGCTTTTGTTTTTGTTTATTTATTTGTCTGTTTATCGCGTACTTGTATAATATCATTTAACTTGTATAATTTCTAGATGGAATATTTTACAATTATCATAGTCAATTTTTGTATATATTGACAATAAATATGCGGTTTTTCATGGTGTTTTACTGGTTTCAGTCTGTTGTACAACTAGACATGTCTATTTTGTTGACAAATCAGCCTTTGGGAATTATGATGTTGAATAAGGACTTGTATATTTTTGTGATACAGCCAGAATTGTGACACAGCCAGACAGGAAGGGTGAACCTATGGACGCAGACGTATTATCTGAGAAAGCAAAGAAATTAAAACATGTAAAAGTATATAACCGCCTGTATTCCATGATACAGGACGGCGTGTATCCTCCGGGCAGCCAGCTTCCCTCCGAACCGGAGCTGGCCCTGCAGATGGATGTAAGCCGCATGACCCTGCGCAGGGCTCTGGCTCTGCTGCAGGAGGACAATCTGGTCATCAACATACGCGGTAAGGGAAACTTCATCAGCGAACGCAATCCCGGCGCCAGTATGCCGGGCCTGGAGGTCACACAGCACCCGGTCCGCTGTACTCTGTCCGGATCCATTGACGAGACAGAGATGGAATTTCGCATAGAACCTCCCACAGAATCCATCAGTCAGAACCTGAAGCGGAAAACTGCCGTGGTGGTGATCGCAGACCGCTGGTATAAAAGCGCCGGAAAGGCGTGCGCCTACAGCCTCAGCTTCATTCCCATCGAGGTTATATCCGGGAAACAGATAGATTTAAGGGAGAAAGAAGATTTATTCCAATACCTGGAGCATGGCGTATATGAGGATGCCGTCAGCAGCACCTGCCAGCTCTCCTACACCACCACGGGCAATTTCACAGCCGTCAAGTACATGCTCTCCCAGCACGCCTCCTTTATTCTGGTCCAGGAGACACTATATGATGAAAACAGCCGGGTACTGGTATCCAGCAAGCACTATATACCGGTGGAATCCTTCAAAACCCAGGTCAATGCTGTGGCCGGACGCGCCTGAAGGGCCATTTTTATTCATCCAGATTATGCTTGACTGCAAATACAGCCAGCTGGGTCCGGTCCTTTAGCTTAAGCTTTTCCAGCAGACGGGAGATGTTGTTGCGCACCGTCCCCTCTGCCAGGAATAGCGCCCCCGCAATCTCCCTGTTGTCCATTCCCCGGGCAACCAGCCGCATGATATCCCGTTCCCTGGGCGTCAAATCCCCGGCCATGTCTGCCTTTATTTTGCCGGGCGCCATCTGACGGCGCATCCCCTCAAATACGCTTCCTCCAAAAACCCGTATCCCGCGCATACAGCCTTGACGGACTGGATGACCTTGTCATCCTCCATCTCCTTTAAGATATACCCGTCAGCACCGCTTCCCACGGCTGCATCCACGGTTTCCCTGTCATCAAAGGTAGTGAGCACCAGCACCTTTATATCCGGATAGTCCTCCTTGATTCTGGTAATCCCATAGCTGCCATCGTATTCCGGCATGCGCATATCCATAAGCACCACGTCCGGTCTGTGCTTCCTGCACAGCTGCCACGCTTCCCGGCCGTCAGCGGCCAGCCCCACCACCTGTATGTCTTTGTCCTGCTCCAGTATGGCCCTGAGCCCCTGTCTCAATATCTGGATATCATCGGCAATCACTGCTTTTATCATTATGGTTCTGCTCCTTTTTCCTCTATCCCTTATCTGCCGGCACACGGCACACGACGCCCTCAGTTTCCGTACGCAGGCATATATATATCTGAAATCCTTCCCCGGATTCGGATATGAACCGGACTGTTCCCCCTGCCTGCTCTGTTCTCTGGCGTATACCGCGGATTCCGTTTCCCTCCTCTATATGGAGGCATCCCTTTCCGTTATCAAACATATACAGGCTCAGGCTGTCTGCGCCGAATTTAAGTATCACATCCATGTGGGTTGCATGGGCATACTTATGGCAGTTGGTAATGGCCTCCCTGAGGCAGTCATAAACCACCGGAGACAAATGGGAATATTCCTGCCTGTCCTCTCCCTGTATCTCCACCTCCACCTCAAATTCCTTCACACTGCCGGTTAGCTGGTATACTCCCTGGGAGATAAGTCCATAGGAGGCGGACTGCCTGAGATTATTGATGGAACACCGCAGCTCCCGGATCCCGCTGCCGGCCAGCTCCTGGGCCTGGATCAGGTACTCCTCTATGCGCTTGTCCTGTTCCTGTCCTCTCTCCTCCTTATATCCAATCCGTATGAGCCTGAGCAGCGAATTTATCATGGTCAGCGTATGTCCGGCGGTGTCATGCACCTCCTGGGCAATGCGGTTGCGCTCTTTTTCAATGGCAAGACTCTGATTGGTCACAGCCAGTTCCCTGCCCTGCTCCAAAAGCTGGTAATATCTTCCCACATCTGTGAGCATAATGGTTCCCGCAAC
>ENA-OQCK01000924-OQCK01000924.1-human-gut-metagenome-genome-assembly--contig:-NODE-924-length-12983-cov-2.671515_pt1 | contig 12983 bp, 14 predicted proteins | sample MGYA00242498_ERZ504578 | MGnify/ENA primary metagenome ERZ504578 (study PRJEB26092, sample SAMD00036229) | human gut metagenome | host: Homo sapiens | study: EMG produced TPA metagenomics assembly of... | reverse complement strand
AATGTGAGGGAATTTGTAGCTTTGCGGTAAGAAAGGAGATAAAGGCATGCGTTTGCAATCTAAAGAAATACAGACCATCATCCAAATAGCCAAAGATATTTATGGTGAAACAGTGAAGGTATATCTCTTCGGTTCCCGTCTGAATGACGAAAAACGCGGAGGAGATATTGATTTATTAGTCCGCAGCACGGGAGAAAAGAAGGGGGTATTGGCACGCATCCGCATGACCGCACGCTTGAAACTGCATTTGGGTAACCAAAAGATTGACGTCATCGGTGACCATGAGGATTCACCGGTAGTACAGGAAGCCTTGAAAAACGGAATACAACTGATATGACAGAAAAGAAAAAAGAGATAACAGAACGCCTGGAACGGGAATTTGATGTATGCGACAAGCATATCCTTCGTATAAATGAAGCTCTTGAAGGGTTAGGGGTCAATATTCCCATGTCTGCGGATTGTTATTCCAACCTGACAACAGAACAAGTCCGCTGCATAGACCAATTCATATTTCGCTTTTCCAAATTGCAGGATTCCATGGGAGCAAAAATATTCCGATATATATTGGAATATCTGGATGAAGACATCACCGCACTTCCTATGCGTGACATTCTGAACCGTCTGGAACGTTATCTTATTATTCCAAGTGCTGACGAATGGACTTATATACGTGAGTTGAGAAATGAGATCTCACACGATTATCCCTTGCTTGAAACAGATGTTGCCGCCATTTTGAATGAACTGTTTTCCAAAACAGATATTATATTTAGCATTTACAGTAAATTGAAAAGTGTCTTCAATAATAACAGACACGCTTAAACCGTGATACAGGCTATTCTTTTCTTCCCCGATATTTTTTTGGTACACAAACTTCGAAACGAAATTATCGAGAAGAAACAAACGCTCAGGAAATTCATGCTAAATGCTGAATGAGATTTTCTCTGTCGTCTACCAATTTTATAAAGAAAGCAATCTTTTAATCCGTAATAGTGATAAGAGAATAAAGTTTATATCCAATCTTTGATCGGAGTATAGAATTCTATAAATGGTTAGTGTTAAACAAGATTCATTCGTTGGTAAACGGGAATTTTTCCATGCCGTAAAGAAGGTTTAATTAGAAGTTTACTAATTGTTAGCTTATTACGATTACTTAAAATATTACTCTAAAAGATGAAAGACAACCGTACTTTATACGAAAAAAATGTTCAAGACCGTAATCTGTTACACTACCTTATAAGTCTTATCGTACGATGGAAACAAAACTTCAAATATGCACGTGCAAGAAGAATCGCACGTAAGCGTGGAGCGACCATCGGTGAAGGAGTAATCATGTCTTTGAAACTGGCCAAAAAAGCAAACAGTAACTTGTCTATCGGTAATCATACTTCTATCCAAACGGATCAGTTGGATATGCGTTCCCCCATTACAATAGGCAATCACGTAATTATCGGAAAAGACACGGAAATTATTACAACCTCACACAATATAGATTCACGAGACTGGGAACATAAAAATTACAGCATAGAAATTGAAGACTACGCATGGATTCCCACTAAAATCCTCATACTGCCCAGTTGCAGGAAAATAGGTTATGGCGCCGTAATAGGTAGCGGAAGTGTGGTAGTAAAAAACGTAGAGCCTATGTCTGTGGTCAGCGGTAATCCAGCTAAAGAATTCAAGAAAAGAAAATGCGTGCATACTGATCTTGTAGTAGAATCATTATTGGGAGGAGATTATTATGTATATAAGCAAACTAGAAAAAATCCCATTCTAAAAAATAATCGAAATTTTCAGTAAGCACTCAGAAAAAAAGGCTTATAATTAAATAATACATTCGTTGCAAATAATATTTAAACGTATATATACAACGATGATTTCGAAAGACTTTTCATTTCCCTATAAGACGGAGGTAATGCCTTAGAAAGAAGGCATATAGGACTTCTATTTGAAAAAACAAAATCACCCTACATTTTTACAAATGGGCATTATGATTTAGACAGCTTAATAGCTGAGCATTTCATCCGTTCTCTGGCGGTAAGCATAAAAACTATTGCTCTTTAATCGTATAACAAATGTATCAGCTACTTATCACACGCTAATATCTACCTGTCATATATAAATGGTTTGTCAACATTGGAATATATAAAAATATTTTTCCATGAAGTTATAAATGGTCGCAAGAATTATGAGAGCATATTGCCAATAACAATCGGAATCAGCACCAATAATCAGAAAACCAACCTTACTTTTTTGATTTATTTGCAAAAATCTAAAAGAATATTTCCATATATAATGTATTAAAACTGAACGACAACTTTTTGCCTCTTCATATTACAATATTTATAATTTATGACTTCTTCTCAAAATAATAAAAGGATAGCAAAGAATACAATAGCATTAACACTACGCATGTTTTTTACCATGTCTATAGGTATATATTCAAGTAGAATACTTCTTGCTAATCTAGGAGTTACTGATTATGGTATTAACAATGTAGTTGCAGGAATTATTACAATGTTTATGTTTCTAAATACATCCCTTATTAATGGAACACAGCGATATTTAAATTTTTATCTTGGCAAAAATAATATAGAAACTTTAAACAAGGTTTTTTCAACAAGCATACATATATTTTTACTTTTAGCTATATTTGTAGCTGTATTAGGAGAAACTGCAGGAATTTATTTTCTTAACACTAAATTAGATATTCCCAAAGATAGATTAATTGCAGCCAATTGGCTTTTTCAATTAACCATTATAAGTACTTTCATTAATATCATCAGTACCCCATATAATGCTTTAATCATTGCAAAAGAAAAAATGACAATATTTGCTTATGTTTCAATAGCAAATTCTATATATTTACTATTAGCTGCATTAGCTATACCATATATACCTTATGATCATTTAATAGGATATGCAATATTAATAGTAACATGGCATATTATTATTCGTCTGTTTTATAGTTGGTATTGCAGTTCTCACTTTAAAACGATCAAATATAAGTTCATTTTTGATAAATCCTTATTTAAAGAAATGTTTGTATTCTCAGGATGGACATTAACAGGAACATTTACTTATATGACCTATACCCAAGGATTAACTTTCTTAATAAATATATTTTTCGGTCCATCTGTTAACGCAGCACAAGCATTAGCCCAACAAGTAAATGGCTCTTTAAATGCTTTCAGTGCTAACTTTATGATAGCTACTAAACCTCAAATTACTAAATATTATGCAGAAGGCAATCTCAATGAAATGCATAAACTTATATTTTTCAGCAGCAAAATGTCTTATGCCATCATGGCTATAGTATCTTTGCCTTTTATTATACGTACTGACTATATATTAGGACTATGGCTTAAAGAAATACCTAAGCATACAGCGTTCTTTTTACAATTATATTTGATTATTGCAATCATAAACACTTTATCCTCACCAGCTATTACTGCAATTCACTCAACAGGTAAGATAAAGTGGTTTCAAATTTACGAATCATTAGTATTAATCTTAATTCTTCCATTTTCTTACTTAGCAATTCAAATATGGAATATACCAGAATCTTGTTATATAGTTACATTGATACTAATAATATTAGCTCAATTTATTCGTATTTATTTTATGAAACAATTAATAGAATTATGTATTACAGAATATCTAAAAAACATTTTTTGTAGAATGATTCTAAGTACATTAATAACATTAGGATTATCCCTTTCTATAAATATCTTAATTCCAAATAACTTTATAGGTTTCTGTGTTGAGAGCTGTATATGCATTTCTATTTTTCTATAAATTTCTTTTTTATAGGACTTACAAAAGCAGAACAAAATATAGGAATAAAATTTATACAAAAAAAATATTTAGAAAATGATTTCTATAATAATTCCACTATATAATAAAGCCACGAGTATTAAAAGAACTATTCATTCTGTTTTATCTCAGAGTTATACAGATTTTGAACTTATTATCATAAATGACGGTTCTACAGACAATAGTGCAGAAATTGTTAATAAACAATTTTATGACAAACGCATAAGATATATTTATCAAGATAATGCCGGTGTTTCTTCCGCGAGGATCGTGGAATAAAAGAAGCTATAGGAGAATGGATTCTTTTTTAGATGCCGATGACATTTTATATCCTAATGCCTTAAAAATTTTAATTTCTAAATCTGTTTTTAATACTAATATTATATCTGGCAATTTTTATAGTACAGATGGAAACAACAAAAAAACAGGTGTAAAATTATGCAAAGAAGGAATAATACAGAACAATTATTTTTCATATTATTGGAAACTCTTTTCTATTAGAGCAGGATGTGCATTAATAAATAAGAACTTACTAATTAAATATCAATTTGATGAATCTTTATCAAGATTTGAAGATTTAAAATTTATAGTAGATATTTTACAAGAAGCAAAAATCTATAATACAAAACATTATGTATTAGAATATAGACAGGAAAATAGTTGCGCAAAACACCCATCTCTTAATACAACTAAAGACTACACTTTTAATATGAATTTTTGTAAATACCGTTTTGGGGCAAATGTTTATTAGGTGATTTACTATTTTTAGCAAGTTGATTTTCCAAAGGAAACACAAAAACTTCAACGTCAATACGGATTTATTATATCTACAGATATATTTCTGCATTTCTAATTAGAACTCAGCATATAATAAGTAATTTAAAATGAATATAGTAGATTTTATATTTAAAGCTCATTGTAAAATAAAATTTATTTATCACAAACTATTGATCAAGTGCGAAAAGAGAAAATTAGGATTTTGCGGTCAACGTGTGAAAATTGAATGGCCAAATTCTCTTAATTCAAAGATGTTTTTGTACGATGATGTCTACATTTATGGTCACGCAAAATTTATCATAAATAGAGGCGGTAGATTTATAATGAAGCATCATTCAGGATGCTCCCAAGGGCTAACTGTTATAACAGGGCACCATAGTAAAAAAAATAGGTGAATGGTTTCATAACACAATGTGGACAGGTGAACTTGATACAGAAACAACAATTATGGTAGAAGAAGATGCTTGCATTGGAGCAAATGTAACTATATTACCGGCCGTTACAATAGGTAGAGGAGCCCAAATTGGAGCTTGTTCTGTTGTTACAAAGAGCATTCCTCCATATTCTGTTGCTGCTGGCATCCCAGCAAAAGTCATTAAATTTATATTTACTCCTGAAGAAATTATAGAACATGAAAGACTATTATATCCTAAATCAGAACGATTAACATTGGAAGCAATGATAGAAATTCAAAAAAAATATTCTAAATAAGTACATCATGCAAAAAGTAAAAGTTACAATATCAACCCTTGGTCCTCTTCATCTAATAAAAAGTGCAGAATACCTGTCACAAATAGTAGATGTGACTGTAGTCCAAGGATGGATACCCACATGGTGGAATAGTTGGGGATTAAAATTAGCAAGTAAAATCGCCAAATATGATTTGGAGCATACATTCAAGAAACGTACTCCATCATGCTTGAACGGAAAAAATCACGGTTGTTTTCTTCCTGAATTTTTAAATGTTGTGGCGAGAAAGCTAAACGGAGAAAGGGCCATTACACTAAATGTTAAATCACATGAGCTATTTGGTAAATTCTCAAAGAAATACACGATCAAAGGAAATATATTACATGTGCGTAGTGGGTCTGGTCGCGGTGGTGCAATTATTTACGCCCAAAATAAAGGGATTAAAGTTTTAGTAGATCATAGTATTGCGCATCCAGCATATATGGAAAAACATTTGAGAAATGAATTTGAAAAAAACAACACACCATTTAATTTGGGAATCTCTAATCCATTATGGAAGGAAATCATGTACGATTGCGAAGAAGGTAATCGTCTACTTGTTAATTCTGATTTTGTAAAAAACACTTTTATTGAATATGGTTTTGATGCAAATAAAATAGATGTAGTGTATTTAGGTGTTCGTTCAGATTTTTTTGGCTTAAAGAAATCATACGAGCTAACCGGACCTTTAAAAATTCTTTTCACCGGTGGTTTCGGTTTTCGTAAAGGTGCGGAATACTCGCTACGTGCCATGCAAAAATTAGATGAATTAAAAGTTGATTATGAATATATTGTTGTAGGCAGTAATGCTGAAGCTCAAACATTATTAAAGCAATATCCTATCAAACATCTTAAACTCATTGGCATGGTACCTCAGGACAATCTTAAACAATATTTATCCGAAGCTGATATATATCTGTTCCCATCATTATGTGAAGGTTGTGCAAGTAGTGGTATGGAAGCAATGGCCGCAGGGCTACCTGTTATTGCTACTGTAGAAAGTGGATTACCTATTACAAATGAAAAAAATGGACTTGTGATTGAATCTAAACGTGTTGATGATATAGTTGATGCTATTTTAAAATTACGCAATAATCAAATTATGCGCACACAACTCGGTATAGCCGCTTCAAAACTGATTCAAAATAACTACACATGGGAAAAATATGCAGCAAATGTTGCTGATATATATAATAAAATGATATGAATAAATATATATTTTCTCCTATATTTGCTCTCATATTAGGTCTTGCCAATAACCTTATTGTACCTTTTGTGGGAGAAGTTACAGGTTCGTTTATATTGATTGTACTGACAATGCCTTTTTGGTTATCTCAAATAGACCAAAATGACAAAATTGTAAAATGGGCGCTAAAATTATTCCTATGTTTATTATTGGTTCAATTTATCACAGAGTTGTTCCATGATCGTAACATGATATTAGATAAGGTTAAAGGCATTGCTGTGACAATCACAGGTATAGTACATTTTTTCTTTTTCTATACCATTTATTCAAAAGACATCAAAACAATACAATGGTATGTTTTAGGTCTTATACTGTCTCCATATTTATTTCCATCCGAATTTCAACAGAATCTGGATAGTGGATATTCAGAAGAAAATGTAACATATTTCAAGTTTTTTGTGGTTCCAGCTATTACAAACTGTTTAATGCTACTGACATTATTCATCAAAAAACAGTATTGGCATAAAACGATAGCGTTAACAATGACTTATTTAGGAGCATTGTTTATAGTGATGGGAGCTAGAAGTGGAGGGCTGACACTATTTATAGTAGGTGGCATTTACATATATGTATCAAATAATAAAATCCGAATTCCTCAACTAAAGAAAAGACTACTGACTATCTTCACATGCACCTTGCTACTTTATGAATGTGTCTATGTGCCAATGGTAATGACAGGAGATATAAAAGCAGGAAACACAGAACAATTACTAAAAAGTTCAAATCCTTATAATCCAATAGAGATACTAAAAATGGGAAGAACAGATTCTTTAATTCCATTTTATGCTTTTATGGATAGTCCGTTGATTGGATGGGGATATTGGGCAACGGATGTTGGGCATAAATATGCCAAAATGCTATTCAACATGAGAGATGGAGATGAAAAACATTATGAGGAAACTATCAACCATTATAAACGCATACCTGGTCATAGTGTATTGTTCTACTTTGCGTGTGCATTTGGTATTGGAGCGTTGATATGTGTTTTCCTTTTATGGTATAAATCAGCAAAATATACTTTTTATTCATTGATGTGCAATGATAGGTATCAGTTATATAGAATTTTTTGTCTAATGAACATAACATGGCATTTGTTATTCTCCCCTCTACCTCATTTCAAATATCTTCCTGCATATATGGCATTTCTAATAATTTCATCAAGAAGTGCATTGAGAGTAAAAAAAGATTTAATATAGAAAATAGCTATAACAGAATCATAAACAACAGAGCAATATCTAAGCCATCATAATCATTGCAACATTTAGATACAATGATTTTATAAATGTCTTAATTTAAATAATATTATTATGAAAATTTGTTTCATCACAACCGGTGATATAAAGAATATTGCAACAGCAAAAAGAGCACTGGGACTAGCAAATCCCTTGGCTGATTTAGGATGGGAAGTTTCCATTATTATGGAAATTGCGAAGAAAACAAACATAGAACAATGATGGAATGTGACTCTCGCATTAATCTCTATTTTTTAATAAATGTTCGATGACACAAGAACGTAAGAAAAAAAACGACTTAATAAAAGAAATTAATCCAGACTTTTTGTATATATGTGCATTTGTTACACGCAATATTGTTGGAATAAAGCATAAATGTAAGAAAATAGTTGAACATTCCGAACTCCAATCGGGCATACCGGACATGAAAGGATTACGCAAACTTTTTTGCTATATTTATGAGTATTATTCCATTATATATAGTGATGGATTGCTAAATGCTAGTAGATATCTTCAAAATATTTACAGAAGACGATCTAAAAAAGTATTTAAGGGAAAAATGCCTATGCTTTATTATCCTTATGCCTTTAACACCAATGTAGTTAAAGTAATAGAAAAAGAAAACATTAAAGATAAGTTTAAAAAATATTTGTCCCAACCGACATTAGTATTTTTAGGAACTGTTACTAGAAATTATGGGGTCTTTACTATTATTGACGCAGTTAAGCAACTCAAAGATCAAACCCGTCCTTTTAATGTACTGATATTGGGCAAAGGTCGTCATTATGAAGATGCAAAAACATATGTATCTGAAAATTATTTAAGTGATATAATAGAAATGCCTGGTTTTGTAGACGAAGAGGATATTTCTCAATACTTTAGCGTTGCATCTGCATTCATATCTCCAATGAATGATACAACTCAGGATTGGGCACGTTGCCCAAGCAAAATGTATTTGTATCTACCTTATAAAAAACCAATTATCACATGTAAGATAGGTGAACCATATGAAATACTTCAGGACAAAGGATTTTATTATACTTCAGGTAATGCAAAAGATATGGCTACACAAATGAAGAAGATCATAGAAAACAATAAATATACAGCTGATGCACATGCAGAAAAACACTCTTGGAATGTTCGAGCACAAGAATTAGACAATTGGATAAAGTTAACATGGAAATAGTTTTATTATGAAACAAATAATTAGAGCTACCAATGGTCCCAAACATCACCTCTTTGGATTCCATGATTTGGTTGCATTTAACCAAACTGGTGAAAAATTACTTTCTTTAGAGGCGGATGTTATTAATAGACCTCCATTACCCGGTGAACAGTTTGGTGTGGGATATGTATTATGGGAGAAACAAGAATTTGTCAGACTTGGTGAAACATGTGCGATGAATTATCCTCAAGGAGCACGCCAGCAATGGATAGACAATACACATTTTATTGTCAACAATAGAGTTGGCGATCATTGGGGAGCAGACATTTACAATGTGGGAAGTGGGAAAAAAGTAAAAACAATAGATTCCACCTGCCATATTTTAAGCGCAGACAAAAAGAAATGTTTTGGCATAAATTATGCTCGTCTCCACAGATTGGGTGGTTATGGATATATAGGCATTGACGATCCATATTGCAATGAAGAAACACCTGAAAAGGATGGCATATATGTGACAGACATTGAAAATAATACAACAAAGCTATTGGTTAGCATTCAAGATATAAGTGAATGTGATGCCACCACATCTGCACACAATGGATTTCATCATTATGTTACTCATCTAGTTTTGAGTCCAAATGGAAAACGCATTGCTTTTCTGCATAGATTTTTTCTTTCTGATGGAGGTTTACGTACAAGACTTATGACAATAGGTGTAGATGGTAAAGATTTAAGATGTTTAGCTGTAGGTTTCCTAAGCCATTTCGATTGGAGAAATGACAATTCAATCTTTATTTGGGGACGTGCAGGAGGAAATATAGATGCTATGCGCAGTAATCCTTTATTTTCAAATCCGCTCATAAAACCATTTATGGGAGTAGCTAAGAGCTTGGCAAGAAAGGTATTAAAACGTTCAAAAGGTATGTCTATGAGTTTTTTAATGTGCATGGATAAGGATATTAAAGATATCAAACCTTTTGCCCTTGGAATTATTACAGAGGATGGTCATCCCATGTGTTGTCCGACAGACCGGAATATTGCTATTTGCGATAATTATCCGGATAAGTTAACACACTGTCGTACATTGTTCTTTTATGATTTTGAAAAAAATGAACGCACAAATCTAGGAACATTTAGAATGTCTGATGAGCAACCTGTCACAGACAATTTTATACAATTTTCTCAAGGTGTAGATTTAGAAATAATGAAACTTTTTTCACCATCTTTATTCAGTTTCACACGCTCAGGATTACACTGCGATCTACATCCTCGTTGGGATGCCAATGGAAAAATGGTGGCTTTTGACAGTATACATGAAGGAACTAGACAAATTTATATATGCAAAAGATAAGAAAGCCTGTAAAAATGGCAATTTTACAACCAGAAGTACCTCATTATAGGACTGAATTTTTCCAAAAATTGGCTAATAACATGAAGAAATTGGATATTTTTATATTCAATCCATTATCTTCTACCAAACAATCCGGCTTTAAGGTTGATTTTGAAAATCTGATATATATTGCAAACAAGAAAATAAAAGGAATACTCATATATAATCCATTTTCTATCCTATGGAAATATGACACTTTGGTATTGATGCTACATTTTGCACATCTGACAACGTGGCTATTGCTACTGACTAAATTCATTCATCGCCGCCAAATCATATTATGGGGACAGGGCATCAGCGTAAAAAGATATTTACAGGAAGAAAAACAACCAGACTGGAAGTTGAAATTGCAGATCCGTCTTGCTGATGGCGCTTGGATTTATACAGAAAAAGATGCCAATCAATGGAAAAAGATTTTCCCAAACAAACCTATTGTAGCCTTAAATAATACATTAACAGGTGTAACAGAAATGGTAGAGTACAAGCCTGTAAATTCAAAAAATGAATTAAAATGTAAATATAATATCACACAAGAAAATATACTGATTTTTTGTGCACGTTTTGAAAACAATTATCGCCGGACAGATTTATTAATAGAAACCATTAAACAGCTAAATACAAAAAAATATGGTTTCATTATAATAGGCGCAGGAAAAACAAACCAGATTTTTCCCTTTATAACAATGTGTATGATTTTGGTGCCATATACGACACCAATATCAAACGCGAATTATTTTACATTGCAGATTTATATTTTCAACCAGGATGGGTAGGTCTGTCTATTGTAGAGGCTATGGCATACGGTAAACCCATTTGCACATTTATACGCTCAGAGGAAACTAAGCAATGTGTGGAATATTCTTATATTGAGAATAATACAAACGGATTAATATTTACGAATATTGACGATTGCATAACACGAATATCGCAATTGACGAATGATGAGATAAAACAATTAGGAGCGAATGCTAAAAAAAAGGTAGCACAATTATTAACTCCTCAAAACATGGTAGCAAATGCTTTAAGTATTCTTTAAATAACTAATATAATATGGATATGAAAATAGCAGTAGCCGGAACTGGTTATGTCGGATTAAGTATAGCCACTCTTTTAGCTCAACACAACAAAGTCTATGCTGTTGATATAATAGCTGAAAAGTAGAAAAAATAAACAATAGAATTTCTCCTATACAAGATGAGTATATTGAAAAATATCTAAAAGAAAAGGAGCTAAACCTTACCGCCACTCTTGATGGAGCAAAAGCATATAAAGATGCGGATTTTGTTGTGATTGCTGCTCCGACCAATTATGACCCAGCAAAAAATTTCTTTGATACTCATCATATAGAGGAAGTAATAGACCTCGTTTTAAGCGTAAATCCTAATGCCATAATGGTAATTAAGAGCACTATTCCTGTTGGGTATTGCCGCAATCTATATGTAAAATACGCCAAAATATTTACAGAAACGCCGCAGTTACAAGGCAAAAAGTTCAATTTGCTTTTTTCGCCTGAATTCCTTCGAGAAAGCAAAGCTCTTTATGATAATTTATACCCAAGTCGCATTATCGTTGGCTATCCCAAAATAATCACAGAGAAACAATTTGATGAAGAAAATTCAGCTATCCGTGCCATAGCTGATATTTCCACTTTAGAACAGGCAGCAAAAACATTCGCAGCCCTGCTTCAGGAAGGAGCCATTAAAGAAAACATAGATACACTGTTTATGGGGCTAAAAGAGGCAGAAGCCGTTAAACTATTTGCCAATACATATCTTGCACTTCGCGTCAGCTATTTCAATGAATTGGATACGTATGCAGAAGTGAAGGGACTTGATACACAAGCTATAATCAACGGAGTAAGTCTTGATCCACGCATCGGACAGCATTATAACAATCCTTCATTTGGCTATGGCGGTTATTGTTTGCCTAAAGATACAAAGCAGTTACTTGCCAATTATGCAGACGTTCCGGAAAATCTGATAGAAGCCATTGTTGAAAGTAATCGTACTCGCAAGGATTTCATAGCCGACAGAGTATTAAATAAGGCAGGCTATTACGACTATTACAATCATGGCAAATTTAGCCCTTCGGATGAGAAACGTTGTATTATTGGTGTTTATCGCCTTACCATGAAATCAAATTCTGATAATTTCCGCCAATCATCAATTCAAGGTGTAATGAAACGTATAAAGGCAAAGGTGCAGAAGTAATCATTTATGAACCTACACTTGAAAATGGTTCGACATTCTTTGGCAGCCGTGTGGTTAATGAACTAACATCATTTAAAGCCCAGTCTGATGCAATCATTGCCAACCGTTATGATATCTGCCTAGATGATGTACAGGATAAGGTTTATACCCGAGATATATTCAGACGGGATTAGTTAAACTTTCAAGATATGGCAAATATCAACTGATATGAAAATACTACATTACATCCCCAGTATTGATCGCACATCGGGTGGTGTCGGTGCATACATGCAACTGCTAACAACCGAATTGGGAAAATTGGTGGAACTCCACGTTGTAACCCATCGCGAGGCAAATCCGTTGACTTTGGAAACTGCACCGTTCACTATATACCAAAAAATAACAATCCTTTCTCAAACAAAGGAAAAACGGAATTCTTAAC
>ENA-OQCK01000923-OQCK01000923.1-human-gut-metagenome-genome-assembly--contig:-NODE-923-length-12991-cov-1.889848_pt1 | contig 12991 bp, 16 predicted proteins | sample MGYA00242498_ERZ504578 | MGnify/ENA primary metagenome ERZ504578 (study PRJEB26092, sample SAMD00036229) | human gut metagenome | host: Homo sapiens | study: EMG produced TPA metagenomics assembly of... | reverse complement strand
ATAGCGGACATCCTTCCACAACGCTGTATACGATGAGCCATGAGGAAGGCGTAAAGCTGATCAACCGCCTGCAGAAGGAAGAAAACATTCAGGTCAATGCCATCTGGGTGTACGATGATATCCAGAAACCGGAGAATGGTACGGATGCATCAGTGTTAAGGGATATCAAATTATCTTTAGCGACGGTTTAAAGGATAAAATCAAGGAGAGCTGATGGACCGTTACCTGTAGGATTGGTAAAAGTCAAAAAATCACCCTGTTCCAGTGATTTGAACTGCATAGAGAAAGCAGTCTCGTTTATCCAATACTGATTTTCTGCATTCTACATTTGAATTGCTCTTTATGATTAGAGTCTGTTGATTTTATTGATTTCGAAGCATTCATAAAATGCCATAAAAAGCAGAAACTTTTTAAATAAAAGGTATAAACATTTTACATAGTATTGTTTCTTATGACATATGGTATATAGATAAGCTTAGGTGAAAATTGCTATTGCTTTCTATCATAATGTTAATTTACTAAAAACTCACGATAGAGCCGTGAGTTTTTTAGTAAATTCTTTGATTATTCAATTCCCTATATGCTATACATTCATAAAGTTCAATAAATCCATTCGGATGTTGTAAAAGCATAAACCGATTTTGGTTCTTTCCAATATACATTTTTGTATTTCTCTTAATGTGAACCCCTGTATAGTTTCTGCTAGCATATACAGCAATCTCTTCTTTCATCTTACCAACATACTGAAATGAATCTGGAATCGCTTCAAAGATATCTGGTTCAGTTACTGTTGCTGGTAAATAACGCATACCATTATAAATAAATGTGGTGGATACGAGGCATCCTCAGAATTATTGCTGTCAAATACATTCATCTCTTCGCCAAGTTCCATCTTGTCTGTATAGATAAATGTAGTATTTTATTATCATGTTTAACGAGTAATGAGTTGTCATTTTTTATTACTTTGTCCCTATATATTTCTTAGCAGATTTTGTTACATTTAGGTTACTTGTTGGAAATTCTTATCGTGATACACTTTCTTTTATTACACCCAATTCTTGTCCATTTATTTCTTCTTGAGTGTCTACATCACTTTTCCAATAAATCTTGTCTTGATAGAAAATGCCTTCAGGCAACACAAATGGCAAAGTTGCATCCGAATAAACAACCGGAGGTGATTCCTGAGGTGTAGAACACCCAGTGAATGTAATCATGAAAGCGAAAGTCAATAAATATTTTAATTTCATTTTAAAAATACATGCCATAACCACGTGTTTCATGGTTGTTCCACCCGCAGATTTATAAGTTACTGCATCTACAGACCATTCAGAGTACGAATACCAAGGGTTCCATACCCTTCTTCTGCTTCCCTCTATACCATGAATAAGTAAAGCATGATTACCTCCTCCTGATACATCCATAGACCAATGTACCGGATTGCCCCCCTTAAATAACCATGAAGAGAAGAATTCATAATAGAGCCTGAGTACCTTCCATCATATGTAACACCCTTTGTTTTACGATACTTCTTCGCATTGTCAACTGATAAGGCTGTCTGTGTGCCGAAATTAAAATAATTAGTTATTGTTGAGGCTCGCACATTCTTATCCTTATAGCGCAAGGCTGTAGCAGTAACATAAGCAAAATACCAGTTTGTACTTCCCTGCGTTTCAAGAATATTTATATTTAGCATATAATTATAACTTGTAGCTCTAGTTTGTGGTTTGACGAAAAAGCTGGTTTTGTCTGAAATATCAACTGGCTTGAAAGCAGAAGCACTTCTAAATTCTGCTTTTGTTCGAAATGCTTCTACACTTCCAGTTTTACTGTTTACAATCGTTGTTCCATTATCACTTATAAATAACTCCTGGTTATTTTGTGGGTCTAAAGATATAATAGGAGCATCTTCAGGGGTATTTCCAGCATATTTAGTTAAATCATCTACAAAATTTTCACTAAAAATACCTGTATAATTTCCTGTTCCATCATCGAAAAATTCTATAAACATAAGTTAACTTATTATCAATATAAATAGGATAATAATAAGTTGGGATGCTATCATTGCTCGTCTCCTGAACATAAATACCCTGTCCCATAGTTATATTCTCATTTAAGATTGGCTTAATTTGTGTTTTCAGCAATCAAAAAATCATAAACTGTTTCCTTTGCATATGTATCAGCAACTTCTGATTTAATAGTTTTGTAATACAACATGTCGTTTTCTTCAGCTTTTGCCCCTGTAAAACTATTCATTGAGAATGCTAATAATGAACAGAATACACTGATAGAATTTTTTTCATATTTTCCCTCCATCAAGATAATATATCATTAACATTATAATTTTTCTTTCACCTCCACCGAATTATGAGTATCGAATATATCTTATCAAATAGATTATTATATTTAATATACCTATTTGTCAATGCAAATAACAATATTGTATGTGTTTACATTAAATACCACATAAGTATAGTGCTTTTGTGATTTTTCACATGTGGCTGTAATACAATTGAATTACAGGAAAATAAAAGGTTAAGTCTCAATGTCATTAAGTTAAAGAATCAATCTGCGGCTGTTTTATGCATCCACTGCACAAGGAGTGTCGCGATAAACAAGGCACTTGCCCACAGCAAAACAAAACCCAGATGCTCCACAGCCTGTGCTGTCAGCCCTGCCTCCAGTGATTCACTCAGCTGTAAAACAGCCTTGGTCATCAGCATGGATGCAATGGTATCCAGAATTCCTCCTTCATGAGCCACCTCATAAAAGCCACCCGAGATAATGGATGCCAAAACAGCAAGTGCACTTCCCAGCATATTGGCTGTAACCTTCTGTGCAAACAGCATATTCAAAAACAGGGCGAAGGCTGTCGCAAACAAAGCTAAAACAAACAGCAGACCGGCATAAACCGGCAGGGAAAAGCCGATTTGAGCACCAAACAGCCGGCACACGGCAAGCGTCATAAAGGCCGACAGAATCACAGACAGCATGGTAAATGCAATCATACCACCCAGATAAGAGAAAAAGGATACCAGAGACTGCAGTATCCGCTTCATACGCCACAGCTACTTATCCTCACCATACTGCATCATATAGACCAGTGACTGCATGTATACGTAATACTTCCTTCTAAACTCCTCCTCATCCATCCTTGAACATCCCTATTGTATAAGAAGGCGCAAAAAAAGGAATCAACCGTTGGGATGATTCCTGGTATGATTATTTTACTTCCCGTGTCCAGCCATAGGTATCCGCAACATCGCCCCACTGGATACCGGTCAGTGTATCGTACAGCTTCTGTGTCAGCTCTCCGGTCTTGAAATCATTGATCACCGTGATTTCCCCTTTGAAATTCAGCTCTCCGACAGGAGAAATAACCGCTGCAGTTCCGGTACCAAACGCTTCCTCCAGACGGCCCTCCTTACCAGCCTGCATCAGCTCATCAATAGCGAGATGGCGTTCCTCCACCTCATAGCCCCAGGAGGTTAACAGCTGCAGAATGGAATCTCTGGTAACACCCGGCAATACTGTTCCATCACAGGGTGCCGTAACGATTTTATTATCAATTTGAACATGACGTTCATCGTTCCGACTTCCTCGACATACTTTCGCTCCACACCATCCAGCCAGAGCACCTGGGTATACCCCAGCTTTTCCGCCTTGACCTGCGCAGCAATGCTGGCCGCATAGTTGCCGCCGCACTTTGTAAATCCGGTGCCTCCCTTGGTAGCCCGCACATATTCATCCTCTACATAGATTTTCACAGGATTTACACCCTCCGGATAATACGCTCCAACCGGAGAAAGCAGAATCATGAATTTGTAGGCATTGCTTGGATGTACCCCAACCGCAGCTTCCGTCGCAAACATAAACGGGCGGATATAAAGTGAGGTACCCTCGGCAGTCGGAATCCAGTCCTTTTCATAATTTACAACCGCAGCTACCGCCTCTACAAACATCTCCTCATCCATTTCCGGCATACACAGACGACGGTTGGAATTGGCGAAGCGGCGCGCATTCATTTCCGGGCGAAACAGCAGCACCCGGCCATCCTTTGTCTTATAGGCTTCAGCCCTCAAAGGTTTCCTGTGCATAATGCAGAACCAGACTTGCAGGATCCATGCAGATCGGCGCATACGGCTCGATCTTGGCATTGCACCAGCCCTGCTCTGCTGTCCAATCCATGGTAAACATATGGTCGGTAAAGATTTTACCAAAGCCAGATCACTGCTCCAGTCCGGTTTTTCTTTTTTCTGTGATGCTTCTATAATTTCGATATTCATATACGAATCCTCCCTAATCACAACTTCTATGTTTCATAGGTTACACCCTTTTTGCAATTTCGTCAACCACATTCTTTCATATTTTTACATTCTCTCTCATTTTTATTTCAAAAGACTGTGCATTTCTCTATTACCGTACCATATTATGATGCTCCCCTTCCAATCAACCCATGCATAGTAATAGCAATAAGTAAAAATGTAACAGATGTAAATCAGCAAAGAGTATTTCATCTCCTTACATTCAAATGTTGACAATCCGTAATCCGCAGTGAGACACAGAATAGTTTCATAACCAAAGGCGAATGATAGATACCAGTTTGATGACCTTTATGGGAGTCAAGGAGCGTCCGAAGCAACACAGCCATTGTGTCGGGATTGCATGCTTCATAAGTGTACCTTTGCCTGCCGGGGTCTTTGGATGATTCCTGATCGGATGAACACCTTCTGTTCCGGCAAAAAGCTATTTGCGAAAGCGATGAGAAGCCTGCCGGCATGCTGGCTGAATATCAGGCTTAAACATCTCCAGCGCAGATAGAACATCAGTTGTGCATTTATCGGTATCTCTGTGGCATATACGAAGTGATCGTTATGATCTGATGTATATTCTGTTTTTCTTTATTTACGTACACACTCAGTAGCCACGATTATGCAATGTAATAGTAATGGAATTCCATATTTCCGCGTATGGGATGCAATATTATTTTCTACAGGTATTTCGGACAAAAATACTAACTTTTATAAATTTATGCTATACTTTTACTAAACACGGAAGAGGGCACATTATGACAGTAGAAATCAAGCATAACCAAAGCTTCTGGGAGCAGGGTCCCCAGAATGCTGAAGAAATCCATGCCGTACAGCAACTGCAGACCGGACTGTATAATATTCGCAGCGATACCCATATTGGTATCACATGGGAGGAAAACGAACGGGATGCAGTATTTGTATTATACATGCTGGAGGGAGAAATGCAGTTTCAATCCAGCAGTGAAGTCTTTTCCTTAAAAAAGGATGACAGCGCACTGTTTAGCTATGAAGCAACTGCTATTCACGGAATTTCCAAAACACCCTGCCGTCTGATGCTGTTCAGTACGAGCGGCTCCTATCAAAAGGTGAATGCGACCAACGCCTGCTTTGAAAAGCTGCGGGAGGTCGAACTGAAGGATATCTATACGATTGGACACAGCCGACGGGTCAGCAGTCTTTCCATGTCCATTGCATTGCAGCTGGATCCGGGCTATGATATTCTGACACTGGGCGCAGCCGCAACCTTCCATGATCTTGGTAAATATTATACACCAATTGAAATTCTGCAAAAGCCGGGACGATTAACTCCTGAGGAATTTTCCATTATCAAGCTGCATCCCCAGGCTTCCTGGCAGCTGCTGATGGAATCACATGTAGAAATAATTGCAGAGATAGCCCTGCAGCACCATGAACGAATGGATGGAAGCGGATATCCCCGCGGTCTGCACGCAGATGCAATCCGGATGGATGCACGCATCATTGCGGTTGCGGATGTGTTTGATGCCATTACGAGTAAACGCTCCTACAACAATCCCGTCAGCTATGAACAGGCTCTGTCTATCATGGAACAGGAGCAGCAGCTGTACGATTCGGATGTTCTGCATGCACTTCATATTCTGGTAAGGGAAAAGCGACTGTCCATTTCGATATAAGGTCACAGTAAAAACCGGCACTTCAAAATTTGCCGGTTTTTTATGCATTGGAAAGGTACAGGGAATAGCCTTGCGCGGAACAAGCGCTCGGCAAGACTTTACGTACCGTAAGAAATGTGAAAAAGGCATCTGCTTTTTTACGAATCATAATATGCAGATGCCCGTTTATAGAAAAGCTATGCTTTCTTCTTCATTTCCTCCAGCTGTTTTTCAACGATCGCATACTGGGAGCGGTAACTCCAGCTTTTCACGCTCTGCGTTGACCTTTGCTTCGGGAGCCTTGTTTACGAAATTCGGATTGCTCAGCATGCCCTCTCCACGTTTGATTTCCTGCTGCAGACGTTTGATTTCCTTGCTCAGCTTTTCGATTTCCTCTTCCACATTGATGATTGCGGCCAGTGGAACATTCAGCGTACCGTTCAGAATCGGACGCACTGCCATTTCCACAGCGCTGTCCTCATCGATCCATGTCGCATGACACATCTTCTGCAGGATGGCATTGATATAGGAAACACTTGGCATATTCTTACCGTTTTCGTCCCGTATGATGACCTCGATGTCCATGCTCGGCTTCAGGTTGTAATCCACCTTCAGACTGCGCACTGCCTCGATCATTGTAATCAGCTGACGAATCGCTGTCATTTCCTCTTCGCTCATCGCCGCATCCACTGCACATGGCCAGGCCTCCAGATTGATGCTTTCCTGAGTATGCGGAATTGCCAGATAGATTTCCTCTGTCACAAACGGCATGAACGGATGTAGCATACGTACGATACCGCTCAGCACCGTTACCAGCGTGGACTGTGTTGCCTGCGCAGTGTTTCATCATCGCTGGAAAGACCTGCCTTGCTCAGCTCGATATACCAGCTGCAGAAATCATCCCAGATAAAGCTGTACAATTCATTTCCAACCAGCGCATACTCATATTTTTCCATATTCGCCGTCACGTTTTCCAGCACCTCATTGAAGCGCTTCAAAATCCATTTGTCGATCATGGAGCATTGCTCAAATCAATGTCGGAAACCTCCATATCCTCTGGAATCTGCATGAGGACAAAGCGGCTCGCATTCCATATTTTATTGATAAAGTTCGCACTTGCCTCGACCTTTTCATCGATGTAGCGCAAATCCTGTCCTGGTGTGGAATTCGTTGTCAAAAAGAAGCGCAGTGCATCGACACCGTGATCCGCAATCACATCCATCGGATCAATACCGTTGCCCAGCGACTTACTCATCTTACGTCCCTGCGCATCCCGTACCAGACCGTGAATCAATACATCCTTAAACGGACGGTTTTCATGCAGTAGCGTGTCTGGAAAGCCATACGCAACCCAGAAGAAAATGATATCATAGCCGGTCACAAGCACGTCATTCGGGAAGTAACGGTTCAAATCATCCGTCTCCTTCGGCCAGCCCAGCGTGGAGAACGGCCACAGTGCACTGGAGAACCAGGTATCCAGAACATCCTCATCCTGAATCCAGTTTTCCAAATCCTGCGGATCCTCCATCCCTACATAGATTTCACCGGTTTCCTTATGATACCAGGCAGGAATGCGGTGTCCCCACCACAGCTGACGGGAGATACACCAATCCTCGATATTTTCCAGCCACTGATGGAAGGTCTTTTCAAAGCGCTGCGGATAGAAGTGAATTTTCTGTTCTTCGATTTCCTGATTTTTTAATACCTCTTCAGCCAGCGGCTCCATACGGACAAACCACTGCTTGGAAAGATAAGGCTCCACAATGACACCGGTTCTTTCCGAATGTCCAACCTGATGCATGTGCTGTTCGATATGATCCACAACACCATCCTTTTCAAAATCGGCAACCAGTGCCTTACGGCAGGCAAAACGGTCCATTCCTGCATACTTGTGTGCCATTTCATTCATCGTACCATCCGGATGCATACAGATCGGCATTGCCAGATGATATTTTTTCGCCAGAGCAAAGTCATTCGGATCATGTGCCGGTGTACATTTCATAACCGCCGTACCAAAGGACATGTCGATATAATCATCCGCCATGATTGGCAGTTCTTCCCCATTGGCAGGGTTAATAACGTGCATTCCGACGATATTCTTATAACGTTCATCCTCCGGATGTACAAAAATCGCCTGATCCGCAAACATGGTTTCCGGACGGGTGGTCGCAATCACCAGCTCTTTTCCGGTTTCCACTACCTTATATTTGAAATAGTACATCGCACCTTCAATTTCCTTGTGAATAACCTCAATATTGGAAAGGGCTGTTTTAGCCTGCGGATCCCAGTTGATGATACGCTCTCCCTGATAAATCAGACCATCATTGTATAAGTCCACAAATACTCTGCGTACCGCATCACTCAGTCCCTCATCCAGCGTAAAGCGTTCTCTGGAATAGTCAAGGGACAGTCCCATCTTTGCCCACTGCTTGCGAATCGTGGAGGCATACTCCTCCTTCCATTCCCATGCACGCTCAAGAAACTTCTCACGCCCGATATCATATCGTGAAATACCTTCGGATTTCAGACGCTCGTCAACCTTGGCCTGGGTCGCAATCCCGGATGATCCATGCCCGGCAGCCACAGCATGTCATAGCCCTGCATACGCTTGTAGCGGGAAACAATATCCTGCAGGGTGGTATCCCATGCATGTCCCAAGTGCAGCTTTCCGGTTACATTGGGTGGAGGTATTACGATGCAGAAGGGGTCCTTGCTCTTATCTCCTGCTGTAAAATAGCCGTGATCGATCCAGCTTTTGTAGTGGTCCATCTCAACGTGAAGATGATCATATTTCGTATCTAATGTTTTTCTCATAACGCACTTCTCCTTTACTTGTCCAAACGGAAGCTTTCTGTAAGAATATCTTCTTTCAGAATGCTCATTAACACCATATCGTGATATCGTCCATCACTCAGCAATGCCAGCTTGCGAAGGATTCCCTCCTGTACAAAGCCGCAATGCTTTAAAACCGCTGCACTCGCCGGATGCTCCACAGCCACATAGGCTTCCATGCGGCGCAGCCCGACATGCGCAAAGCCAGCTTTCACCAGCGCGCTGACAGCTTCTCTCATCAAGCCCTGATTCCAGTAATCCGGATGCATCAGATAACCAATTCGCCGATATCCCCATCAATGGTATGGATATCCAGATTACCGATCACCTTGTCATCATGCTTATGTACCATCACCCAGGCCTGCGGTACACCGCGCTTTTCCCAGGTCAGAAAATAACTGCGGATACTGTTCAGTGTCTCTTCTATATCCGTATGAGGATGCAGAGATAAATACCGCATGACCAAAGGGTCGCTGTAATAGGTAAACATGTCACATACATCCCCTTCTTCTACAGGACGAAGCAGCAGATGTGCAGTTTCCACACAGGGCATATCCAAGCGCATACCATCACCTCCGAATATAAAAAAGCGTCCCGCAAAGGACGTTTTCACGTGGTACCACCTTATTTTACACAGCTGTGCTGTGCCTCGACCACGTTAACGCCGTGCTTTACGAATACTCCTACTTCTCTTTCAGAATATCTGCTCCAAGACTACCTTCCGCAGCTTCAGCACTTTCTTCCACCAGCCGAAAGCTCTCTCTACCTGAAAATCTGTGGTACTCCTTCTTTTCTAACGCATTTTACTTTTCTATTATAAACAAAAGTCCAGCGGTTTTCAACCTCTTTTTTAGTTTTGCGGGCAGCTGAGGCTTTTAACACCGCACACAGGCATCTCTTGCTGATTATCGGATCAAGGAGCTGTTTCCTTCCTGTAAAGACTCTTGACCGGCATGTCGTGACAGGTAGTGTGAAAGAACATCCAATTTATGATAAAACAAGAAATTTAAGACAGCATTCATGCCGTGTGTTTCCGCGCGCAAAATGGGGATGAGTTAACGATAATGAAACATTCACAACCTGTACAGAAAATCTGTCAAGTCCTATACACAGGGGCTGCTTATGCTATCCATATATCCCAACTGCACACACGATTCCGGCGACAAAGTCATTCCCTCACATATTCCTGAGCGTGAAAGAAGGCAGACATCTGGTGAAAACCGCAGATATACAAAAAAAAACAAAAGCACCATTTATATTGATGCTTTTGTCCCCGCATAAACTGCTTGCATATTTCATATACTCATGCGTCCGCCAAATTCAGACAGAGGGAAGAATCACCAGCGTACGTTCGTTTACTTCCTTATTGTTATTGGCCAGACGCAAAGCATCTTCCTTCACATCATAGCGCTGTGCTATGGTTCCATAGGAGTCATTCCCTCTGGCGACGACCATACGGTAGGATGTATACGTTGTTTCATCGTCTTCGAACAAATCTTCAAATTCCGACATCGCTGTGGTGTCCGATTCCTGTGGTGTCTCTTCCTCCTGTGCCACTTCTTCATTTTCCTGCGAGCCTGTAGCAGACAGCTGTTCAAGTGTATGCAGGGTATTGTCCTGCATCTCTGGCTGAGCAGGTGCCGGCTGCCGGGATGCTGAAAACTCCGGCTGCACATTGTCTTGTTCAACAACCGTCTGTTGAACAGGTGCCGGCTGCTCCTGCAATCCGTGAATTCCCATAAGAATCGTCAAATTCAAACCGCCATTGGCAGGAACACTCTGATATTCCTGTATATCAAGATAAAAACGCTCCTGTGACAGCTTGTGATTCGGTGCAAGTACATCCATATCCAATACTTCCTCATATTCCTGCAGCTCACCCTCATCATTCACATAGCTTCCCTGTACACGCAGGGGACCTACTGCACGAATGCCTCTGCTTCCTTATGGTATTCCAGTGATTCCCGTACCTGCAGGGAACGCGGCTCCTTGACCTGATCTGCGAACTGCAGCTCTTTTTCTATTTCATTGTTTTCATAGCGTAGCCTCCTATCATTATGTATGCCGCAGAAACACAAAGTATGCCTGCCTGTACAGATTCCTTGCAGGTCTGCTTCTTTGCCAGGTGCACTGCTTCCGCCAGCCTGACTGCCGTTTTTAAATTCTTGGTCTTTTTCTGTCCACAAGTGACAAAATATGATAGAATGGATTGGAAAGAAATGAGGATGTTAACATGATTACCATTGAAAGAACAAGTGTAATGAATTTTGAAAATGCCATTCGCGGTGCCCGTAATCCGATGAACAGCTGGAATCGCATGGATAGCTTTTATGATGAACAGGGAAACTTCATTATGGGACCAAACGATCTGAATCTGGCACAGCGTCTGGCACGTGCAGGCAGTGATCACCGTAAATTCATCCGTCAGATATTTGTTTCTGTCGATTTTACTGCCCCGCTGTACTGGTGGAAGGAATACGATACATACAAGGTGGCAACCGTGGCCAACTCCACCTCCACCATGCACAAGATTGCCAGCAAGCCCTTTACGCTGGATGATTTTTCCCATGAGCGTATGAATACACAGGCACAGGAGGCGCTGGCACATACCGTTTCCGTCCTGGAGGATCTGCGGAAAGACTATCTGGAAACAAAGGATAAGGAAACCTGGTACAGTATGATTCAGCTGCTGCCGAGCAGCTACCATCAGATGCGTACCTGTACGCTGAATTATGAAACGCTGATGAACATTTATTATGCAAGAAGAAACCACAAGCTGGATGAATGGCATACCGTGTGCGACTGGATCGCATCACTGCCCTATGCGAAAGAGCTGATTCTTGCGGTAGAAGAAAAATAATATAGAAATGACAGAATCCTAAAACAGTTCGCCGACCTGCAAACCGTTTAGATTCTGTCTTTTTTCTGTTTCTGATCATAACGATAGGATAGGAATGCCGGAATCCCGACAAAGCCAAACCCAAAAGCAGTTGCCTGAACACCGGTATGGTGCATTGCAAATCCGCACAGCATGAAAAAAGCTGTCGGAAAGCTCATATAGCCGCAGATGCGATGTGCATACCGCCACGTATTTTCATCTGCCGTCGTCCATGGCAGCCGAAGACCAAGATGACGATTACAGGGAAGCTTTGGTGCAGCGTTTCCATATACCAGTACCAGAAACAGCACCATGGAAAACTGCAGTTTATCTTTTACAGCTTCCTGTAGCTGTCCGCATGCATATAAAGCAGCGATTACCGCCATCATCATAATAAAAACATGCATACCACAGCCATTTCCTGTACGGTACGGTTCTTCGGATTTGCCTGATCGAGTCCGGTTATCACATCATTCGCAAAATACAGCCGAAGAGCACTGAGGACAGAGAACAGCAGAATTCCCCATTCCGTATAGGGAAGCCATGGTGAGACACACACGCAGAGCAGAATACCTCCACAGCAAAGCATCATCCAGCGATCATTTTCATGCTTCTGCGCCTTTCCATGAAAGGACATTCCATCAAACACATCCAGAAAGCGGCAGTACATCTGTTCCACAGCAGATGTGTTGATCGCATAAATTACATACTGTCCCTGTTTTTCACAGGTGATTAGCTCACTGGTCTTCAATATATCCAGATGCTTGGATATGGCCGGCTTTGACATTGTGAATTCTTCAGCAATCTCTCCGGCACTTAGATTTTTTTCACTCAGCAGCTGCAGAATCCGCCGTCTTGTCGGATCTGCCATCGCTTTAAACATATCCATATACTTACCTCATAACCAGCAGCATAATGCCCAGCTGAATGATTGTCAGCAGAATTGCAATCGCAAGTCCTGCAATACGGTTATCCGTGCAATCGGTATATAGAAGAATAACAGCCTCCAGTACAGGAATACACCAAATTGCGAATTCCTTATTCATGGTTCGATTTACCTCACCGCTCAAGCTGAACTGCATCGGAAGCTCATTTGGCAGGCGTGGATACAACAGCAGGGAAACAAGCAGTAAGCACACCGGAATACCATAAGCACCGTATTTTTTCAAGAACACCATAAGAATTCCTCCTGTTTCTTATTTAACTAATTAGTTAAATAAATAATAATACGATTCCAGTAAAACTGTCAATAGCTGGCAGAACAAATCTAAATCAAATCTAAATCAATACAGAAGTCTTCACAATTCACGGCAAGTGCATACCTGAAAACTTCACCTGTT
>ENA-OQCK01000921-OQCK01000921.1-human-gut-metagenome-genome-assembly--contig:-NODE-921-length-12999-cov-2.415709_pt1 | contig 12999 bp, 14 predicted proteins | sample MGYA00242498_ERZ504578 | MGnify/ENA primary metagenome ERZ504578 (study PRJEB26092, sample SAMD00036229) | human gut metagenome | host: Homo sapiens | study: EMG produced TPA metagenomics assembly of... | reverse complement strand
CTGTGCTATGCGCAAAAAGAAAAGGAAAGAGTTAATTGGAGGTAAGATATGAGCGGTTTTTTTGGAGTAGCTTCAAAGAAACTGTGTACTGGATGTGTTTTTGGTGTAGACTACCATTCACATCTGGCACGAGACGTGGAGGAATGGCGATACATGGAGAAAAGGGCTTTGCCCGTGCCATTCATAACATCGAGAATTCTCCGTTTCGTACGAAATTCGAAAAAGATATTGAGGAATTTGATGGAAATCTTGGAATCGGATGTATTTCAGACAATGAGGCACAGCCGCTTCTGGTAAAATCCCATCTGGCTCCTTTGCCATCACAACGGTTGGCCGTATCAACAATCTGGAAGAGCTGCAGAGTCTATGCTTTGAACGCGGGGTTACACACTTTCTGGAGATGAGTACCGGAGAGGTGAATCCAACAGAGCTGATTGCTTCGTTAATCAATCACAAGGCAACCATCGTAGAAGCCTGCAGTATGTACAAAGTCTGGTCAAGGGCAGTATGAGCATATTGCTGATGACACAGTATGGTATTTATGCGGCAAGGGATTTACTTGGAAGAACACCAATCGTTCTTGGAGAAAAGGAGACGGGCTTCTGCGCAACCTTCGAGAGCAGTGCATTTTTGAATCTGGGCTACCATCACTACCGTGATCTGGGAGCCGGAGAAATTGTCTTCATCACTCCGGAGCGTATTGAGGTACTGCAGAAACCAAGGGAAAAAATGAAAATCTGTTCCTTTCTGTGGGTTTATTACGGTTATCCGACGTCCACCGTATGAGGGAAGTCAATGTGGAATGTATGCGAAACCGCTGTGGTGAGTGCTTGCCGGTCGTGATGATGTAGAGGTGGACAGTGTCGCAGGTGTTCCGGATTCCGGAATTGCACATGCAGTAGGGTATTCCAATGTCTCCAGCGTGCCGTTCGCAAGACCGTTTATCAAATATACACCAACGTGGCCGAGATCCTTTATGCCAACAGGACAGATGCAGCGGAATATGATTGCGAAGATGAAGCTGATACCGGTACAGGAGCTGATTCGGGATAAGCGCCTGCTGTTAATAGATGATTCCATTGTGCGGGGGACGCAGCTTGGGGAAACTACGGAATTCTTATATGAAAGCGGTGCGAAGGAAGTACATGTCCGTCCAGCCTGTCCGCCGATTATCTTTGGTTGTAAATATCTTAATTTTTCACGCTCAAAATCGGAAATGGATCTGATTACACGCAGAGTCATCCGCAAATTGGAGGGTGATGATGTATCGAGTGAGGTACTGGCGGAATACGCAGATCCTGACAGCGAACGCTATCAGAAGATGTGTGAGGAAATCCGTCAGCGCTCCAACTTCACATCCCTTCGCTATCACCGTCTGGACGATATGATTGCATCCATCGGACTGGATAAATGCAAGCTGTGTACATATTGCTGGGATGGCAAGGAAGACGACGAGGAGTAGGGAAAAGAGGCTTCGTCTGCTTTCTGAAGGAGAATAGAGCGGATAATGAGAACACCTTACCTGTTTTCGAAATAATAAAGAAATGGAGATACCTATGCAGTTGATGCAAGTCAGGCATACGTATCTCCTTTTTTTGTAGGAGCAATATTGCTTTCTGTGTAATTTACTGCAGTAAGACAAAAGAGCCAGTTGCTTTCACAAACAAAAAGAATACAGCGTATGTGCTTGACAGCTAACGATTATTAGCCTATACTGACAGTAGAAAGGCTAATGAGTGTTAGCTGAAGGGAGAATAGCTATGAAGCAGTTATCCACAAAGGAGCGTATCCGTACAGAGGCTCTGCATCTGTTTGCACAATATGGATATGATGCAATCAGTGTCGCACAGATTGCAAAGGCAGTAGGCATACAGCACCGTCCTTATACAAGCATTATGCAAGCAAGGAGGACATTTTCCTTGCCATTATAAAGGAAATGGAAAAGCGCTATGCACAGCACGCTGCCGGTATGCAGATCAATGGCAGTGATGCGAAGAAAGACGGAAAGCTGTATACCCAAATTACGGATGACCAGCTTGTCGATATGGGCGTGCATATGTTTTCTTATTTTCTTCACGATGCGTATGAGAGCAGCTTTCGCAAAATGCTGAATATGGAGCGCTATCACAATCAACGACTAGCCAAGCTATTCCAGAAGCAGTATTTCGATGATGCAATTGCATATCAGACAGTGATCTTTCAGCACTTGATGAAAGCAGGTATTCTGAAGCCGCTTGATCCGCAGATTACGGCACTGCAGTTTTATTCACCAATCTTTCTGCTGCTTCAGCTATGCGATTCCAACCCACAGTATGAACGAACGGCAATCGAACTGCTTCAGCAGCACATTCGACAATTTCTGAAGCTGAATTCTACAAAGGGTGACTGATATGAAGGTTACGCTACTACATGGTCAGAATCACAGGCAGTCATCGTGGCATGCGGCACACCTGCTGCTGGAGCAGCTGCCGGTGGAAGCCCTGCATGAATTTTATTTACCTAAGGATATGCCGCATTTCTGCTGCGGCTGTTATCGCTGCATGGAGCTGGGAGAGGACTTCTGCCCGCACACAGCCTATATGGCTCCTATTATGAAGGCAATGAAAGAAGCAGACTTACTTATATTTACAACCCCTACCTACTGCTTGCGGACAAGCGGTTCCATGAAAGCATTTCTGGATCACTGCTTTCTAAATTTCGTTGTACATCGTCCCCTGCCTTCCATGTATCATAAGCAGGCGGTAATCTTAGCCTCCGGTGCAGGCAGCGGGATGAAAAAAGCCGCAAAGGATATTCGCACAAGTTGACAGGATGGGGAATATCCCATATAAGCAGCTATGGCTTTCGATCCATGGCAACTACATGGGAGGCAGTACCCGAAAACATCAAACGAAGACTGACGACAGATCTTGCAAAGCTCGCCAGCCGTATCAAACGAAAGCAGCACCATAAGCGTATCAGCTGGAAACAGAAGCTGCTGTTTCATGCGATGCGGCAGATGCAAAAGCACGGGATGGGGGCAGGCGAGCTGGACTATCAATACTGGAAGGAACGGGACTGGCTTGGACGCAGTCGTCCATGGACGGATGATGAATAGAATACGTGTATTTACTTCCGGTGCACTACTTGCATTTGCCTGCTATTGTATGCTGTTTGATAGAAATCTGCCTTTCGCTTCCTTTCCCTGTTTATGCTGCCGCTGTTTCTTTACTTTAGCGTGTTTCCGATAAAGGATATGCTGTCTTTCTGCAATACCACCCTGTATAAAGGTCGGCAGTTTGAGAAAAATTATGAGGCCGGGGAGGAATCAGCGCAGGTACTTCTCACGGAAAAACGCAGCTATGACCGGCGTGCTGCCGGCGCAATGCTGTTCTGGCTGACCTTTCTCGCCATCCCCGGGTATCTGTACTGCAACGGACTTCTCGATCGGATCTGGATATTCCTCCTGTTTACTCTCTCCAATTTTTCCGTATTCTTCGCCATATTCGGCTGGTGCCCGTTTCATTCCATCTTCATTCGTCCGGACTGCTGTATGGAATGCAGAATCTACAACTGGGACTCCTTCTTCCAATACAGCTTTCTGATCTTCTTTCCCAATGTATTCACCCTCACACTGGTTCTGCTCGGTGTGCTGTCCCTGATAGTCTGGGAAATTCGACATGCACTGCATCCGGAGCGCTTTTACAAATGCAGCAATGCACGTCTTACCTGTGAAAACTGTGACCTTGACGGCTGCCGAAAACACAAGAAAAAACTGTTCCATAAGACACTGAAAGAAGAATATAGAAACAAATGAATGGGATAACGCTGCTGTAAAGGATCAAAAGGTCATAAAACAGCCGGGTATTTTTGGATTATCAAAATCTGCTCTTGACGAAGCAGCATCGTGTGAGTATCATAAATACTAGCATTTAAAAAGGGAGAGTAGAAAATTTATGGAGGTAGAGGAATCAAAAAATTTAATGACAGAGGGAACGATATGGAAGAAAATCATATTCTTCGCCCTTCCTCTGTTTTTGGGAAATCTGTTTCAACAGCTGTACAATACAGCGGATTCATTGATTGTAGGAAATTTTCTTGGCAGCAATGCACTGGCTGCCGTCAGCTCGTCGGGAAATCTCATCTTTCTGATGGTCGGCTTTTTCAACGGTATCGCAATCGGTGCAGGGGTTGTGATTGCCCGTTATTTTGGAGCCAGAGATATCGACAATATGCAGCGGGCGATTCATACAACAGTCGCCTTCGGTCTTGTTTCCAGTTTGGTTCTAACGGTGCTCGGCGTTCTTCTGGCACCTCAGATTCTGATCTGGATGGATACACCGGCGAATGTTCTGCCGCAGTCGGTAACCTATTTCCGCATTTATTTTATGGGCTCTCTGGGGCTTGTCATGTACAACATCTTTGTGGGCATCCTGCAGGCGGTAGGTGACAGCAGACATCCGCTGAATTATCTGATCATTTCATCAATTATCAATATCGTGCTGGACATCGTATTGATCGTTGTCTTTCACATGGGGGTTGGCTCTGCGGCCTTTGCGACGATTCTTTCGCAATTCGTCAGTGCATTTCTGTGTATGAACCGGCTGCTGCGGACAAAGGACAGTTATCGGCTTTCCTTACGCAAAATTCGCTTTCACAAGGATATGCTCGCACTGATTATCCGCTATGGTCTGCCAAGCGGTCTTCAGAATTCCATCATCGCCATCGCCAACGTGGTCGTGCAATCCAATATCAACGGCTTTGGGGAAATGGCAATGGCCGGATGCGGAGCCTATTCAAAAATCGAGGGGTTTGCGTTTTTGCCAATTACCAGCTTCACCATGGCACTGACAACCTTTGTCGGTCAGAACCTGGGGGCACGTCAATACGAACGTACGAAAAAGGGCGCAAAATTCGGTATGCTGTGCTCCATGGCGATTGCAGAGGTGATCGGAATTGTCATTTTTCTGGGGGCACCGCTATTGACAGCTGCCTTTAACAATGATCCGCAGGTGGTAATGTTTGGAACCGAGAGAGCCAGAACCTCGGCAATGTTCTTCTTCCTGCTGGCTTATTCACACTGCATATCCGCCATACTGCGCGGTGCCGGAAAATCCATGGTACCAATGATTGTCATGCTGCTGTTCTGGTGTGTGGTGCGGGTGACCTTTTTAACGGTTATGATTCACTTTTTGAATGATATCGCCGTTGTATACTGGGTATATCCGCTGACATGGTCCTTAAGCTCCATCGCCTTCTTCCTATATTATCGTAAGGTGAACTGGATGCATGCGTTCGAGGCGGCCTGAGACACACACATGTTTCCAACCGGAAGGCCTGTATGCGCGTCATAGTGGCTATGACATTTTCGCTAGTTGCAGGATAGGAGTCCAAATATTTGCCTTTTATTTCCAAGCGGCTTCAAAAAACGCTTCAAATCCGGGCATGATGACATACTGAGCTGAAAAGACTTTACGGAGATGAACATACATATTGAATGAACCGAAAGGAACAGGTAACCTACATGCGGGCACGCTGTTCTTTTTATATGCGATTTTTATAACATTAAGGAAGCATACAGCTGTAGGGCAAAGAATACAGCGGCTTTTGCTTCATGCGATTTCTGCCGAGAACGTACGGTGAACTGAAATTGCCTGTTCGCTATAGATAGGGAGCAGCTATAAACGGATAACGCCCCATCGATCAGGAAGCTGACAAAATTCTTTTCTTTTTTCCTCAGAACTCTTATAATGAAAAGAGCAGCTCAGAAAGAACAACAATACGTGATGCTTTACGCTGGATACTATGAAAGAAGTGAAATGATGAACAATATAAATATCGGAATGCTGGCACATGTGGATGCCGGCAAAACAACGCTGTCGGAAAGTCTGCTGTATGTGTCCGGGAGTATTCGTCAGCTGGGACGGGTGGACCATGGAAATGCCTTTCTGGATTATGATGCACAGGAAAAGGATCGCGGTATCACGATTTATGCCAAGCAGGCAATCTTTGACTGGAAGGATACACGCATTACCCTGCTGGATACACCGGGACATGTGGATTTCTCCGCAGAAATGGAGCGGGTGCTTCAGGTGCTGGACTATGCAGTGGTGATCATCAATGCACTGGATGGCATACAGTCCCATACGGAAACGATTTGGAAGCTGTTGCAGCATTATCATGTTCCTGCTCTCGTATTTGTGAATAAGATGGATGTCAGCCATACAGAGCGCACACAGATCATGGAGGATTTGAAACGGCATCTGGATGAGCATTGTGTGGATGTTACCCTGCAGGATGAAGCATGTCAGGAGCAGCTGGCCATGTGCAGTGATGAATTGCTGGAAAGCTATATGGAAACAGGAGGAATTACCGATGAGCAGCTGGCAGATGCGGTTGCGCAGCGAACCATCTTTCCCTGCTGCTTCGGCTCTGCACTGAAAATGGAAGGAATTCAGGAATTTCTTGATATGTTAAACTCCTGTACAAAGGCTCCGGCATATCCGGAAGCATTTGGTGCCCGGATATTTAAAATCAGTCGGGATGAGAATGGAAACCGTCTGACGCATATGAAAATCACCGGCGGCAGTCTCAAGGTAAAAACGAAGCTTGCGGAGGATGAAAAGGTCGATCAGATTCGTCTGTACTCCGGAACCCGTTATCAGCTTTGCGAGGAGGCATGCAGCGGCTGTGTATGTGCAGTAAAGGGATTGACCGGTTTTCATGCAGGGGATGGTCTTGGCTTTGAAAGGAGTCGGCAGGAGGTTCAGCTTACCTCGTTTATGAATTATCGTGTGCAGCTTCCAGCGGGATGTGATCCCTTTGTCATGCTGAAGCAGCTGCGCCAGCTGGCGGAGGAGGATCCACAGCTGCATGTAAGCTATGATACTCATTTAAAAGAGCTGCATGTACGGCTGATGGGGATATTCAGACCGAGGTATTAAAGCATACCATACAGGAGCGTTATCATACCGCCGTGGACTTTGATGAGGGCAGTGTTGTATATAAGGAAACGATATTGAACACAGTTGAGGGGATTGGCCATTATGAGCCGCTGCGTCATTATGCAGAGGTGCATCTTCTTTTGGAGCCCCTGCCGAGAGGAAGCGGTCTGCTCTTTGAAAGTGACTGTAAGGATGAGGTGCTGGACCGTCACTGGCAGCGTCTTATTCTGAGCCATTTGCAGGAAACGGAGCATGTCGGCGTTTTGAGCGGGTCTCCCATTACCGATATGAAAATCACCCTGCTTTGCGGCCGTGCCCATCAAAAGCATACCGAGGGCGGAGATTTCCGGCAGGCAACCTATCGGGCATTGCGGCATGGACTGCGCAGTGCAGAAAGCATACTGCTGGAGCCTTACTATGAATTACCCTTCGCATTCCTCCTTCCTGCGTCAGCCGTGCGGTATTTGACATCGAGCGCTTTCACGGTACCTTTACCCTGCAGGAAGACAGTGGGGAGATGAGTGTCATCAGCGGCAGTGCACCGGTACGGAAGCTGCAGAGCTATCCACAGGAGTATATGCCTATACCAAGGGGAAGGGACGCCTGTTCTGTACACTGAAGGGCTATGAGGCATGCGCAGATGAGGAGGATGTGCTGAAGGAAGTGGCATATGACTGTGATGCAGACATGATCATCCGTGTGGTTCCATCTTCTGTTCTCATGGAGCGGGCTATTATGTGCCTTGGAATGAAGTGAAGCAGCATATGCATATGCAGAGTGACTGGGGCCGTATGCAGCTGAAAAGGGAAAGCTATCAGAGCTATACGGCAAAGCCTGTGGATGAAAAGGAGCTGGAGGAAATCTTTATCCGTACATACGGTCCGATCAAGCGAAGACCACCGCAGAAAGCGAAACCCGCCTCGAATATTATAGATTTGGAAAAACAGAACATTTGCTATCAGCCGCTCCCGGAATGCCTGCTGGTGGACGGATATAATGTGATTCACGACTGGGAAGAGCTGAAAGCCATGGCAAAAGAGCATCTGGATGCGGCACGGCATCGATTGATCGACATCATGTGCAGCTATCAGGGGTATCGCGGCTGTGAATTGATTCTTGTCTTTGATGCCTATAAGGTAAAAGCAGGTATCGGCTCCTCTCATAAAGAGGGAACGATTCATGTTGTGTATACAAAACAGGCGCAGACAGCGATATGTATATTGAACAGGCAACGCATCAGCTTGCGAGTGAATTCCGTGTAACTGTGGCAACCTCTGACGGTATGGAACAGCTGATTGCCAGCGGACAGGGGGCATCCCGTATGTCATCCCGCCAGCTGTATGCCGAGGTATTGCGCATGAAGAACACCTCGGTAAAGGAATTTGAGCGGAAGCAGCTACGCGGCGGTGCAGAGCCGTTGAAAAAACTGCGGGAATACCGGATTGAGGATGCTGATGAGGAAATGAAATCATAAAACAAAAGCACCGGAAAACATGGTATGATGGAAGCGTCAAAGGTTCCCTCTGCAGAAGATTGTGCAGGCATAAGCGCCTTTTGATTTAGAAAATACACCGCTGTAAGAGATGATACTGCAATGTATCGCCTTTCTACCGGTGTTTTTTCATATCCATCATGCACACACAAGCCTATCCGCTGTAGAAGGAAACAGGGCTGAACAAAACGAAAAAGAGACCTTCATGCTGCAGAGTATATAAATGAAAATGCCATGGAATCAAAGCAGACCCTATCTGTGCCGGCATGCAGACTGCTTAAATTTCTCATTCGTGCAGGACCACAAAACCATGGTATGCGCTTGGTTTCTGAAAGCAAATACCCGCTATGATTCTACAGCGGCTTCATTTCTGTGTGCCGGAATAGAAAGCTTTTGAAAACGGTATACACAGCAGTCCTGTGTTTTTTCTTTGTATGACAGGGGTAAAAGGATGCAGAGTGTGATAAAATAGAAAAAAGGGCAAGAGCATATGGCGGCAGCTTATCCTGATACAGGCGTTATTCAGAGTACCTGTGTTTGGGTGTGCCGGCCTAAAAGGAGGTAAGACCATGCACCGACTATCATGGAATAGCATAACAAGCGAAACACGGATTCCGCAGAAAACATCCGCAAATGCAGAGAAATACCGCAGTGAATTTGAAAGTGACTATCATCGGATCATCGCAGTGCATCCTTTCGCAGACTGCAGGATAAGACACAGGTATTCCCGCTTGACAACAGTGATTTTGTGCGCACAAGACTGACGCATTCTCTGGAGGTATCCTCCATCGCAAAGCTGATTGGCAAGCAGGTATGCATACAGGTGCTTGATCAGCAGCTGGCACCTGCCGGGGATCAGCCGGATTCCTTGAAGGTTATTGAAATTCTCAACTGTGCAGGTCTTCTGCATGATATTGGCAATCCTCCTTCGGTCATTTTGGAGAAAGTGCAATTCGCAACTGGTTTGAGAAAAATCTATCCCTGTTACAATTCAAGCAACGGCCTTTACAGGCATGGCTGGATGAGCAGCAGCAGGCAGACCTTCTGTATTATGAGGCAATGCCCAGGCGCTGCGTATAATCACAAAGCTGCACCGTCTTACAGGACGAAGCGGCATGCATCTGACCAGCAGTGTTATGGATACGATTATCAAGTACCCGGTGAACTCTCTGGAAAAGCTGGCAGAGGATACAAAGGAAAAATCAAAGCGCAGTCTGCTCAGAAAAAAGGTCGGTTACTATCAGAGTGAAACGGATCAGTTTCTGGAAATCAAACAGAATACCGGTACAACGGGCTGCCGGAATCCGCTGTGCTTTATACTGGAGGCGGCAGATGATCTGGCTTATACCTTTGCGGATTTGGAGGATGGCTATAAAAAAGGTCTGTATTCCTATGAACAGCTGCTGGATGTAATCGTGGAAGCGCAGGATGAGCGGGGAGCGGAGCTGCTGCGGCAGGGGCTGGAGGAAGGACGCCAGCTGAAGAAAACGAGTGAAAAGGGCTTCGATCCTTATCAGCACGCAGTTTTCACATGGCTGACAAAGAAACAGCTGTTCAGTATTTCCGGTGTGTCCGATGCATTTTTGAAGCATTATGATGCGATTATGAACGGGGAATTTGATCAGGAGCTGCTTGCGGTAAGCAAGGAAGGACAGCTGATCCGAAGTCTGAAGCAATTCGCCTTTGACAGAGTTTATAATGATGCCGCAATACTAAAGCTCGAGCTGATGGGGAATGAAATCATCACCTTTCTGCTGGATCGCTTCATGGATGCACTGCTGCCCTATGACAGCGGCTTGAACATGAGTGAAATACAGGAAAAATACATTGATCTGCTTTCCGGAAACTACCTGAATACCTATCAGTATACTGCACAGGATAAGGAGGATGGCGAACGGCTGTATCTGCGTTTACTGCTGGGAGCGGATTTTGTGGCCGGCATGACAGACAGCTATGCAATCCGTCTGTATCAGGAGCTGAAAGGAATCTAGGTGATGCTATGAAGCAGGAAATCTTTGAACAGCTGAAAAGGGAGCTATGCGCCTGCCGGCTCTGTGAAGGAAAATTTGACCATGAGCCGCGTGCGATTTTTCAGGGGGCGCAGGACGCAAACATCATGCAGATTCACAGGCACCCTCTATTCATGTACATAACAGTGGTCTGCCCTTCCATGACGCCAGTGGGAAAAAGCTGCGCAGGGAATGGTATCAAATCGATGATGCGCAGTTTTATGATGAGCATAACTTCTATATCGCTTCCATGGGACACTGCTATCCGGGAAAGGGGAAACAGGGAGATAAAAAGCCTCCCAGAATCTGTGCCAGAACCTGGCTTATGCGTGAGCTTGACGCGGTGGATAATCAGCTGTATATCATCATCGGGCAATGGCCGCAAAGGAGCTGTTTCCCGAACGAAGCTTTGAGGAGCTCGTATTTCACGATCAGCAGCTGCGTGGAAAGCCGGCTCTGGTGCTGCCGCATCCATCTCCACTCAATGTACGCTGGATGAAGGAGCATCCGCAGTTCGAAGCGGATCGCCTGTTGCATATCCGAAAGCTGATACATAGGGCTTTGCAGCTTTGAAGGCAGGATTTCCTGTTGGATATCACCATATTCTATCGGGAAGACAATTAAGAATTGCAGGAAGCAGGATGCCATACAATGGGCATACTGCATGGATGTAAGGCTTTCTGTATTATCATGAGCAGTCCTGCACAGGTATGTTATACAGCAGTAGGGCTTAGGATAAGGAGTGCCGTTTGCTTGTTGCACAAAGCAGCATGCGGGTGCTCCCTTTTTATTTGTGAAAAAGTAAACCACCAATAAGGTTCAGCGGCTTCCGGTGATGTGGGAAGGCATACAGCGCTGAAAGCAGCCATTGCAGAAAATAAAAGAGCTGTATCTATCAGACGGTATAGATGATTGCTATGGTGCATTAAGTAAGGAACCTGCTGTGCCTGTTTGTTTGCACATCCGGCAGGGGCAAGCAGATTTCTGTGTTATCTTCCATAAACAGGAAAAAAGTTTACTTTCTTTATGCAAATCACTTTAAAAAATAAAGTTACTATGGTATAGTATGAATGTAAAGCAGGGAAACACATGCTGCAGGAGGTATTTATGAAATCTTACGACGCAATTATCATCGGCTTTGGAAAGGGTGGAAAGACCCTTGCCGGATATATGGCAAAACAGGGAAAACGGGTGGCAATGATTGAAAAATCAAATCAGATGTATGGAGGTACCTGCATCAACGAAGGCTGCATTCCCTCAAAATCCCTGATCATACAGGCAGATAAGCAGTCCTATGGGCAGGCGGTAGAGCGCAAGGAAGCACTCATCGAGAAGCTGCGAAAGAAAAATTTTGACAAGCTGGATTCTCTGGAGCCGGTCGATGTCATCACGGCAAAGGCTTCCTTTGTCAGCGACCACGAGGTACATGTACAGGGGGCAGGTGTGGATGAAACCCTCTATGGAGACTATATCTTCCTCAATACCGGTTCTGTTTCAAACATTCCCAATATAAAGGGGATACACGAGGCACGGCATATTTACACAAGTGCGGAAATGATGAAGGAACGCAGTCTTCCTGCGAAGCTGGCCATTATCGGCGGCGGCTACATCGGTCTGGAGTTTTCCAGCATGTATGCACGCTATGGAAGCACAGTCACTGTATTTGAGCATGGAAGCCGTCTGGTAAAGCGTGAGGATCAGGATGTTGCGGATGAGATTCAGAAGGTGCTGGAGAAGCAGGGGTAGGCTTCGTATTTGAAAGCAGTGTAAGGAGTTTGCCAATGACGGGGAACAGGTTGTGATTACGTATGATGATGCGCATGGTATACAGCAGAAGCTTACAGTGGATGCAGTCCTGCTGGCGGCCGGAAGGAGTGCGAATACAAAGCAGCTCCATCTGGAGAACACCGGAGTAAAGCTGGATCAGCGCGGCAATGTCATCGTGAATGAGTATCTGCAAACCAGTGTGCCTCATATATATGCGATGGGTGATGTAAAGGGTGGATTGCAGTTTACCTACATTTCTCTGGATGACTATCGCATTGTGAAGGATCATCTCTTCGGAAACAAGCAGCGAACTACAAAAAATCGCGGTCATATCGCTTATTCCGTATTTATTTCGCCAACCTTCTCCCGTGTGGGACTGAGCGAACAGGAGGCACGGGAACAGGGCTATGCCGTAAAAACGGTTTCCATGCCAGCCGCCGCAATTCCACGGGCGAATGTCATTTCACAGTCCGATGGTCTTTTAAAGGCGGTTATTGATACAAAAACAGATCAGATTCTAGGCTGTGTACTGTTTTGCGCAGAATCTGAGGAGGTTATCAATTTTGTACAGCTGGCTATGAATCAGAGGCTGACGTACCAGGAGGTCGGAAATCACATCTTTACACATCCGACGATGAGCGAGGCCCTGAATGATTTATTCAGCTGATAAAGCGGTTTAAAGCATTCGAAAGAAATGAGGCAGGAGGCGTGTCAGGAAGCTGTAGCTTTCTTCTACGGTTAGGAATTCTCATGATGCAGCCCTGCCTATCTTGTAAACAACATAAAATAAAAGGAGGAAAACATGATG
>ENA-OQCK01000920-OQCK01000920.1-human-gut-metagenome-genome-assembly--contig:-NODE-920-length-13030-cov-5.284042_pt1 | contig 13030 bp, 16 predicted proteins | sample MGYA00242498_ERZ504578 | MGnify/ENA primary metagenome ERZ504578 (study PRJEB26092, sample SAMD00036229) | human gut metagenome | host: Homo sapiens | study: EMG produced TPA metagenomics assembly of... | reverse complement strand
GTCAAGGGCAAAGCTGCGACAGCGGTGTGAAACACCCTTGATGAAATCTGACAGTTCCGATAGATTCCAAACTGCAATCCACCGATTTTATTAGCCATAAGTGTTACAAAAATGCTTGACCACAACAGTTAATATTCCACCACAATTACTGATATGGTGGCGCTTTTTGCCATCACTTTGTTGTTTTAGTGGCGTTTTCCGCCACCACTTTTCCATTTTGATGGCACTTTCCGCACCATGACTTTTTTCTCACTTATCTGAGTGGTGGCGCTTTTTGCCGTCACTTTACTGTTTTGGTGGCGCTTTTTGCCCCCACTTTTGCATTTTGACGGCACTTTTTGCCCCCACACTTTTTCGGCTCTGATTTGTGCGGGGGGGGCGCTTTCTGCCCCCACTTTGTGGTTTTGGGGGCGCTTTTTGCCCCATTTTCACGTTTTGGGGGCGCTTTTTGCCCCCACACTAATGAAACTGCATCACCACATCCATAATAACGATTTCCTCTGCCATCATCCTGGTCTGTGTTCTTAACTGTAACTGTTCTGTAAAGGAATTTGGATTTTTCGACTTATGCTTTTTCAGCCACTTAGCTTCAATATCATCGAGCAGCTCATATGCTGTATCATTGACTTCATCTGCTCGCTCTTCAAGCTCCCCGAACCGCACCAGACTCTTATATCTCATTGGATATTCTTCCTTGATATATTTAATCCACATTCGCCCATACTTTCCTGCTTCTATATCTGCCTTCTCTGTCCCTGCGACAAGAACCGGATAGAAGATTCCATCCCTTTCTTCATATGGGATACCTAGCTTTTCAAATGTTGTCTTACTCATAATGATTACCGCCTTTCTCATCACTTTGCAGAATATCAAGCACATGCTTTAATGGAACCAGCAGTTCTTCAACATCTATACCTCTGTCTGCTTCATCTAATGTCTGTAATTCTTCCAGTATCGTATCAAGATGCACCTGTACTTCTTTGCCACCTTCATTCCACCAACAACCCTGATTTCATGCTTCAGAAGACATTGGATGATATAATCCTGTTTTGAAAGTCCGCTGAGTGAAACCTTCACATTCAGCTCCTGTGCTTCCTCCGGTGACATACGAAACGCTACTACAACATTTCTCCATCTGTTCTTGGCATCCAGCTTTTCTCGCTCATAATAATCTGCTCCTTCCGATATAAAATCTATTCTTTTAATTTCTGCTTCATATATCCAGCAAAACTTGTACTCGCATTATCAGACTGCCTTGTACTTATCAATGCTTATAATCTTTTCCGCAGCCGCATCCATATCAATCATAGGTGCTGTTTCCTCTGCCTGCATAATGTCTGCATCATCATCCTGCTCTTCACAATCCTCAAAGCTTGCATTGACAGCATCAAGTCTGTCTGCCATTGCCACCTGCTTTGACGGAAACAGATGTGAATAACGATATGTGATATCAATACTCTCATGGCCAACCCTGTCAGCTATTGCAACTGCGGAGAACCCAAGGTCAATCAGATGTGAAATGTGCGAATGCCTAAGATCATGAATTCTGATTTTCTTCACACCTGATAACTTGCATCCACGCTCCATCTCATGATGAAGAAAGCTCTTTGTTACCAGAAAAATCCTGTCTGTTGGTGTCTGGTCATATAACATTGCAAAATATTCCTGCATTTCTTCGGTAAGAAACTTCGGCAACTTGATTGTTCTGTTGCTCTTAGGTGTTTTCGGTGTTGTAATAACATCCTGCCCCTGCAGCCGCTGATACGATTTATTTATTCTGACTGTCTTCTTTTCAAAATCAAAATCTTCCATCGTAAGTGCAAGCAACTCACCTAATCTCATTCCTGTCCAGTACAGCATTTCAAATGCATAAAATGAAACCGGCTTGTCAATCACCGCTTCTGAAAACTTCTTATATTCCTCAGTTGTCCAGAAAAGCATTTCCTTCTTTTCTTCCCTGCCCATATTTCCGGCCTGTCTTGCCGGATTTGATTTCAGATTATAAAACCTGCATGCATGATTGAATATCGCACTTAAAATGTTGTGCATTGTCTTCTTATAAGTCTGGGAATAACATTTCCCATTCTCATAACGGAATGCTACCATCTCATTCTGCCACTTGCGTACATCTCCCGGTGTAATCTCATTCATCTTAAGATTCCTGAAATATGGAAGTATCTTTGTATCCACAATGTGTTCTTTTGTAAGCCACGTGTTGAGTTTGACATAATTTTTCACATCCTCTGTATACAGTTTCCAGAACTCTCCAAATGTCATATCCAGATTGTTCTCCTGCCGTATTTTATAATTCCTCTCATAATCAAGTGCTTCCCTCTTTGTTGCAAAGCCTCTTTTCTTTATCTGTTTGTTTTCCCCGGTCCAGTCCTCACAATAGAATTTGACAAACCAGGTGCCTGTCTTACTGTCTTTATAAGCTGGCATATTCATCATCTCCTTCTTTCCATATACAGAAGCAGATGCCTAAACCCATATAACTTTTGCACCTGCCTCTGTCTCAATCTTCTTACCTGTTGTTTATCCTGCATCACTCATACCATAAATGCGTTCTTCAAAATATTTTCTGCTTACTTTTCCACGGATTACAATATAACCCTTCTTTTCAAGTTCACTGTTGATCTGTCTCATAAGCTTGTATGCCGCTGATCTTGAAATCCCAAGAATCTGCATCACATCTCCTACTTCTAAAAACTTTTCGTTCATGCCCTTTCACCACCTTTCCATTAAAATTTGTTTTGGCGTTTCTCCATACCAGTTCTGCTGATGTCACAACCAACCTCCTTACCTGAGATAATCTCCTGTAATACCGCCCGCTCCTGCTCGAGGTACTCGGTCCGCTTGGGGGAGTGTCTACATTCGCTCGATTCCTATGAATGTCTTGGCAAATGCCTGTTAGATTTCTGGTACCGCTCATTTAGTTTTTTCAATACCATATCGTATAGATAATTGAATTGATATTATTCTATACCGTGTAGTATTGAATTGTCAAGAAGTTTTTCTAATGTTCTCGTATAGAAAACTTCCATTTTCATTTTTTCCGTGTTATACTGTCTTTAACAGTCCATCAGGGACAGATAAACGGAGGTGACTACACTATGACAATTGGTGAACGAATAAAGAAAATACGGGTATTCCGTAAAATGACAATGGATGAGCTGGGCGGTGCACTTGGCTTTGAAGGCAAAAATATGTCTGTCCGCATATCCCAGTATGAAACCGGTGCCCGCATTCCCGGTGAAGATATGATTCTAAAGCTTGCTGATGCTTTGCGCTGCAATTACAAGGCAATCTCTGATTACAGCCTTGGTGCTGCTGAAGATATCATTGAAACACTTTTCTGGCTTGAAGAAAGTGCCACATCTCTCCCGGCACGTGGAAAAGGTACAAGATTCCCAGAGTACACAGCTCCCGGCAACCTGATTCATCTGACTGCAATGACACCTGCAAAATCTTCCGAGGCTGCCAGACCAACTTACAACGAAGATGATTATGACAGTACAGGCTCACCTGTCGCATTAACTTTTGAATATGGATTGGTAAATGATTTCCTTTCGGAATGGTGTGAAATGAAAACGAAATTAAATAATGGAGAGATTTCTCCTAACGAATATTTTGAGTGGAAAATAACATGGCCTCAGGCGTAAATGAAACTATTCCTGCACAGCTCACTTTAGTACCAAAATAGTACCGCAAGGCAAAAAACAAGCTCGCAAATGCCCATTTTACTAGGCTTTGCGAGCTTTTGAAAATTATTCAAACTCGTCTTTTGCATTCGTACGAACGCTTATAAAGTGTATTATCAATTCGTTTTATGTGCGTTTTGTGATTAATCATCCGCACAATTCGCTTCGTCCGTAATGTTTTTGTAGCCAAAATGTAGCCACTAATTTTATTCACCTCATTGTAATCTATTGAGTGACACCAGTTTTTATATAACACATAATACGTTTTTCCTACTATTTACCTAGGTAATCAAGAATAAAATAGGAAACATATATAAATATACGTTTATCATATATTTATGGTTGACAAACATATATCTTAGATGTATACTCATGGTATGATCAGAAAGGAGATATGTATTATGAACGAGAATACATTAAAAAATCAACACATTTTATATCCATTATCTTCAATGTTGCCAGTATAATTGCAATTATTGTGGATATCGGAGCCATACTGCTTTTAGGGGGTACATTATTAAGCCAGATTATGCGTCCTGGATATTTAGCAAAACAAATGATAAATGCAGAAATGGAATTAGTGTTTAGCGAATGGGTTGTTTTATTAGTTTGCTTTATCATAAAATGCAGTTGTATATTTCTGGCTAGTAGGTATTCAAAAAAATTATTTTACTGCATATCAAAGCAGGAGTCTCCATTTACTGCTAATACAACAAAATGTATCAACATAATTGCTGTTTTTACATTTATTTCAATGGTTTGTCCTTTGTATCCATACTACCATATTAGCTTTTTATCAATTATTGAGGGAATATTTGTAGTTTTAATTTTTAGAAGTATTACGTTGATATTCAAATATGGTTGCAATTTACAAAAAGAAATTGACGAAACATTGTAGGAGTAGAAGTTATGGCTATTATATTAAGATTGGATAGGGTAATGGCAGATAGGAAAATCAGCTTGAAAGATTTAGCTGAACAGGTTGGAATTGCAAATATCAATTTATCCAAAATAAAAACAGGAAAAGTGAGTGCAATACGCTTTTCCACGTTGAATGCAATTTGTGAAGCCTTAGATTGCCAGCCCGGAGATATTTTAGAGTATCAGAAAGATATAGAAAAATAATTATATTAGATAAAAGGGAGATACACAGCCATTTTATGATATCTCCCTTAATTATTTTATGAGATTTCCGCATAGTGTTCTCTTCTATGCGGAAATCTTCTAATATCATGAAAGTTTCTCTGCACTATTCTCCCATCACCAGCAAACAGTTATCAAATATAAAGTACTTTCATCTATTAACACTTAACATATTTGTCTTCCTTCAACTTCTTATCGTTCTCTATCCATAGATTTCTCCTTAACTGACCGTTTGGGCTGCTGTCTGCCTTCCTGCTGATATTGATGCAGTTTTTCCAATACACTTGCCTTTTTTGGCTGTACCAACGGTTTCTTTTTCTTCTGTTCCGTCTGATCTTTCCATTCCTTTAACTCTTCATTATATTCCTGAACGAGCTTTTTCGACTTATAATACACTTTTGCAAAGGACTGAACATCTGGATACCCTGCCGCCTTTGCTATCTGTTCCATATTTGTGTGCATACGCTTTTCTGACTTCTCTGCCTGTTCAATTTTTCTTTCTAAGGATTTCCGTTCTTTCCCTTTGAAAACTCCTCTCGTTTCAGAAAGTTGTTTTTTCAGAGAATGAATCTCCTGTTGTATATGTTTTATCTCTTGTGACTTCTTCTGAAGTTTTTCCATAACCTTCTGCATATCTTTCCACTCCTGAAGGTCAATCTTTGGTACAGGTTTCGGCGGTAGTTTAAATTTGAAAATTACTTCCTGCAAAAAGTCTTTTGCACCTCGAATAATCTGACGGAACATATCCGGCAGCCAACCGTGTGCCCTGATAGATTGCAGCGTTTTGTCTGTGATTTTTCCTGCTTGATCTTCAAAATATCTTCTTCAGGAACGCCCTCAACTAATGCCACATCAACTGTCCGATTCCATTCCTGCCTTGCCGCATTATCCGCCTTTATCTCCTCCGCTTTCGGATTGTTCTTTCCGATTTTCTTGGTTGCCAGATATACGCTGCCCTGTTGGAATACGGACAGTTTTTCTGATTCTTCTTTTACATATCGGTTGATCGTATCGGTAAACAGTTCCTTGACTTCTTTCGTAAAGGCTTTGTTCTTAAACCATTCATTCTTTTTTGTGAAGATATGGCTTTCATAAACTTCCCCTTTGGGATAATACTGCACCCCGCCCGAAGATTGCCCTGCTCGTCCAAAACCTCTTTCTTTGTGCGTCTATGCTTCCCCTGCTCATCATAAAACATATTTCGGGAAGCAATCTTTACTTCGGGTTGTTCTAACATTTTCCGTTCACTGAATACCAGATGAATATGATAATTCGTCTTTGCCTTGTTGTGATGAAGGGCAGCGATGCACTCTACACCATATCTTTTATGAAAACTCTCCGTAAAAAGCCTTACCACATCATCTGCCCTGTACTGAACAAAACTTTCAGGAAGTGCAATGATAAACTCACGCCCTTCAATACATTTACCTGATGAACCACTCGCCTTAAAATCCAACTGATTTTCTCTTGCAAGATTTTCCCAAAACTCCGGTGTTACTCCTTCTGTCTGATAGGTCGCATAGAGATATTCCTGTCGTTTCGGATTGGAGATATAATCAATCTTCCTACCATATCGGACAGCTTGCTTTGTCTGATAAATGAATGTCTACCTATAAGCATCCTCCTTCCCCAGCTCTCGCCGACTTTATTGTGAGTAGGTGCATAGGCACCTGTTTACGAACCTATCCGCCTATCGGCGGTTTGCTCCCGGCAGCGAAATACACAGAGCATAAAACTTTAGTTTTGTGCGATGGGTGTATTTCGCTCTCAATCGCCGAGGGCTGTTTTTGTATTACATAATCTGATTATTGCTCAGACTTGCGATTCCATTTATGGGCGTATCCGCCCTTTTGATCTGCCCGTATCCGGGCTACTTTAACATCTCTAACACTCCCTTCTGCTAAAAAATAAAATAATTTCAAAAATCACACGTATAAGCGTATAAACGTATCTTCCATACTTTTCAGAAACCTGTAATCCATTGATTTCCTAAAGATATACGCTTATACGCTTCTTTGGAAAATTCTTTTTTATCTGTATCTCATCTGTATCAGCGGTAGCTATCTATGCGTATCTGTGTATGGATTCCCTGAAATCCTCTGGCATTTTTTCCATTGTCTGAGGGAATATTCGTAGAATAATGAATGTGATATTTCTTTTCATTTTCTTTTAAGTATCCCGAAAAACTTTTTGCACTCATAGGTTTTTCCGTATTATCCTCACACCAACGGCAGTATGCTTGATAAAGATTCTTAGAAGTCGCTGTTGTATTTTCTTCCAAACGGATATACCCTGATGACTGCATAAAAGCGATAATGTTATTCCCGGATTCCATAGCTTCGTGTAGATTTTTCTTTGCACGTTCGCTGATGGTAAAGCGGTATTTGTTTTTCAGTAATCTTTTCAATCCCTCCAGACACCAGAGAAAAATATCGTCTGCTTCTCTTTGCAGTTTCTCAATCAGATAGGGATCATCTACTCTGTCTGGCGGCACATCTTTGACCGTAAGGATAATCTGTCTGCGGTAAAATCCATAGGAACGATCATGCAAAGCACTCAGACTCCCGTTTCCAAAGCAGAGAAATCTGACATATAAATTCCCCTGTACGCTCTGCTTTGACTTCCTTTCCAAATCCATCTTATCCTCCAGCGTGACTATGGTTTTAATGTAGTTGGTGTCTTTCAATGCTTCCAGTTTCATATCATCATCCACCATCAAAAGTCGGTATTCCAAATCCGCCCTTGCGAAACGATTATGTTCTACTTTCTGAATATTACTTACATTCATATTCGTTCCGAGAATTTTTCTCATAACCAAACCGATACGGGATTTCCCCTCCCCACCTTTTCCTAAGATAATCAATAACTTCTGTGCCTTGTTGGATGGAATTAAACAATATCCCATATATTCCTGCAAGGTAGGAATATCATCTTCCTCCAACAGTTCTGAAAGAAATTTCAGCCACCGTTCCGGCTTTGCTTCTTTCATTTCATAATTTACAGGCAAGCGGTTCAGGCAAAACTCCTTCTTTTCTGTAAAATCTCCATTCAAAAAATAAGTTCCATTATTCACATGGATACGATCCATTTGCACCGGAAGTTCCTCTGAATAGGCTTCCAGTTTTAGAACCTCCAAAAGCTGTTTTACTTTCTTGGAAATTCCTTTCGTAAGAACCGATTTTACCATTCTATAAATTTCTTTTTCTACTTCGCTGTCTGGAAGCATTCCATCATAACTGAAAAAGATACCGTTGATACACTTCAATGGCATTCTTTGCAGGAAATTTTCACAAAATACTACCTCATCAATCTGCCCATCCTCAAACCATTCCTGAGAGTACGACTTAGAGTTCATTTCCCTCTGATCCAATGCTTCTTCCAGTCTGTTCCTTGTTGTTTCGTCTATATTCTTCCATTCGTTCTTCAATTCTTTTCACATCCTTCCCACTATCCAATAAAAATTCAATTCTGTCCTGTAACTCTCCAAACACCAGTAAATCCAGATAGTAATTTATCCTTTCTGTCTGCTGACAGGCTTCTATAAATTCTGCTTTCCATTCTTCGTCTGGCATTTTAGGTGCATGGTTCACTTTCCATTCTTCCAGCAGATGAAGATAATCCGATAAAATGTGGATACTTTCCCGTTCCCATTCTTCAAATTTCTTCTCGGTCTGGTACAACGTTCTTTTCGGTTTTTCTTTCTTCTTACTGGCATTCCTTTTCTTTGAGCTATCTGTAAAAATAGGTATCTGAAAATCTTCTGCAAGTTTCTTTGCTGCTTCTAATGGTGCAAGATGAAAGAAATCTGCCACAAACGTGATCACATCCCCTTTCGCACCACAGGCAAAGCAGCAAAATCCTTTGTCTACTTTCATACTGGGATGCCTGTCATCGTGAAAGGGGCAACAGACCATCCCATTTTTATTTACTTTTAATCCGTACTGTTCGGCAGCCTGCCTTGCAGTTACGTTTTCTTTTACTGTCTGAAAGATATTCATTCCATTTTCATCTCACAGCCATAATATTTTTTCTGGAAATATCTAATCGGAACTTTCCCCTTGATGACGTTATATCCGGCATTTTCCAGTTCTTCATTCATTACCCGCACAATTTCATAGGCTTTGCTTCTCCCAACCCCGAGAATCTCCATAATGTCATTTGCGGTAATATAAGATACATTAATCTGCATATAAAATCCTCCTTTTCTTTTTTCTATCTATCGAAAGTGCTATTGCAGTACGCCTTTATTTCATATAAATTATTTTATGCGTTTTTAATACGCACTTTTAATTCGTATTTGTATCATACATCCATCTTTCGTATTTGTCAACAATTATTTTAAATAATACGCACTTGCAATTCGTTTTATTTCGTGTTATATTATCCATGAGGTGAATAAAACATGAATAAAATGGAAGTTTCAACAATAGGAGAACGAATTAAAACACTCCGAAAAAAAAGAGGATATAACCAGAAAGATTTAGCAAACCTTCTTGGAAAATCTCTCCGTACTATTCAAAAATATGAAAGCGGGGAAATTGAAGTATCAATCGCAATGGTCAATGAATTGGCTAAGGTGCTCGATACTACTTCTACCTATCTTCTCGGACATCAGACAGGGGATTTCAAATTTGACTGTCTCTCTGATGTTATGGAATGTTTGTTTCAACTGGAAAAAATCAGCGGACTGCACTTTTCCATAGAAACCAAAAGACCGCCCCACCATGATGGCTGGCAATGTTCCATTACTTTTGACGGAAAAGACAAATCTGCCGAACAGAATGCAGATATGTGCCTGTTCCTCGAAGAATGGGAAAACAACAGGGAATCTTTCCAGCAGTATTGCATGGCTAAAGATGCCTATGAAGATTGGAAAGATAAAACTCTTGCCTACTATGCTTCACAGGGTGTAGAGATAGAAGAACCGGAAAATCTCGATACCGAGGAACGGTTAAAAAGAAGGAATGCACTTTTTTCTGGCAAATAAACCTACATAAGACGAGTTGAAAACTCTTATGAAAGGAATGATGTAATTGTCAGTAACAAAAGATACAACTGGAAAATGGATGTCACAGGTGCGTGTCAAAGACTACACAGGAAAGACCATCCATAAGAAAAAACGTGGTTTTGCCACAAAAAAAGAGGCTCTGGAGTGGGAAAGAGACTTTCTCAACAAAGCCAATGCAGATATGGGTATGCTGTTTCGGGATTTTGTAGATCTTTATTTTGAGGATATGGGACACCGTCTGAAAGAATCCACTATTATCAGCAAACGTTATATGGTAGATAAAAAAATCCTTCCAATATTCGGGAAAATCCCGATCAATGAGATTACGCCAAAGGATATCCGTAAATGGCAGAACGGATTGACTGCATATCGTGATAAAAACGGAAAACCTTATGCACAGACCTACCTTAGAGCAATCAATAATCAGATTACCGCTATGTTCAATTATGCAGTAAAATATTATGATTTACGGGAAAATCCATGCACAAAGGCTGGGAGCATGGGAAAAAGCAATGCGGAAGAAATGCAGTTCTGGACAAAGGCAGAATTTGAACAGTTTATTACAGCCGTACAGGATAAGCCAGCTTCTTATACAGCCTTCATGACCATGTACTATACTGGAATGCGGGTAGGCGAACTGTGTGCTTTAACGCCGGCTGATGTTGACTTGAAAAATAATACCATCGCCATCAGCAAAACCTTCCAGAGAATCAATGGTAAAGATGTTATCTGGGCACCTAAAACACCAAAAAGTAACCGGGTTATCACGATACCACAAACACTTGCTGATTGTTTGAAAACCTATATGGATAAGTGTTATGAGATTCAGCCTAACGACAGACTTTTCCCTTACACCAAACATTTCCTGAACCATGAAATGCTCAGAGGATGTAAAAAATCCGGTGTAAAGAAGATTCGTGTGCATGATCTCCGGCACTCCCATGCCAGCCTTTTGATTGAAATGGGATGCCAGCCACTTCTGATTGCTGACCGTTTAGGGCATGAAAAATACAGACAACCTTAAATACTTACAGTCATCTGTATCCAAACAAACAAGCTGAAGTCGCACAACAGCTTGAAAACCTTATCAGCGGAACAACAGTCCCAGATAGTAGCCAACTGGCAGATGTAGCCAATTTGTAGCCAATAAAAAGAAAAATCTCTGGAAATCCTTGTAAATCAAGGCTTTCCAGAGATATAGCAACTATTCAAACTCGCAAAGTTCTATTTGCTTTGTAGTACTTTCAAGTTGTTTTAGTTTTGAAACAGTTCATTTTCGAACTGTTTTGTATGTATTTGCTATGTTTTTATCTGATTGTATTGTCATTTTATTGTCAGCAATATGCTATACATTAAAATCAACTAATAATCTTAAATACTATAATATTCATAAAGCACTTCCATTCCCCTACAAACTGGGATTTATTCAGTTCTTGTTATGCTGTTTTGCGATGCTTTTTTGAGTGTTATTAACATCGGCTTTCAGTCGTTCTACATTATCGTATGCCAATCCAAATTTAAAAATCTTTTTCCCTTTTTTATCATAGAATACAGTTAATTTATCATAACTGTAGGTGGGTACAATATTTCCATAATCTAATCCTGTTCTATATGTTTCACTTTTTGTTTTTGATGTTTTAATATCAGACATACGATATTCCTTATTTTTAAAACCAATATGATAAATCACTTTTCCTTTATAACTTCAACTCGTTTTGTAGCTGAGACAATACCTATAATTCCAAAAATAAAAAGAGGTAGGGGTATAATTACAAGGAATATTGTTAAAAATGTGTAATAAACAAATTCTTGCATAAAAATACAGCTAAAAACAGTTGTGGTTATGAAAATGATACTTATAAGAATCATTAAGCAGCCCACAATCAGATTTAATATTTTTCGACCTTTTTTCATAGCGATACAGTATCTATATGCACTTAAATTTTCCATATGGTTTCCTCCATAACTTCTAAATTTTTCTTTGCGTATAACTTCTTTTCAAACTGAAACCTGCTTGGCTTTATCATAAGGCTGAGTAGATCATAAAAACGCCAAATAAAAATACTAACAAAGCAACAATCTCTATACGAAAATCAAAGCATTTGAAAACCTCATTTCCATATTTTTCATTCTTAAATACGGAAATTTCTTTTCCAATATTTCTCTTTCCCAATGACAAAAAGATACAACCATGTGCAGTATGATATTTTTTGTTTTTAATCTTCACTATATAAGCATGCTTTTTGACATTAACACCACCTACTACATAACCTGCATTTTGTTCTACAATGTCGATTATTTTCCCTTTGCATTTTTCGCCAGTAAAAACAACCCTATATTTTATGTATAGAATTAATAGTGATGTGAATATAAAAATACTCCCTAAAAGCCACATTGAGTACACTCCTATAATTAAATCTTGTTCGTGTTAAATTCCAATTTGTTTATTTCTCATAATATCATACTTTGCAATTATTTACACCATTATAATCAAAAAAAATAACGCAGACAATATCTCTACCATCTGCGTCATTCCTTTCATGTCTTCTTGAAATATTTACTCCATTTTCTTTCAACTTTTACTCCAAATTTACTCCATTTTAAAAATCTGTTACGATATTTTGCGATATTCTACGATACCTTTTCATTGAAGAAAAATGTCTGTAAACCTTGATTTTCAGCGAACTTTTCAATATTTCCAAGCACTTTATTCTGTTGTGAGAATTTCTTCTCAATTATTTCATTACAATATTAATAATCTTCTTCGGAACATAGATTTCCTTAATCACGTTTCCTGTCAGTTTATCTGCAATCGCTTCTTTTCCTGCTGCGATCGCTTCTTCTTTGGAGATATCTGCTGCGATACTGATCACTGCTTTTGTCTTTCCATTAATCTGTACCGGAACTTCGATCTCATCGTCTTTCATCTGTGCCTCATCGTATGTCGGCCAGCCTGCTTTGAAGATTGTCTCTGTATGTCCGAGCTGCTCCCACATCTCCTCTGCAAAATGAGGTGCAAATGGAGAAAGCAGGACTGCGATCGTCTCCAGAGTTTCTTTATCGATTCCGCCTTCTTTCTTTGCGATCTCGATAAACTTGTTGTTGTACTCCATAAATCCGGAGATAACGGTATTCAGACTGAAGCTCTCCAGACGCATGGTGATATCTGCTACCATTC
>ENA-OQCK01000918-OQCK01000918.1-human-gut-metagenome-genome-assembly--contig:-NODE-918-length-13043-cov-3.650588_pt1 | contig 13043 bp, 16 predicted proteins | sample MGYA00242498_ERZ504578 | MGnify/ENA primary metagenome ERZ504578 (study PRJEB26092, sample SAMD00036229) | human gut metagenome | host: Homo sapiens | study: EMG produced TPA metagenomics assembly of... | reverse complement strand
AGAAAGTTTCTCGGTACTGAAAGATAGTGCATCTATTGGTTTATATGGCAAGCGTGGTGCAAATGGGGTGATACTTGTTACCACTCGCAGGGAGGGGAAAACACGTGTACAAGACATCAGCACTTTACTGAGATCAAAGCGACTGAAACAAATACTGTGCCGGACTTTCTTGTCACAGGAATTGTTACTGACGAGCAGGGCCAGCCTAAAGCCGGAGTAAGCATAGTCGTTCCTAATACAACTATTGGCGCAATAACAGATGCAAATGGCCGCTTTCGTCTGAAAACGCCGAAGGATAGTTATTTGTGGTTCTCATTTATTGGATATAAAACGGTGAAAGCAGCCGTAACTTCTGAAATGTCAATACGAATGGAACAGGATGTGGTTAAATTGTTTCCTGAGACATCCGTTAGTCTGAAAACGACCGGAACTTTATCTTCCGGTACTAAAGTCGGAAATAGTTTGACTCTTTATGGAGTTGAAGAGGGCAAACAACCCTTAATCATTATTAATGATAAAGAAGTATCGGATAAAGAAGCTTTGTCTAAGATAGCTCCTGACCGTATTAAAAGTTTTTCTATATTGAAAGATAAAACTGCTACATCTATTTATGGGGAAAAAGGAAAAAATGGAGTGATAATTGTTACTTTGCTTACGGAAGGAGAGTATCAATTTAAAAAAGATAATCCGGAAAAACCTTATGCTGATGCTTTGGAACTGGCAGAAAGTGTCGCAGAAGGGGTAGAAGGAAGATTATTTATTGTATAGACGATGATGAAGTCGAAAAATCGAAATTGAAAGGAATGTCTATAAAGACAATTAAAGCAGTGTCTTTAGATCAAGCGGGCAAAGAGAAAATTGTACGTTTGAAAACAGATAAGTACCGTTCTGACTGGATTACCGTGACCGGAGTAGTGTATAATGAGGACGAGAAACCGACATTCGCTATTGTAAATGTAAGAGGTACGAGATTTACGGAAAGAACAGATTCAATAGGGCGCTTTACTATAAAAGCCCCTAAAAACGGTGTGCTTCTGGTGGGTCATAATGGAAAGCCTACCATTGAAGTTAAAGTGAAGCCTACACTTAAAGTCATTTTGAAAGATAAACAAGAATGATTTTATAAGCTAGCGACGAACTCATACGCAAGGTTGTTGTGCTGATTAAATTAAAGAATAAATATATGTTGAACTTTAAATTCTATTTATTATGAAAGGAAATTTATGTAAGATTTTGTTGGCTGTTTCATTTCTTTTTCTTATGCCCAATCTTTGTATGAGCCAAAACTTAAAAGGTATCTGGAGACTTGTTCAGAATGACGCTACTTCACAAGTGACCAGATATAAGGTACTTGATAAAGAAGGCAAATTTTATAATGTAGATGCCTATGTTAAAAATGCAATGTACTTAGAAGCAGGAAACAGAGGTACGGGAAGCGTATTTTGTCCTTATAAGATTACTCGTTCGGGTGAGTATAATATTATTGCAGAAGGACTTTATTGTGAGGTATTGCATAATGAATATGGAAGAACCGCATCAGCTCTTGTTCCTATATCCTACCGGATTGACGGAAAACGAATGACGCTTTTATTCCAATTAGGCAACAGTGTTTACCGTGAAGTTTATCAGAAAGTATCGAAACTGGGTAAATAAAAGTTTTTACTCAATATGATCTTTTTTTAACGGAGGTACGAAAGTATCTCCGTTTCTTGTTCCGGATGAAACCAACGTATTTCCTCGTCCCGCTTAAACCAAGTCATTTGTTTGCGTGAGTAAATGCGCGAATTTTGTTTTATCTTTTCGATAGCGAAAGGAAGTTCCCATTCTCCGTCCAGATATTTGAACAGTTCTTTGTAGCCTACTGTATTGAGTGAATTGAGATGTCGGTAAGGAAGTACGGAACGTACTTCTTCCAGTAATCCTTCTTGCATCATTTGGTCTACCCGACGGTTGATACGGTCATAAAGTTCTTCCCGGTCGCGGGTTAAACCGACTTTGATGATATGGAAAGGACGTTTTTTCTTTTGTTGTGTGCGGAAAGAGGTGTAAGTACGTCCGGTCATATAGCAGATTTCCAGTGCATGAATCACCCGTTTTGGATTTTTCAAATCCACAATACGATAATACTCCGGATCTAGTAACCGGAGTTCCGCACAGAGTTGTTCAAGCCCTTCTTCCTCGTATTTCTGCAACATGAGCTGACGGGTTTCCGCGTCTACGGTAGGAATATCGTCAATACCTTTGCAAATAGCATCCACATACATCATTGAACCGCCCGTCAAGACAACAACCTCATGCTGCATGAATAACTTTTCGAGAATCTCCATTGCTTCCGTCTCATATTGCGCGGCGCTATAATAGTCTGTAAGATGAAGCGTTCCTACCAAGTGATGCGGCACACGTTCGAGTTGTTCGGGAGTAGGAGTGGCTGTCCCTATTTTCAGTTCAGCATATAACTGTCTAGAATCGGCAGACACGATATGAGTCTGAAAATTCTCGGCTAATCGCAGGCTTAATTCTGTTTTTCCTACGCCTGTGGGTCCTATCAGAACGATGAGAGTGGGCATGGGGTTAAAAGTAGTAAGTATCGGTTGTTGAGTACTAAAACATGGAATTAAAAAATATCAGGTATTAACTGCCCGGCACTGCATAGCAATTAATACTGATACTTGATATTTAAGACTTAGAATTTATCTTCTTCGTATGGGTTGCCAGCGTCGCCTCCTCCTATGTCAAAACCTTCCTGATCGAAGTCCTCCATGTCGAAGTCTTGATCTCCGTAAAAGTTTTCGTCGAGGTCGAGCGAGCCACCGGCTGCGGCCATTTCTTCAAAATCAACAGTCTGTTTGGGAGCTTCTCCGGCTTTCTTAGTACATTTAGCACCATTCATATCTTTACCGGTGATAATTTCTGTCAGTTCGATGAAGAAACAACGTTCTGTCATGTAGTCGAACACATACAGTAACTTTTGTTTTTCGTCCTCTATCAGTTCGCTGATCGGAGTTTCTTTCATCACCCAGCTGTCTATTTCCGGATTATCATCCATTTCTTCCAAAGTCACTTCTTTTTCTTTTTCCCAATCATCGTCGCAGATAAAGAAAGAAGTCATCTGGTCATTAGCATACCCTACTGATTTCAGTATAGCTTCATGGAAGTCGAAGAATGTTGCTTCCGGATCAATTTGTATTTCTCTGACAAAATCGTCAACTTCATCAGATATGATAGTAAATCTGTATATCATAATATGACTATTTTGAAGTGTTTATTTAATAATTCCACGCTCCGAGTTGCGGATGAATTCAATGATATAGTCAATCTCGGGACTCTTTTCAAATTCATCTTCGATTTTCTTCAATGCTTCAGTCGTGTTCAGTCCACTCTGGTAGATGATACGATATGCATTGTGAATATTCTCAATCACTTCGTTGGCGAAACCGCGACGGCGCAAGCGATAATGTTGATGCCGCTGAAAGCGATCGGTTCGCGTCCTGCAATAATATAAGGAGGAATATCCTTGCTGAAGCGGCATCCGCCCTGAATCATTACATGACTGCTACATGACAGACTGGTGCATCAATACATTGGCACTAACAATAGCGTTATCATCAATCACGATTTCACCTGCCATTTTGGTAGAGTTCCCAATGATACATCCGTTACCAACCAGCGCATCGTGTGCCACGTGTACACCTTCCATTAGTAAGTTATTGTTGCCCACGATTGTGCGCCCTTTAGCTGCTGTACCACGGTTGATCGTGACATTTTCGCGAATCAGATTATTGTCTCCGATTTCGGCTGTTGACTCTTCACCGCGAAACTTGAGGTCTTGCGGAATGGCTCCGATAACAGCTCCCGGAAAAATAGTATTTCCGTTACCGATACGTGAACCATATAAAATATTGGCATTAGCCATAATCTTATTGTTGTCGCCAATAACCACGTTTTTATCTATAAATACAAAAGGCGCAATTTCTACATTTTCCCCGATTTTTGCTTCGGGATGAATATACGCTAAAGGACTTATCATGCTTTTAAATATCAATTATTACTTGTTTTTTACTATTTGTGCCATGAATTCCGCTTCACAAACCACCTTCTCGCCGACGAATGCATAACCTTTCATCGTGGAGATACCACGACGGATCGGAGCCAGCAATTCCACACGGAACAATAACGTGTCTCCCGGCACTACCTTTTGGCGGAATTTCACACCGTCTATCTTCATAAAATAGGTAGAATAGCGTTCCGGTTCGTCAACGGAATTGAGGACAAGCAGACCTCCACTTGTGCCATGGCTTCTACTTGAAGCACTCCCGGCATAACAGGTTCTTGCGGGAAATGTCCCTGGAAGAAAGGCTCGTTGGCGGTAATATTCTTGACACCTACGATATAGTTGGCACCAATTTCAATTACTTTATCTACCAGTTGGAAAGGATAACGGTGCGGCAGAAGTTCACGGATGCGGTTTACATCCATTATAGGTTCGCGGTTACAATCATAAGTCGGTGCCTGAATTTCGTGCAAGCGGATTTCTTTCCGCATCTGACGGGCAAACTTATTGTTGATTGTGTGTCCGGGACGGGTGGCGATGATACGGCCTTTGATCGGTTTACCGATTAAAGCAAGATCACCGATTACGTCCAGCAACTTGTGACGGGCACATTCATTCGGCCAAACCAACGGTTTATGATTGATATAACCCAGCTGGTCGGCATCCATGTGAGGAACTCCCATTACGTCCGCCAGCTTGTCATAGCTTTCTTGCGACATTTTACGTTCGTAGATAACGATTGCATTGTCCAGGTCACCGCCTTTTATCAATCCGGCAGAGAGAAGAGGCTCTATTTCGCGAACAAAGACGAAAGTACGGCTGGCAGCCACTTCGTCTTTGAATTTATGCATATCTTCAAGTGTAGCAAACTGGTTAGGGATGATTGTCGAGTCATAAGAAACCAGTACATTCAGGCTAAAATTCTCATCCGGCAATACGATGATAGAAGAACCGGTTGCTTCATCACGGAATTCGATTTTAGATTTGATGATATAAAAGTCTTTGACAGCGCTTTGTTCTTCTGTCCCTACACGTTCTATTTCTTGTACATAATATTGTGCACTACCGTCCAGAATCGGAAATTCCGGACCATTCACTTGGATGAGGCAGTTATCAATGCCCAATGCGTAAAGGGCTGCCATACCATGCTCTACGGTACTTACTTTGACTCCGTTCTTTGATAACACGGTACCACGAGTGGTTTCCGTCACGTTGTCCGCTACTGCATCGATAGTTGGTTGTCCTTCCAGGTCAATGCGTTGGATTTTATATCCGTGATTGTCTGGAGCAGGATTAAATGTAACAGTGAGGTCAAGTCCAGTGTGAAGACCTTTCCCGCTCAGTGAAAAGCTATCTTTCAGCGTTTTTTGTTTCAGCATTGGTTACTTATTTAATAGTTGTTTTAATTCTTCTACTTCTTTGCGTAATTTGTTCAGTTCTGTGTACATATCCGGTAGTTTCTTAGTCACAATAGCCGCCTTGAAATACGGTTTCAACTCCATAGGAGGTGTTCCGATCAGTTGGTTGTCGGACTTAATGCTGCTTGGTACACCCGATTGTGCTCCGAGATTTACGCGGTCGCCGATCTTAATATGTCCGGCAATACCTACCTGTCCGCCAAACATACACCATTCGCCGATCTTGGTAGAACCGGCAATACCGACTTGGGCAGCCATTACAGTATGAGACCCCACTTCGTCGTTGTGGGCAATCTGTACCAGATTATCTATTTTGGCGCCGCTATGTATAACCGTTGCTCCCATGGTAGCCCGGTCAACACAGGTATTGGCACCTATGTCTACTTTATCTTCCAGAATAACGATTCCGATTTGTGGAATTTTATCATACCCGTTAGGAGTGGGAGCGAATCCGAATCCGTCGGCTCCGATTACCGCGCCGGAATGTAATATACACTCATTGCCGATACGGCAGTCATGATAAACGTTTACATTTGAGTAAAGCAGGCAACCTTTGCCTATCTTTACGCCGTCTCCAACAAAAGTATGCGGGTAAATTTGAGTATTATCTCCGATGACGGCGTTCTCGCCGATATAAGCGAAAGCACCGATATATACGTTTTCGCCGATCTTGGCACTGGGTGCGACAAAAGCCAATGAATCTATCCCTTCTTTCTTGGGTTTGCTCATTTCATAAAGGTTGAGCAATTTTGCCAGGCTTTCGTAAGCATTGTCTACTTTGATAAGGGTGGCTTTGATCTCATGCTCGGGAGTGAAGTCCTTATTAACCAGTACAATGCTGGACTGTGTCTCGTAGATATAAGGTGTATATTTAGGGTTCGACAGGAAAGAAATAGCTCCGGGCATTCCCTCTTCAATCTTAGCGAATGTGTGTACCGTAGCGTTTTCGTCTCCAATGATTTCCCCTTGGATAAATGCTGCAATTTGCTTAGCCGAGAACTCCATGTCTTTTCTTTAAAATTTAATTAGTTCACAAATAACGGACTTTTTTTTCAGATTTCCGTGTTATTGCATGAATATTTTATACTTATCTGTGCAATCTCTGGTAGCAGAGATAGTATTTCTTTACCTTTTTGGACAATAATGAGATGTTCAGCATGTCCGATGCTTCGGCAATATTTTTGATAGTGCCGTCCTTGTAGATAATGTCAATACTGTCGTCTGCCGGGTCGTACATATTCTTTTCGATGCTGGGGGTAGAGACAAAATAGTTCGCTTCGGAAAGGGTTATGCCTAGTTGCTGGCTGATGTGCAAAGTTAATTCTTTTTTTCTGTCCTCACTAATCGGTTCTGACGAAATTTCCACTTTAAAGATATTTCGGTTGATCATTCCCAGGCTTAAGGTGGAAAGAACTTTGTCAGGATGAGTGCTCCATACTTTTAAAGCAGTCCAGATATCATTATCATCCAGTTGGATGAAATTTTCCAGACAATCGGGATTATGATAGAACTCCTGGTGATTGATATCATTGTAGAGGAAGAAACGCAATGCGGGCGATGCAAATAATTCTACACCTTTTGAGGCAAGTTCCTTAGCACGTAGCAGGGTGCTGATGAGCATTCTTTCATAAGCAACCGAGGTCTTGTGCAGATATACTTGCCAGTACATCAGGCGGCGTGCAGTCAGGAAATTCTCAATAGAATAGATGCCTTTCGATTCGATAACGAGGCGGTCGTCCGCCACGTCGAGCATTTTGATGATTCTTGCCGAACCGATATTCCCTTCCGTTACGCCGGTGTAGAAACTGTCGCGTCGAAGATAATCGAGTCTGTCCATATCCAGTTGCCCGCTTACAAGCTGATGCAGGAAACGTTTCGGATATTCGTCCTTGAAGATTTGAATGGCAAGGCTGAGTTGCCCGTTCATCTCCTTGTTCATCCGTTCCATGAGTATAAGGGAGATTTCTTCGTGAGAAACTCCTTTGACAATGGTGTCTTCGAGCACATGAGAGAAAGGACCGTGACCGATGTCGTGCAGCAGGATAGCCGCTTGTACAGCTTCAGCCTCGCTGTCAAAGATAAAATTACCTTTGGAGGCCAGTTGGGTGATAGCTTCGCTCATCAGGTAGAAAGCACCTAATGAGTGTTGGAAGCGGGTATGTTGTGCGCCGGGATATACTACCGAGGAGAGCCCTACTTGCTTGATGCGGGTAAGACGCTGCAAAAGGGGATGCCGTACAATATCATACAGCAGCCCCTTTGGAATATTGATAAACCCGAATACAGGGTCGTTGATTATCTTTCTTTCGTAAGGCATTCGTTTCTTTTAGAGATTCTTTATTCTTTTAGAGAATGGCTTTTAGCTGCTCTGCCATTTGTGCCTGTACTTCTTGTGCGGCAGTGCGGGCAGCTTCGGCAAATTTCTCTGTCTTGTCCACGTAGATAATTCCACGGGACGAGTTAACAATTAACCCACAGGTACTGTTCATTCCATACTTGCAAACTTCTTCGAGCGAGCCGCCTTGTGCTCCGACACCCGGAACGAGAAGGAAGTGATTAGGAACAATTTTACGGATGTCTTCAAACGCACGTCCCTGAGTAGCGCCTACCACATACATCATGCGGTCATCGCCTGCCCATTCCTGTGATTTGCGCAACACTTTCTCAAACAAGCGTTCACCGTTCACGTCTTCCGTCAACTGGAAGTCATGAGAACCTTTGTTGGAAGTCAGTGCCAACAGGATCACCCATTTGCCTTCGTAGGTCAGGAACGGAGTTACGCTGTCCTCGCCCATATAAGGAGCTACGGTTACAGAATCTATGTCCAGTTCTTCGAAGAAAGTACGGGCATACATGGCGGAAGTGTTTCCTATATCGCCACGCTTTGCATCGGCAATGATGAACTGGTCGGGATAATTATCTTTGATATATTTTACTGTCTTTTCAAAGGCAATCCAACCTTTCACGCCCATGCTTTCATAGAAAGCGAGGTTTGGCTTGTAAGCAATGCACAAGTCAGCTGTTGCGTCGATGATAGCTTTGTTGAAAGCGAAGATCGGATCTTCTTCCTTCAGCAGATGTTCGGGTATTTTCTTGATGTCGGTATCAAGTCCTACGCAAAGGAATGATTTCTTGCGTTTTATGTTTTCAAATAATTGTTGCTTATCCATTTCTATATAAATGTTTTAAAGTTCGCTTTCTTTCAGACGTTCCGCATTTTCCGCCACAATCAGGTGGTCGATGCAATCTTGGATATCTCCGTCCATGAAGCAGTCAGATTATAGATCGTATAATTGATACGGTGGTCGGTAATACGTCCTTGTGGATAGTTGTATGTACGGATTTTAGCAGAACGGTCTCCGGTAGATACCATTGTTTTACGTTTGGAAGCAATGTCGTCGATATATTTCTGATGTTCCTTGTCGTAGATAAAGGTACGGAGGCGGGCCAGTGCGCGTTCCTTATTTTTCGGTTGGTCGCGCGTTTCGGTACATTCAATAAGGATTTCTTCCGCTACGCCTGTATTCGGATTCTTCCAGATATAACGCAGGCGTACACCGGATTCCACCTTGTTGACATTCTGTCCGCCGGCGCCACCGCTTCGGAAAGTATCCCATTTGATTTCTCCTTCGTTGATGACAACGTCAAATTCTTCCGCTTCGGGGAGTACGGCTACCGAGGCAGCGGATGTATGTACACGTCCCTGCGTCTCTGTGGCGGGAACACGCTGTACGCGGTGCACTCCCGATTCGTATTTCAATGTCCCGTAAACGTTATCACCCGTCACGCTGCAAATGATTTCCTTGAAACCGCCGGCTGCCCCTTCGTTGGCGCTGGATACTTCCATTTTCCAGCCTTTGGTTTCGCAATACTTGGCATACATACGGAAAAGGTCGCCGGCAAAGATAGCGGCTTCGTCGCCTCCTGTACCGCCACGGATTTCGAGAATCGCATTCTTGCTATCCTGCGGGTCGGCGGGAACAAGCATCAGTTTGATTTCCTCTTCCAATACGGGAAGACGTTCCTGACTACTGTCCATTTCTTCTTTTGCCATTTCGCGCATATCGGCATCCGATTCATTGGCTAGAATGTTTCTGGCCTCTTCAATATTACCCAGCAGCTGCATATATTCCTTGCGGGCTTTCATCAAATCATCCAGTTCCTTATATTCTTTCGTCAGTTTGACGTACGTTTTTGGTCGGCAATCACTGCCGGGTCGGTGATAAGGGTAGATATTTCTTCAAAACGGGCTACAAGTCCGTCTAATTTCTCTAATATGGTACTGTTATCTGCCATTCTTTAGTATCTGAATTCTCCGAATTCGCTCTTAATGATTAATTCTGTCTGTTCACACGCTTCGATACGTCCTACAATCTGTGCGGGGATACCGAAAGATTCGGAAATAGCAATCACCTCTTCGGCATGTTCCGGTGACAGGTAAACTTCGAGACGGTGCCCCATATTGAATACTTTGTACATTTCTGCCCAGTCCGTGCCGCTCTGTTCCTGTATAGTCTTGAACAACGGAGGAACGGGGAACAGATTATCCTTCACAACACGTACATTTTCTACGAAATGCAGCACTTTGGTTTGCGCACCGCCGGAGCAGTGAACCATACCATGAATTTCGGAGCGGAGTGCATCCAACAGTTTCTTCACCACCGGAGCATACGTACGGGTAGGAGAGAGCACTAGCTTGCCCGCATCAATCGGAGAACCTTCCACGCTGTCAGTCAGTTTCAGTCCGCCGGAATAAACCAGTTCTTCGGGTACTGCCGCATCGTAACTTTCCGGATATTTCTCTGCGAGATATTTGCCGAATACGTCATGGCGGGCACTTGTAAGACCGTTGCTACCCATACCGCCATTGTATTCTTTTTCATAAGTAGCCTGTCCGTAAGAGGCCAATCCTACAATAACGTCACCCGGGCGAATGTTGGCATTATTGATAACGTCCGAGCGTTTCATGCGGCAAGTCACGGTAGAGTCAACGATAATTGTGCGTACCAGATCACCGACATCAGCAGTTTCGCCACCGGTAGCATATACGCCTACACCCATTCGCGAAGTTCGGCCAGCAGTTCGTCTGTTCCGTTGATGATTGCAGAGATCACTTCTCCCGGAATCAAGAGTTTGTTACGTCCGATAGTGGAAGAAACGAGGATGTTGTCTACGGCACCTACACAGAGCAAGTCGTCGATATTCATAATCAGGGCGTCTTGTGCAATACCTTTCCAGACAGACAGGTCGCCTGTTTCTTTCCAGTACATATAAGCAAGGGATGATTTTGTTCCTGCACCGTCGGCATGCATGATGTTACAATAGTCAGGGTCACCTCCCAATATGTCCGGGATGATTTTGCAGAAAGCTTTCGGGAAATTCCTTTGTCGATGTTCTTGATGGCGTTGTGCACATCTTCTTTTGATGCGCTTACGCCACGCATCATGTATCGTTGATTACTCATGAGTTATAGAATTATTTTGTATACGGCTGCAAAAGTACTGCTTTTTTTCGTACAGCCAACTATCTTATTAGAAATGCCGTTGCTTATCTCTAGAACTCTACTTTCGGAGCTTTTTCACTTCCTTCTTCCGCTTCAAAATATGCTTTCTTATCGAAACCGAACATACCTGCAAAGATATTTTTCGGGAAGCGGCGGATATTGGTGTTGTAAGCTTGTGCAGCATCGTTGAAGTTTTTGCGTGCTACGTTGATACGGTTTTCCGTTCCTTCCAGTTGGGCTTGCAGCTCAAGGAAGTTCTGGTTGGCCTTCAGGTCGGGATAGTTTTCCGTGATAGCCAGCAACTTACCTAGTGCTGAAGTTACGGCACCCTGTGCTTTCTGATATTCTGCCAGCTTCTCCGGAGTCAGGTCTTCGGCATCCACTTTGATTTGGGTCGCTTGGCTGCGTGCTGCGACAACTCCTTCCAAAGTCTCTTTTTCGTGCGTTGCATATCCTTTTACGGTATTTACCAGATTCGGAATCAAGTCTGCACGACGTTGGTATTGAGTTTCTACATTTGCCCATTGACCGGTAACATTCTCGTCCATAGTAACCAGACCGTTATATACACTTACTGCCCATATAACAAGGATAGCCACAACGGCTAAGATGATGATAATTGACTTTTTCATGTTTCTTGTTTTTTTATTGAAATTGATAATCTGATTGTTTCTAGTTTTAGAACCGGGAGCCGGCACCGCCGCCTCCGCCCATTCCTCCTCCGAAGCTGCCGCCGCTAAAACCTCCGCCTCCTCCGAAGCCTCGACCTCCTCCGAAGCCACCGATAAACGGACCTCCTCCGCCGCCACCCCGATGGTGATAATCATTGTCATAACTTTGGTGGCGACGCACGAGCGTATGTCCGCAGTTCCTGCACGTATAAGTAATATCTTCGGTCTTCACTCCGTTGATTCGGGAAACAAGCCTGCTTCCGCTTCTTTGTAATTGGTGTTTCCCGCAATTCGGGCAACGGCTTTGTTTCCGTGCTGCAAAAAAGGCGAGTCCCCCGCCGATAGCGAAGAAGCAGAAAAGAGCGAGGAAGAAATCAAATGAACCTCCATCTCCGGATTCCGCCAGAGAATCATTCTCCATAGAACCGTCGAGCCGTTGACAAGTTGCTTTCAAACCTGCCACCATTCCTGCGTCCCAGTTCCCATCTTTCAGATAAGGAATCATATATTTCGTTTGAATCCTTTTGCAGATTGCATCCGGAAGCACACCTTCCAAGCCGTAGCCGGTATAAAATTGAATACAACGTTGGTCGGTAACTAATAAAATAACCAGACCATTGTTTTTATCTTTCTTTCCTACACCCCATTTATTCAGCAGTTGGTGGCAAAAGTCGAAACAGTCTGTCTCCCCGATAGAGGGAACTACGGCAACCACCGTTTCAATGCCCGTCTGCTGTTCCAATGCATATAGCATGGCATCTATGCTGTCACAAGCCGCTTGCGACAGTATTCCCGCCGGATTACAAACATATTGCATCTTGTTTTGCAGGTGGACTTTGGGAAGATTATCTACCGTGTATACTTTCTCCTGAGCTTGCAGAGGAAACAGTAAAAAGGCGGCAATTATAAATGTGAATATTGATTTCATAACAGTTGTTTTACATTTGCAAAGATAGAAACTTTTTCTGTTATGGTTTTAAAACTCTTTGTTATAATAGGTTTAATGAATGTATCGCCCGACGAAGTCACGGACTTTATCGGTGTACTCCTGTTTATTCTCCTGGTATGAAACGGCATGAGCAGCCCCCGATACAATCCAAAGTTCTTTAGGCTCTGGTTTTGCTTCATAAAGCGGGTACACCATCCAGGTGGGCACATACGTGTCTTTGTCTCCATGGATAAACAACATCGGTAACTTGCATTTCGCCACCTGCTTCAATGAGGAAGCCTCTTTGAAGTTCCACCCGTATTTTTCTCACATAGCCAGCTTGTGGTATACATCAGTGGGAAAGGAGGAAGAAAGAAGGAAGATTTCAGTTCATGCGAGAACTCATCCCATACGCTGGTATAGCCGCAATCTTCCACTAAGCATTTGACAAAAGGCTGCTGTTCCTCACCGG
>ENA-OQCK01000917-OQCK01000917.1-human-gut-metagenome-genome-assembly--contig:-NODE-917-length-13045-cov-13.191206_pt1 | contig 13045 bp, 9 predicted proteins | sample MGYA00242498_ERZ504578 | MGnify/ENA primary metagenome ERZ504578 (study PRJEB26092, sample SAMD00036229) | human gut metagenome | host: Homo sapiens | study: EMG produced TPA metagenomics assembly of... | reverse complement strand
CGCAGATTACAACAACATATTCTCCGGGCTTTCGGGTACGGAGCAGTTCGGCAACAAAGAGCTGAATCTTTCCAAATCCCATACTGCCGCTCATGATCAGATAAACCTGGGCATGCGTTGGAATCCCGCAGCGTACGCGCGCTTTTTGTCTGTCAGATTTGTCAGAAAATGCCGGACGAACCGGAATCCCGTATGGTTTCAGACGTTCTCTGGGAATTCCTTTTGCTGCAAATTCGTCGATCAGTTCATAGTGAGGGATGATGTAGTAATCGCAGTCTGTTTCCTCCCAAAATGGAATACAGGTATAATCTGTTTCTATAGCCACGATTTTCTGGGACAACAGGTTCTTTTCCTTCATATAAGTCAGTGTCTGTGCAGGAAAAAGATGAGGCGTTACGATGATATCGTAATGGTGTGTATCCAGATAATGTTTTAGCTTTTTGGCGAGAAGAGCATTGGCATAATAAACCGGAGAGTGATGTCTGGAGGAACTGACAAGTCCGCCCAGTTTGTATAAACACTGAAAAAGGCGGGGAGCATGCCGGACAATGTTGACATAGCTGTTCCCCACCAGTTTTGATACTCTGGGACCGGCAAGCATCATGATATCCAGCATATCTGCGGTATCATGATGCGATTCGATACACTCTTTGAGTGCCCTGCCGGCATAATTGTGTCCCTCTCCGGTATTGCAGGATAAAATCAGTACTTTCATAGTGAATCAGGACAGGAAGGAAGCAACGACTTCACTGACTAATTTTCCGTCGGCTTTTCCTTTGACTTTCGGCATCAGTTCTTTCATGATCTTTCCTTTTTCTTTTGCAGTCGGCGCATCCAGACCAAGAGCGGCAAGTACTTCTGAAACCACTGCTTTGATTTCCTCTTCATCCATCATCTTTGGAGCGTATTCTTCGAGGACTGCGAGACGGCTGTTGCATTCTGCGAGAATATCCGTGCGGTCTGCAGGTGTCATCTCAATGGTTTCTTTGAGCTGTTTGATCTCTTTTAAGATGACCTGTGTTTCCTCTTCTTCCGTCAGGTCTGCACGTTTGTCGATCGCTTTGTTCTTCAATGCAGTGAGCAGTGCGGAAAGTGCATCCTTTCGTTCTTTATCTTTTGCTTTCATGGCAGCCATCATGGCGCTTCTTACTTCATCAATCTTACTCATTGTATTCACTCCTTAAAATTTCTTGAAATCCCGTTGCTTTGGGAATCTTCTTTGATTTTAACAGAATCAGAAAGGCTTTTCAATACTTGAGGGAAAGACTGCACTTTGAAGATCTGTGTTAAGGTTGCGCTAAGAACTTGTTAAGAAAGTGTAAAAGAATGTTGACCTGGAAAAATGCGGTGTGCTAGAATCAAAATTGTAAGATTTGTCAGAAAACGAGACTGCTGTGATACCATTTGCGGCAGTCTCGTTTCGAGCGAAAAAATAAAATACAAAAAGAGAAGAAAAAAGGAGAAAGATACAATGGGGATAACAGATATACTTTCCTTGCTGGGGGGACTTGCACTGTTTCTGTACGGAATGCATATGATGAGCAACGGCCTGGAAGCTGCTGCCGGAAACAGAATGAAGTCGATTTTGGAGAAGCTGACTTCCAACCGTATTAAAGGAGTTCTGGTTGGAGCTGTGATCACAGCCGTGATTCAGTCTTCTTCCGCAACCACAGTTATGCTGGTTGGATTTGTAAATTCCGGTCTGATGACATTAAGTCAGGCAGTCTGGGTAATCATGGGTGCAAATATCGGTACAACGATCACAGGTCAGTTGATCGCACTGGATATCTCGGCAATCGCTCCGATTTTTGCAATCGGCGGTGTAGCTGCGATGATGTTCATTAAAAATGAAAAGGTACATCATATCAGCGGGATTTTTTCCGGACTTGGAATTTTATTTATGGGAATGGCAATGATGGGAGATGCCATGGTTCCGCTTCAGGATTCACAGACATTTATCAACTTTATGACAACAGTTGAGAATCCGCTGGTAGGTATTCTGATCGGTGCGATTTTTACGGCGATCATTCAGTCATCATCTGCATCTGTCGGAATCCTGCAGGCGCTTGCGGCAACTGGAATGGTGCCGCTCTCCAGCGCAGTATACATTTTGTTTGGACAGAACATCGGTACCTGTATTACTGCAGTTTTAGCATCGATTGGAATGAAAGTCAATGCAAAGCGTACAACCGTGATCCATCTGATGTTCAATATTTTCGGATCGATCCTGTTTACGGTCATCTGTATGACAACTCCGTTTGTCTCCTGGATGGAAGCACTCACACCTGGAAATCCGGTGGCACAGATTGCCAATGTGCATACAACATTTAATATTGTAACAACATTGATCCTGCTTCCATTTGGCAATGTCATGGCAAGAATCGCAACCCAGATCCTGCCGGACAGCAAGAAAGAAGACGATGGAGATTACAGACTCAAGTACATCACACGGTTTGAATCCAACTATGCGATCGGCTCCAGTGCGGTAGCACTTTCACAGGTTCGGGATGAAATCGAGAGAATGCGCGATATGGTATCGAAGAATATTGCAAAAGCATATGATGTTCTGATTCAGTATAATGAAAAAGATATGGAGAAGATTTCAGAAAGAGAGACCTATATCGATTATTTAAACCGTGAGATTTCAGAGTATATCGTATCTCTGATCTCCAATGAGAAATCGACAGAGGATTCCAAGATCATTAATGGATATTATGCCGTGATCGGCAACTTGGAGCGTATCGGGGATCATGCCATGAATCTGGCGGGATATGCAAAAGATCTCAAAGAGTGGAATCTGTCATTTTCTGATGTAGCATTGGAAGAAATCGAAGAGATGAAAAAACAGTGTCTGACAGCGCTTGATATCGTGAAAAATGAAGAGCGCAGCGATATGACGCAGGTTCTTTTTGAAGCCAGTGCGGCAGAGCAGAAGATCGATGATCTGAGAGATAAGTACTTTAAGAAACAGATGCAGCGTATGAAAAAAGGAAAATGTAAACCTCAGAGCGGAATCATTTTTACAGAGATGCTGACAGATTTTGAAAGAATGGGAGACCATGTGAAAAATATCGCACAGCAGTATAAGCAGATGAGCGAATAAAAATAGAAAACCCTTCATTTACAAATTTTATTTTCAAGCGGGAAAAGGATTGTAAATGAGGGGTTTTCCTTTTTAAATATCTTCTGGTAGATTGGCAAACTATTGCAGATGATAAAATTTTTAGAGAATGATATTGTTAGTCAGTTGATGCATATCATTGACACACCGCTACATGAGTTGGGAAAAGAGACAATGATAGGGGAACATTGTGAGTGTGACAGACAACAATGTGTTGCCTGCTGGATACAGAAAAAAAGCTGATACCAATGGAACGATGGACATAAAACGCTTTTCGGACTCATACAGTGTATTAGCTGTAAATGAGCCGGGAGGAGAGCGTATATGGAAAAGAAAGCAAATGTTGAAAATTCAATGCAGAAAAAAGGACTTTGGATTTTAAAATCCTGTTGTGTGCATACCTTGTAACAGGTGTGCTCCTTTTGATTTTGACAGTACTGCTTTACAAATGTGGACTGGAGGAAAAACATGTTTCAGCAGGGATTTTGACCGTGTATATTTTGTCTACACTGGCAGGTGGTTTTGTAGCAGGGAAAATGGCAAGGGTCAGGAAATTTGTCTGGGGGCTTGGAATCGGTGTGCTGTATTTTCTGCTTCTTGTATTGATTTCCTTTGGTATTTACCACAGCATTCAGGAGCCGTTTCCTCAGCTTTTGATCGTGTGTATTCTTTGCACAGGAGGTGGAATGATCGGCGGTATGATTTCGTGAGGAAGTAAACGTACAGAGAGAACGATAGAAAATCTCTTGTAGTTACTCTTTTCGGAAAAAATACATCCCTCATGAATTCTTATAAAACTGGTAAAATAACTCATAATTTCTAAAAAATGAGCGATACTAATAGCAGATTGTTATCGATAAAAACCAGATATAAGGAGAAGATAAGATGAAAGCGACAGGAATTGTACGAAGAATTGATGACCTTGGCAGGGTGGTGATTCCAAAAGAAATTCGAAGGACACTTCGTATTCGGGAAGGAGATCCACTGGAAATTTTTACCGAGAGAGAAGGCAGTGTGATTTTAAGAAAGTATTCTCCGATCGGAGAAATCGGTGCTGTTGCCGGACTGTACGCAGAAAGCCTTGCACATACCATGAACTGTATTGTGTGTCTTACTGATATGGATCAGATTGTAGCAGCATCGGGAAATGGGAGCAAGGAGCTGCTGAACCGTTATATCAGTAAAGAACTGGAGTATGCAATACAGGCTCGAAAGCAGATCCGTACAGAAAAAAGGAAAGCGGACTATATTCCGATATTCGCCGGGGGTGAGGAATATTCTCAGGAAATTATTTGTCCGATTATCAGTGGCGGGGACGTGATGGGAACAGTGGTGTTTTTACACAAAGAAGAACACAAAAAATTCAGTGAAGTGGAAGAAAAAATGGCAGCTGTGGCAGCAGAATTTCTGGGCAGACAGATGGAACAGTAAAAAAATACTTTAAAAAGTGATCAGGATGTGTTATAATTCTAAGAAAACTAGATGCTTATGCATACACATTAGGAGGAATAGAAATGAAACATATCAAAACATTAAATACTCAGACATTGAATCATACAGTGAAAAAAGGTGGATGCGGAGAATGTCAGACATCTTGTCAGTCAGCATGTAAGACATCCTGTACAGTAGGAAATCAGGTTTGTGAACACAAAAAATAAGAAACTGAATATCAGACATGAGGGCAGCGGCCGTGGTCGCTGCCTTACGTGTGTTATGCAAAAATATAAAATTTAAATGAAAGAGGGGTAACTGTTGTGATTCATCAGTACCAGAATAATGGATATCATATTGTCCTGGATGTGAACAGCGGATCTGTGCATGTCGTGGACAAGATTGCGTATGATGTGATCGGCTGTCTGGAGGCCATGAACCCTGCCCATACGCCGGAAACGTTAAAAGAAGAGAAGACGGCAGAATATCTGCTCGAAAAGCTTGGCGATATTTATGCAGAAGAAGATTTGAGAGATCTTCTGGAGGCAGTGGCAGAGCTGACAGCGGCAGGTCAGTTGTTTACACAGGATGTTTATGAGAGCTATATCGGAGAGGTAAAAGAAAGAAAGACAGTTGTTAAGGCACTTTGCCTGCACATTGCACATGATTGTAATCTTGCCTGCAAATACTGCTTTGCGGAAGAGGGTGAGTATCATGGACGCCGTGCGCTGATGTCTTTGGAAGTCGGAAAGAAAGCGCTGGATTTCCTTGTGGCAAATTCAGGAAAGAGAAGAAATCTCGAGGTTGATTTCTTTGGCGGAGAGCCGTTGATGAACTGGCAGGTAGTGAAAGATCTGGTTGCCTATGGAAGAGAGCTGGAGAAGACAAACGACAAGCATTTCCGTTTCACATTGACAACAAATGGAGTTCTGCTCAATGATGAAGTGCAGGAATTTGTCAATAAAGAGATGGACAATGTGGTGCTCAGTCTGGATGGAAGAAAAGAAGTCAACGACAGAATGCGTCCGTTTAGGAATGGAAAAGGAAGTTATGATCTGATCGTTCCGAAATTCCAAAAACTGGCAGAGAGCAGAAATCAGGAAAAGTATTATATACGAGGAACATTTACAAGAGAAAATCTGGACTTCTCAGAGGATGTCCTGCATTTTGCAGATCTGGGATTTGAGCAGATTTCGATTGAGCCTGTAGTCGGGGAAGATACAGATCCGTATGCGATCCAAAAAGAAGATCTTCCGAAGATTTGCAGAGTATGATAAGCTGGCAAAAATCATGGTGGACAGAGAACGGGAAGGCAGAGGGTTTACGTTCTTCCACTTTATGCTGGATTTAGAAGGCGGTCCTTGCGTGGCAAAACGTCTGTCAGGGTGTGGTTCCGGAACAGAATATCTGGCAGTTACGCCTTGGGGAGATCTGTATCCGTGTCATCAGTCGTTGGTCAGGAAAAATTCCTGCTGGGAAATGTAGAGGAAGGGATTACAAAACCGGAGATTCCGGAAGAATTCAGAGGATGCAGTGTGTATTCCAAAGACAGCTGCAGAAACTGCTTTGCAAGATTTTACTGCAGCGGTGGATGTATGGCGAATTCTTATAAATTCCATCATACGATCAATGATACATACGAGGTAAGTTGTGAGATGGAGCGCAGGCGTGTGGAATGTGCGATTATGATCAAGGCGGCACTGGCGGATCAGGAGAGGACGGCAGATTATGAAGAAGAGTAAAGGGATTATCAGTCTGATTCTGACCGTGGTGCTGATTGCACTTCTTGGATTTACAACGGTGGTCGGATTCGGAAAAGGACAGACAGGGGCAGCAAAGAATATCAAGCTCGGACTTGACCTGGAAGGCGGAGTCAGTATTACCTATCAGGTAAAAGGGGATACTCCTTCCAAGGAGGATATGAGTGATACAATCTACAAGCTTCAGAAGCGTGTAGAACAGTACAGTACAGAAGCAACGGTTTATCAGGAAGGGGATAACCGGATCAGTATCGAAATCCCTGGTGTGACAGATGCCAACGAGATTTTAAGCGAGCTTGGTCAGCCGGGATCCCTGTATTTTATCAAAGAGAAGGACAGTGACGGAAATCCGAATTATGGACTGGATTCCTCAGGAAACTATGTGCTTGCAAAAAGTATTGATGAGTTAAAGGAAGATGGATCTGTCGTTTTGACCGGAACAGATATCAAGAGTGCAAAGTCCGGTTCTTATCAGGATTCCACAACAGGAGCAAATAAAAATGTTGTTCAGCTTTCTATGACAAAGGAAGGTACAGAAAAATTTGCAGAAGCAACCAAAGCGGCAAAAGAGGCGGAAGAAACGATCGCAATCTATTATGATGGTGAATTGATCAGTGTCCCAAGAGTAAATGCAGAAATTACAGATGGTCAGGCAATCATTGAAGGATCCATGGAATATGAAGAGGCAGAGCAGCTGGCTTCTACGATCCGTATCGGTGGCCTGAGTGTAGAATTGGAAGAAATCCGTTCTAATGTAGTTGGAGCGCAGCTTGGTGAAGAAGCAATCAGTACCAGTCTGATGGCAGGTGCGATCGGACTTGCGATTGTATTTGTATTTATGTGCATGGTATATCTGCTGCCGGGACTTGCATCCAGTCTTGCACTGGTAATCTACACCGGACTGATCCTGGTGCTGCTCAATGCATTTGATATCACACTGACGCTGCCGGGTATCGCGGGTATCATTCTTGGTATCGGTATGGCGGTCGATGCGAATGTCATTATCTTTGCGCGTGTAAAAGAGGAGCTGACAGCCGGAAAATCTGTAAAATCTGCATTAAATGCCGGATTCCACAAAGCAATGTCTGCGATTTTGGATGGAAATATTACAACACTGATCGCGGCAGCAGTGCTCTGGCTGAAAGGAAGCGGTACAGTCAAAGGGTTCGCACAGACACTGGCACTTGGTATTGTGGTATCCATGTTTACCGCACTTGTGATCACCCGGATGATCGTGTATGCGTTCTATGCAGTTGGAATTCGTAATCCAAAGCTGTACGGACGGATCAAAGAAGAGCGTGCGCCGATTGATTTCCTTGGAAAACGTAAGATCTTCTTTGCAGTATCGGTCGCAGTGATCCTGATTGGATTTGTGTTTATGGGAGTGAATGCAGGAGCAGGAAAAGGCGCCCTCAATTACAGTCTGGAATTTAAGGGTGGTACATCTACAAATGTAACATTTGACAAAGCATATACGTTGAAAGAGATTGATGAAACAATGATTCCGGATCTGGAGAAGGTGACAGATGATCCAAACATCCAGGTACAGACCGTTGCAAACAGCAATCAGGTCATTTTCAAGACACAGACGCTGGATCTGGAAAAACGAGAAGCATTTGCGAAATATATGGCAGATGAATTCGGAGTAGAAGAAAAAGATATTACGACTGAAAACATCAGTTCTACCGTAAGCTCCGAGATGCGTGTGGATGCAATCATTGCGGTTGCCATTGCCACAGTCTTTATGCTGCTTTATATCTGGCTGCGGTTTAAAGATATCCGGTTTGCGACAAGTGCAGTAGTTGCACTGATCCATGATGTACTGGTCGTACTTGCTTTCTATGTGATCGCAAGAATTTCAGTAGGAAATACATTTATTGCATGTATGCTGACAATTGTCGGATATTCTATCAATGCAACAATCGTTATCTTTGACCGAATCCGTGAGGAGATGAAGACAAAGAAACGTGGAGAAGAGTTGGATGTCCTGGTAAACAGATGTATCACAAGAACTCTGACAAGAAGTATTTATACCTCTCTGACAACATTTGTCATGGTGGCAGTTCTGTTTGTTATGGGAGTAAGCTCCATCAAAGAATTTGCACTTCCTTTGATGGTAGGTATTATCTGCGGAGCATATTCTTCTGTATGTATTACAGGTGCGCTGTGGTATGTGATGAAGACTAAAATCGTGAAGAAAGCAGAATCTGCGAAAGCTGGAACATCGAAAAAGAAAAAATAACAAAAAATAGTGAAAGAGACTCTTGAAACATGTGAAAAATTACCACCTGGTTCAAGAGTCTTTTTGGGATTGTGGTAAAAATGATTAAAAAATTACAGAAAAGTGGAAAAATTTAACCTAAAATTGGAAAATAGTAAATTGATAAAACGGATTTGAACATGTATAATGCGTACATATCTGATAAAAATGGTATGTCAGAAAGGAGAAAAAAGGTGAAGAAAAAGGCTTTGTACAAAAAGTGGATGTCAATGCTGCTTGCAGGAGTAGTGACAACGACCGGGTTCATGGGGGGGACGGTAACACTAAGAGCAGCAGAAACAACGAATTGGGTTGGAGATGAAGGACTGAGCGGAACAGCGGACGCTCCAGAACCGGACAAGGTAGTGCCGGATGCAAACCAATTTAGGTATCAGAAAGAGGAACTTGCAGCGTTCTGCCATTTTGGACCAAATACGTTCAATGAGATTGAATGGGGTGAGCACTACGGAAATAAAGCACCAAGCGAGATCTTTACATTAAAAAATGATTTTGATGCAGAAACTTTAGTAAAGACTTTGAAGGATGCCGGATTTAAAAAGCTGATCGTAACAGCAAAGCATCATGATGGATTCTGTATTTGGGATAGTCAATATACAGACTATGATGTAGCAGCGTCTGGATATAAAGATAAAAATGGAGAATCAGATATTCTGGCAGAGATATCCAAAGCATGTACAGATCAGAATATGGATATGGGATTATATCTGTCTCCGTGGGATATTCATGAACCGAGTTATGGCTACAAAGATGAGAATGGGCAGCCGACAACACCAGAAAATGATAAAAAGGATTATAATGAGTTTTATAACAACCAACTGGAAGAGATTCTTGGGAATCCAAAGTATGGAAATAACGGGAAGTTTGTAGAAGTTTGGATGGATGGAGCCAAAGGAAGTGGAGCCAATGCGCAAGAGTATAATTTCCAAAAATGGTTTGATACAATTCAGAAATACGAAGGTAAAGGTGTAGACGGACGAGATGCAGACTGTATGCTATTTGGGGCAGAAGCATACACTACGGTTCGTTGGATTGGAAATGAGTTGGGAATCGCTGGAAAAGATACATGGTCAAAGTCGAAAGTAGATAAAAATGCAAATACGATTAACAGCAATAAGCAGGGAAATGCGACAGTTGGTTTTGAAGATGGAAACCAGTGGACCGTTCCGGAAGCAGATGCTCGTATTACTTCTGGTTGGTTCTGGGGAACACAGAAAAACACTCCAAAAACGATGGAAGAACTGAGCGATATGTATTTCAATTCTGTCGGACATAATGCAACATTACTGTTGAATGTGCCACCAAATAATCAGGGAACAGTAGATGAAGCGATTCTGAAACGTGTAGAAGAGTTTGGTAAGAATGTCAAAGAATCATTTGATGAAAACCTGGCAAAAGCAGAGGGGGCATCTGTAAAGGTATCTTCTGTCAGAGGGAATGCTCAAACCTACAAACCAAGCAATATGATTGATGAGAATGACGATACATATTGGACGACAGATGATGGAACAAAGTCAGGTGAAATTTTAATAGACTTAGGAAAAGAAACGAAGTTTGATGTTGTATCAGTTGAGGAGGCAATTCAGAACGGTCAGAGAATCAATAATTACAAGGTAGAGTATCGCAATGGAGACAGTGGTGCATGGACTCTGTTGGAAGAAGGAAAAACTATTGGTGCGAAACGCCTTTGTAGAACAAGCGAGACAACAGCGCGTCAGATTAAAATCACAGTAGGGACAACAGATGGAAAGGTTCCAATGATTAGTGAAGTTGGAGTGTATAAAACTACAGAAGGTATGGAAAAAGCCAATCCGATTCCAAAGGGTATGGAAGTGATTGATGTAACAGATAAAAATGTGGAAGATGGAAAAGGATTTACTTTTAAGGGAACATGGCATGATGAAAATCAACCACAATACATCAATGGTACAAATACATGGGCAAATAAAGATGCAGAATTTGAATTGAAATTCCATGGAACGAAAGCATATCTCTTTGGAACAGTGGATCCAGGACATGGAACAGTTGAAATTACAGTGGATGATGGTAAACCAGTTACGGTTGATACAAAAGCATCAAAACGTGCTGTTGGACAAAAATGGTTTGAGACACCTGATCTGGAAGATGGAGATCATACGATTAAATTAAAGGTTACAGGAAAAGCCGCTGGAATTGAGGCTGCAGCTGTTATCAACAATGGCGGAAAAGGTATGATCGAGCTGGAGTCTGATTCATATACGATGAATGAAGATGAAACAAAATCTTTAAAGGTAAAACGTGTTGGTGGAACAAAAGGTAAAATAACAGCAAAATTACAGCCAAATCCGGGGACAGCAATTCAGGATGATTATGATACGACATTGATTCCGGAAATTGTGTTAGAGGAAGGTCAGACAGAAACAACTGCAGACGTTAAAACAAGACGTAATAAGAACAAAACAGGTGATCAGTATTTCACAGCTGAAATTACAGATGTGAGCGAAGGAGCAATCCTTGGATTTAACAAAAAGGCAAAAATCAACATCAAAGATATGGAGAGCAGCGAAGGTTCATTGGCTGCACTTGTAAAGGAATGTGAATCGTATAAGAAAGACTGGTTTACTTCTGGATGGGATGAATTTGATTCAGCTCTGAAACAGGCAAAGATTGTTTTAGAAGATAAAAATGCAACTCCGGAAAAGAGAAATGAAGCAGAAACAGCTCTGAAAAAAGCGAAAGATGGATTAGTAAAACGTGAAAAATACACAGCAGAAGATCCGTTTGTATTCCCATGGAGAGAAAAAGCCAATGCAACATTGGAAGCTGAATTTGCGGAATTACATAACACTGGTGCAGCAGACGAAAAATGGAAGTTGTCAGTATCAGATGGTGACTGGGCAAGTAATAAGAAATTTATCAATTGCTTGAATGGAGATGATACGATTGCAATTCCGTATAAGGTAGAAAAACCAGGGACATATCATGTTAAACTGACTTATAGAAGCGGATCTGCAGACAATAGTTTGGCATGGAAAGATGATGCGGGAAATATCAAAGCCGGATCTGTTGTAGCAGGAAATACAAATGCGAATGAAACCAAAACAGTAGATTTTGATATTGTGGCAACAAAAGCAGGATCAGGTATTTTGACATTAGAAGGAGACACAAAAGATGCTCCACAGCTCGATATGTTTGAAATCACACCTGGGATGATATTCAGAGAGCAGAGTTTACTGTGAATGCTTCCGTAGAAGGAGACGGTGGTACAATTACACCAGATGGAGCTACAACAGTTACAGAAGGAAATGATGTTACATTCAAGATCACACCAGACAAGACACATAAGGTAGCGGATGTTCTGGTAAATGGTGAATCTGTAGGAGCTGTCACATCTTATACATTAAAAGATGTGAAGGAAAATGCAACGGTTGTTGCTAAATTTGCTCCGGCAGCATATACAGAAGAAAACCGTTTCAATTTCCCGACAGAAGTAAATGGAACAGCAATCACAGCAGAGGCAGAGCATTTTGCATTAAAGAATGTAGGAACAGGTGAAGCATGGCCATTACAGGTGTCTGCAGCCGATTGGGCAAGCAATGGATACTTTGTAAATGCAATGAATAGTGGTGATCAGATTACTTTACACTATCATGCAGAAAAACCGGGGAAATATAAAGCAACTGTACAGTTCCGTAGCGGTGATACAAATAATGGATTGACTTGGTCTGAGGCTGATAATAAAATTGCGGCTCAGACAGAAGTTATGAAAATAGGAGCTGGAGATCAGGCAAAAGCAACACACACACAAGATATCGAGTTTGTAGTAAATGAAGCAGGTGATGGAACACTGGTATTTACAGCACCGGAAAAGAATGCGCCACAGCTTGATAAATTTGACATTACTCTGGTAGAAGAAAAAGCGCCAGTTGTAGTGAACAAAGATGCATTGAAAGCAGCAATCGATGCAGCCAAAGAAGCGCTGAAAGAAGAGGACAAGTATACAGAAGAGTCCGTGAAAGCGCTGAAAGATGCAGTAGCAGAAGCAGAAAAAGTAGCAGCAGATGAAAACGCAACAAAGGAAAGTGTAGATGCAGCTACAAAAGCAGTAGAAGAAGCAACAAAAGGTCTGGCAGAAAAACCGGCTGTACCAGAAGCAGATAAGACAGCCCTGAAAGCAGTTCTTGCAGATGCGGCTCAGAAACTTGCGGGAGCAGATGCTTACACAGAAGAATCTGTAAAAGCGCTGAAAGACGCAGTAGATCTTGCGCAGAATGTATTTGATAATTCGGATGCGAGCCAGACAGAGGTTGATGCAGCTGTGACAGCTGTACGAGATGCAATTGAAAAATTGCAGGAAAAACCACCGGTACAGAAAGAATTTACGATCACAGCAGTTGCACATGGCGGTGGAACCATTGATCCAAGCGGTGCAGTGAAAGTAGAAGAAGGAAAAGATCAGGTATTTACAATCCAACC
>ENA-OQCK01000916-OQCK01000916.1-human-gut-metagenome-genome-assembly--contig:-NODE-916-length-13063-cov-2.846475_pt1 | contig 13063 bp, 14 predicted proteins | sample MGYA00242498_ERZ504578 | MGnify/ENA primary metagenome ERZ504578 (study PRJEB26092, sample SAMD00036229) | human gut metagenome | host: Homo sapiens | study: EMG produced TPA metagenomics assembly of... | reverse complement strand
TGTGTGTGTTACACGAATTTTCCACACTGTACCAAATTATTAAGTAACACTTTTTAAGGGAATATGTAAGGTACTAATGCACACAAGAAAAAACGTCCGCTTTATGCCGAAGCTTCGCTCAAACAAATATCATTTGTTAAAATTCGAGCGACATTTTACAATGTATCCATTGTCATACATATCAGTTTATTAGAGTGAATACTTCTTCAAATACAAAATTAGAAAAATGTTTTGTTCTGCAATGAAATAACCGACACTTTTTTTTTCAGGGAAAAATAAAAATGGCTTTATTATAATTGCCTTGTACCATAGAAAACGGGCAGAGAGCATGCAGTTGCTCATCTGCCCGTCCTGTAGGGAGAACCGTTTCATGCCGCTATCGGATTCACTTTCAATGTAGTCTGAAAGATGAACGCCTCTACTTTCATGTTGATTATGAAACATTGTTGGTGTGCGTGATAAGACTTCATGCCTTATTCAAACCTAAATCCAACGGGCACAAAAACAAGTAAATAATTATTCAATGTCTTGAGATTATTAAATACCGCAAAGGCAGTAAGGAATATAGCAGATTGGATTATTCTAAAAGGCCAAATTTATATCTTCTTTTGGCGGCATATTACAAGGAACTTGCCACCCGTTCAGGGGGGCTCTTGTGGAAACGGAACTAACAAACAAGCAGTAATTTCGTTTCTTGTTCATGGTAAAGACTACGACAACAAATCCGGTAGCGGTATTTACTGTTATTTAGGTCAGCCACGGGTTTCGATACGGGTCATAATCTGTTTGGAAAGTAGCCAGTTGCCAATCGGTAACCGGCTTTTTCGTGTCATCGACTTACGGGGGATTTGTGGATTAAGTCGCAATTTGGCGGCATCATTAAGCCATTTCATGCTGTCCTCGTAATCGCGCATACGGACAACACTGACATTATTCGGGGCAATGAGTTTCGTGAGCTCGTAGATAGCCAATCGAACCATATGCTTCTTGAGGTTGTAGTTTCGTGGATCGTGTAATGATAGGTTTAGACCGACTTGCGGCGTGTCCGCGTTCACATCCGTTTCCGGGTAAAATACCCGTCCGTCATAAACTACATATTCGTGTTCCGACAATTCGTAGGCATTGTATGATGAATCGTAATCGGCTATGGCTCCCCAACAGTCGGACACCATAGGGTCAAGATTGCAATCGAAACAGTCAAGCGTCATCAAAGTATAGAACGCCCCTTCATATTCAACGACTGACCACAGAGGATACTCGACAGGCTGCCATAACGTGACTTCCGTCTCGATCCAACCGCCGACCATCGGGATACGGATATCATCGAACTTGTACCCGTTTTCGGCAAGGCAAATATAGACAACACCGTTGTAGTTTACTTTATCACCCGGATAATAGGTGTTGAACTGGGAGTAATTTACAACTTGTCCCGCATCGACGTGGATATCGGAACACTCTTCCAATAGATTGCCGTTGCCGGCTTGCGATAGCCGCTGACGGAGCGTATCACCTCATGGATTTGTCCCTCGAAATAGACATGCACACCCACGGGATAGGTAATTCGATGGTCGTATTCGGCGATATATTTTCCTTTTGCAAGTTCCTTTTCAATCTCGTAGTTCTCTGACAAATATTCCACAATGCTCATCTCCGCCGATTCTTCCGCCTGGATGAATCGTGCATCATTGCCCCGCGTGAGTTGTGCTAGTGCTTCCGGAGTAATTATCCCAAGATAGTCGTCATTATTGAGAAACCGTCTGTACATATCCTTGTTCCGTTATTAGTATGAAAATCCTTCCTGAATTACCGATGTGGAGACCACATACCCGTTCCCGTCGCCTCCGCTCTTGAACTTGTACCAGCTGTCGCGCAGGTAGTAACAGAGCAGGTAGTCAAGGCAGTCGGACAAGTGTCCATACCGTTCATATTTGACACCGGTTTTCGGGTCGGTGGTCTTCTGTTTGCTCTTGGTACCGTCCTCGTTACGAAGCTGGTAAATCAGATCCTGGGTAAGTTTGCGACATTTGATATCGATTTGTATCTCCCAGCCTTCATAGCCCCCGAATACCTCGTTGACGAACTCGCACCGTGTAGCCTGCGGAGGCTGCTTGCGTAACAGCTTTACCTTCGGTCGCAGGATTCCTCTGCCGAAAGTGTCCGTGATGATGGTATAGTTGTTGATGCCGTCCTCGTTGGTGGTGGAGCGTTGTAACCCGGAAGGGTCACCGGTCACATCCACTCCGCCAATATGCTTGTCCCGGTAAAGTTTTAAGCGTACTTTCCGTGCCAACGCAGGTGTGTTGTTCTCCTTTTCCTCCGGCTTGCCGAGTATCTCTTCCAGTATATAGACCTTCCTGTTTTCATAGTCTATTTGTGCGGAGAGCACCGACATTTGGGGGGCAACATTGAAGTCCCACACCGTGATGAGCGGCTTGGTCGGATCGTATGCTTTTTCTTTCAGTCCGGTAACGAGATGCCGGGAGCCGTCGAAACTGTTATAAATCGCCATATCGTTGGCTTCCACGAAATCCCAGTTGCCATAGAGCAGGCGTTCCTTTGTCGCCTGGTCCCGGATCTTGTTCAGGGCCGCCTCGTACACCTGACGGAAAGCGATATTCGGGTTGTCAAACACGGAAAAAGGTATATACGCTTCACCCTCGCGGCAGATGACCTTGTCTCCGTTTTCGTCCTGCACGAAGCGGGAACGCACCCAGTTAATCGTCGGATTGGTGGTGAGCAGCATTCTCGGGGTCTTGAATGTCTCATGGGTTCTCCAGCGGAGACGGGAGAACAGTACTTCGACGGCCCGTTCCGAGATTTCCGACACCTCATCCACCATGGCGATGGTATATTCCGAAGAGCCGAAACGCTCGAAGTTGGGGTCGCTGGGGATATCCGCCATCTCCTTCATGATGATGACCGAGTCATTCCAGAATGTGAGCGTGCCTTCGAGGTTGTTTATCTTGTAGTTTGTATCCTCTTTCAGTCCCCAGTCCTTCAGAATCGACTTGATGGTGTTCCATGTCGATTCCTTTAACGACTTGAGTGTCTTACGGGCCACCACCGCACGGATATTCTCGAACCGAATACATGAAGACACCAGCCAAACGCTGCCGATATACGATTTTCCGCCGCCGGCCGCTCCGCCTCCCAGTATCAGCTGCGGCAGGTTCTGCGACTTGCAATGCCTGCATTGAGGCCTGTACTGAGGGTTGCCTTGCTGGTCATAACCGATAAGGATTTGCTCGATCTCCCCGCCACAATGGGGACAATAGTTCGGTTGCAACAGTTTCCAGAGTTCATACTGCCGTGGGGACGGTTTGAACTCGATGCGCAGGTTTCTGGGTGGTTTGAGCCTGTTGACCGCCATTCGATTTATATAATCTGAATGGTTATGTCCCTTTCGGACTCGAGCATGGCATACAGTTTTTGGAATGTAGTACGGGATTCCAACTTTCCCTTGACCGTATTCTTTCCCACGATGATACAACCGGCGGAATCTCCCTCGGTGTTGCCTGAATGGATCAGGATGCCGAGGAAATGAGGTACATCGTGCAGATATGGCATTTTTTTCTTGTACTTGGGGCTGTACTGAAGGGTAACTTTATAAGTCCCGGCAGGAATGGCGGTCTTGGAATAGACCTTTTCCTTGCAGGTACAGGAACGGCCGCGAGGAGTATCCGGACAGGTTGCCGGAAGTTCCCTCACGGCATCTTCGATGGTATTACAGAAAAATTTGCCGTCGATGGACAGGTCGCCTATGGTATAGGTCTGACCTTTGAATTTGCGGTTGAGTGTCAGCTTCATACTTCGATACTATTTGTATCGAAAGAGTAGAGACGGACGCCGGCTAATGTTTATTATATGTGTTTGTAAAAGGAGGATATTTCAGGAAATGATGTATCTTTGTGAACGGATTGACAGTATTTAATCAAGAGTTAATATGACAAAAGCGGATATCGTCAGGGAAATAGCAACGCAGACCGGTCTGGAGAAGCAGGTCGTGTTACAAGTTGTCGAAGGATTCATGGATAGCGTAAAGTCTTCCATGATAAACGGCGAGGAGGTTTATCTTCGCGGCTTCGGTTCTTTTATCATCAAACACCGTGCGGAAAAGACAGCACGCAACATAAGCAGGAATACCACGATAATAGTGCCTGCCCACAATATCCCGGCATTCAAACCGTCAAAAGCCTTTGCAGGAAGGATGAAATCAGACAAATAAGGTGATTATATGCAACAGGAGCGTTATTCAGATGCTCCTGTTACTTTATACAGGGCAACGAGGTTGGTATTGTCCGATTGGAACAGGAACGGCCGTTGCTTAAAAGGCATTCGTGGATGGTGTTGTCATTAGGATCCGACTCCAATAAAGCCCCCGCCTTGTTTTCATCGATAAGCAGCATTTCTATGCCTTGTACGGTGGCGGCAGTTGCATCAGCAGGAATTTTCAAAAGTTCATCCATCAGATTCATGTCGTTCATAATATCTCCGTATTTGGCTTGAGTCCCGTCAAGCATTCAATGTACCAAGACCAAAAAGCGTGGGACATAACCCGTAGCACCGAGGTTCTGGTAAACCTATCCGCAAACAAGTTAAGCCCACGCAAAAGCATAGGCGAAAACTGTTTGTCCTGCGGATAAGTGAAATTTACCAGATTTCGGTGCATGACAAAAGCTAACGCTTTCCGTATTTTATTATGTCGTTCTGCCAATATGGTTTTTATGCCGCATCTGCAGAAGAACCGGCCATTATGTGATAACGACCGGACGTGTAAAGGTTATTTTTTAGACTCTTCCAAGGAAAGCTTACGAAACTCTTTCATCAGTTTTTCCAGTTCCAACGAGGTCTTACGGGCACGGGTCCTGCGGCCTTGTTGCCTTTTTCAATCTGAAGTGCCGCATCCGTGGAGAATGTAGCATATACTTCCTGTATTTTTGAAACCAATTCTTTCATATAAATTCTATTTAAGTTATTGACCACAAAGGTAATGAAAATAATCGAGAATAAGAGCGATTTTGTCAATATTGCAAATATCACATTGGTAATCAATGACTTTTAACAGCCATTACACCGTATGATTTATCCATCAGAGAAATTGTCAAGGTGTTTACAACTTTATGGATATGTCTGGTCAGAACATTTCTTCCATCTGCCGCTTGATTTCTTCCCGCTTTGTATTCTTGTAGTAATGCTTATAGATGGTCAATGGGCTGTTACCAGCCATCTCTGCAACCACATACGGATTATTACCGGCATCTACCATCTTCGATATGAAAGAGCCACGGGCGGAATACCATGTGATGTTTTCTTTAATGCGCAGCATCTTGCATGCTTTCGTCAAGGTTTGTGAAAGGCGTGTGGAAATTTGCTTGACACGTGTAGTCTTCTTGGAAGTGGTCGTGTGTTTATGAGTAAAAACAGGAAATACATAATTTCCATAACTTTGCCCACGGTATTTATTCATGATGGCTTTTGCTTTACTGAGTAATTCCGGTTTGGCTGTTTTGGGAAACTTGATACGTTCATAGACGATGCGGTCTTCCTGGACCAAATCCCATGTCAGGTTACATACATCGACATTCGCCATACCTCCGGTATAGTAGCTGAACAGGAACAAATCAAGATGCAACTGCTCTTTTTTCGTAAACAAGGTACGGTCAACATTTGCGATTTTAGCTATGACTGTTTCCGGAACTGCTCTTGAAGTGGTTTCCGGCCAATTAATATCATCACCGAGACAGAGGAAGTTATCCATATTCACCCCGTACATCTCTTTCTTTTCTGCCTGCCTGCATACGGCACGGAGCAACCTTAGTTTGTGTGTAAGTCCGGCCTTGTTGCCATTTCTGATACCTCTTTCTTTAAGCCAAAACGCAAAGTCAAGAAGAAACTCTTCTGTAATATCCGTAAAGAAATAAGAGGAAAAGGCTTTTTCATATTTTTCCTTTGTAAACGCCTGCAGTTCACGCTTGAGATAGACATACCGTTTAGCATTGGTCGTGCTGTCGACAATCTGACCGTTCTTGATGCGTTTCTTGTTTTTGAATGTCTCTTCAAGATAATCGATCATCTGCTGGACACTCTTTACTTTGACCTCGGGTTTGGCCGCCTTGATTTCATCGAAGCAATGTGATAGCTGGACGGCGACCAGTTCCTGCCTTCCATCTCCCAGGTATCGGCGACATGCAGATATTTGGTTCGCAAATCGAAAAGCAGTTTGTTCTTGGTAGTGGCCTCCGCACTCCCTACACGGAAACTCTGAGACTTGACATCCCAGTCTTTTAATAGCCCTGTGATGTTTATAACCTTCGGCACACGGGCGTAACCGGTCTTGAAGAAAATTATCTCCAGCTTGACCATCTTGGTGTCTTTCGGGTTCTGCTTACCCCTGATGTTAATCGTGTACATAGACTGATAACGAGTTAGTTAATGACTTATTATTAATTCGCATTAGTAGGAATCAATTGGTATTAATTAACCTACATAGAAACCTACATGAAAAGAGTAGTTTCCTTAGCGAAATAATGTTTATACGGATAAATCCGTACTTGTGTCATTTACTAACTCGTTATCAATCAACTATTTTTCCTAATCACAAAAGTTGTGTCCGAAAAAAGGGTGTGCCCATTTGTTTCGTTGCTTTATAAGAATGTAAGTTCGGGATAGATGATAGCATAACACAGTATTGTTGAGGTAATTTTGGAAAGACTGAAACGAGCAAGCGAATAACTATTCTATCTCCTTGATTCGCTCTATCTGGCGATTCAGAACTTCATTAGAGATTAATCCTCTTTATTAATCCTAAAAGCAAAATCCTTGCAACTTTTACTGAATTTCAGTTAGTTGCAAGGATTTCTTGAGGTTCCTGGCGGATTCGAACCGCCGTACACGGTTTTGCAGACCGCTGACTAAGCCACTCATCCAAGGAACCATTTTTCTCGTTTGCGGTTGCAAAGGTAGTACAAATTTTGAAATTACCAACTATCCACAGCAATTTTTCTTTGTACTTTTTTTCTTTACACCACACTCTTTACGCTTCTTCTCTAGCATATCCTTTAGTTCACAGCCACTTACACAACTGTCACAAGGATTTTTATTTTCTCGCGTACGACGAAAAAAAAGAAAGATTCCATATATAATACGAGCAATACAGAGTACTACCAGTACTCCTACTACCCATTCCTGCCAATTAATCATACAAATAATCCTCCAATCTGATAAACGGCAAAGGATACAAGCCAAGCCAATACCGTAGTATAACAAGCTGCAAACAATGCCCATTTCCAACTACCGGACTCCTGTTTTATAGCAGCCAATGCCGCAATACACGGGAAGTAAATCAGTACAAAAAGCATATAACAGAATGCGACCAACGGAGTGATCGGAATCCTTCTGCCAAACTTACCGAATCTGCATCCGGATCATCGACATACAACACTCCCAATGTACTTACCACCAGCTCCTTTGCCCCCACTCCTGAAATCAAGCCAATTCCAAGTTTCCAGTCAAACCCCATAGGTTCTATCACCGGCTCTATCGCACGTCCTAACTGACCGATATAAGAATTTTCCTGTTGCTCGGCAACTGTCTCGTATGCATCATGATTCGGATAATATCCCAGAAACCAAATTATAACAGAAGCGACCATAATAATTCCGCCCATTTTTTTCAAATACTGCGCTCCCTTTTCCCATGTATGGCGAAAGATCGATTTCGCAGTCGGCATACGATACGGCGGGAGTTCCATAACGAACGGAGTATCGTCACCCTTCACCAAGAACTTGCTAAACAACCGTGCTAACAGCACAGCCAGAAAAATACCAATTGCATAGATGCTTAACAATACCAAGCTCGCATTGTTCGGAAAGAAAGCTCCTACCAACAACAAGTAAATAGGTAAGCGCGCACTACATGACATAAGTGGATTAATCAACATCGTAATGAGACGACTTTTCCGGTTTTCGATAGTACGTGAAGCCATAATAGCAGGTACATTACATCCGAATCCCATAATCAAAGGTATAAACGATTTTCCGTGCAACCCCATTTATGCATAATCTTATCCATAATAAACGCCGCACGAGCCATATAACCGGAATCCTCCATTAATGAAATACAGAAATACAAAATCAGAATATTTGGTAAAAAGACAATAACGCCTCCTACACCACCCACAATGCCGTCAACCAACATATCTTTCAACGGGCCATCCGTCATATTGTTACGAATCAAATCGCCTATTTGTTCCACCAACCATTCAATCCCCATCATCGGATATTCCCCGAGCACAAAAGTACCTTCAAACATCAGATACATGAAAAGGAAGAAAATAGGATATCCCCAAATACGGTGAGTGACAATGGAATCCAACACTTTTGTAGTCTGCGCCTGTTCCAAATGATTATCAGTAAAAGTTTCTTTCAGCGCACCACTGATAAAACCATATTTCGCATCCGTAATAGCCGACTCGCAATCTTCATTCATCGTATCCTGTACGCGTTTGGCCATTTTATCACGAATACGCAGGATTTCCTCCGCATTCGGCAAAGTACGTACAAAACTCTCTATGTCCGGATCATTCTCCAACAATTTTATTGATAGAAAACGGGTAGAGTACTTATGGCGAATGAACTCATTCTTGGAAACTTCTTCTTTTACAGCCTCAATAGCTTTCTCCAAATCAGGTCCATGATTGATATGAATATGGCGGAACACACGCTCGGTCCTTTTATGTTCGCGTACATAATCTTCCAGATGTTCCTCTTCATGATTCTTACGGTCCTCCAAAGAATCATGCCATTCGGTCAGATCCTTCAATACTTCCGGATTCATATTCCCCTGTTTATCAAAGAAATCGACGCCTTCATAAAGGTTGATTACGACATGAAACAAGGTATCCAATCCACGGTTCTTCTTACTGACAGTAGGTAACATCGGTACTCCAAACAGTTTGCTCAGCAAATGATAGTCTAATGTATTCCCACTGGATTCCAATTCGTCATAAATATTCAAAGCCACCACCATACGGACATTCATGTCAATCAATTGCGTCGTAAGATATAAATTCCGTTCGAGGTTGGAGGAGTCTACTACATTAATAATCACATCCGGCGTTTCATCTATAATATGACGACGGACATAAATTTCTTCGGGCGTGTATGCAGATAACGAATATGTCCCCGGCAAATCTACAATACGAAAATGATACCCTTCAAAATCAAAATGCCCTTCTTTGGCATCCACAGTCACACCACTATAATTTCCGACATGCTCATGGGCACCGGAAGCCAGATTGAAAAGAGAAGTCTTGCCCGAGTTCGGATTCCCGACCAAGGCAACATTAATGGTACGGCGTTTACCTAACGCCAACCGCTTCATATCTTCTTCTTTTACAGAAACATCTTCAGGCAAACCTTCGTGATAAATAGTTTCGCCGGCTTGTTTTTTGCTTCTTCTTCACTGACTACCTCAATCATCTCAGCTTCCTGACGACGCAAAGAAATTTCATAACCTAAGACTTTATATTTAATGGGATCTTTCAATGGAGCATTCAATAAAACTTCAACGGTTTTACCTTTAATAAAACCCATCTCCACGATACGTTTACGAAAACCACCGTGTCCCAGCACCTTTACGATGACACCTTTTTCGCCTGTTGTTAATTCGGACAAACGCATAACTCTCTAAATTTTCGGCAAAGATAATTCATAACTTCGGAGCACGCAAATTATTTAGATTGTTTTTAAATAAGAGTCATTTCTAATCGAAAAACCTCCTCACTAAAAAAGATCTGGTAATCAGAAAAAGAGGAAACAGAAGGAGAAGTTCCTGAAAAATTCAAAAGACTAAGCAAGAAACTATTATCTTTGCAAACATGATACAGCAACGGATTACACAATATATAGAAAAGAATCATCTGTTTTCATCAGACAGCAAAATTCTGGTAGCATTGAGCGGCGGCGCCGACTCTGTGGCACTGCTACGTATTCTCCACACAGCAGGTTATCACTGCGAAGCCGCACATTGTAACTTTCATTTACGCGGCGAGGAATCAAACCGCGATGAATCATTTGTCCGCCAACTCTGCCTGAAATACAACATCCGATTGCATACCGCTGATTTCAACACAACCCAATACGCAGCCGAAAAGCATATTTCGATAGAATGGCAGCGCGGGAACTCCGTTATAACTGGTTTGAAGAAATTAAAAATAAATACCGGGCCGATGTCATTGCCGTTGCTCATCACCAGGACGACAGTATAGAAACAATGTTGCTCAATCTAATCCGTGGCACAGGAATCACCGGATTACTCGGAATCCGTCCTCGAAACGGAGCTATTGTACGTCCACTCCTTTGTGTCAACCGCAAAGAGATCATTCAATATTTACAAAACATTGAACAGGATTATGTAACTGATAGTACAAATCTGGAAGATGAATACACCCGCAACAAGATCCGGCTCAACCTCCTTCCACTTATGGAGGAGATTAATCCATCCGTCAAGAATAGTCTGGTGGAGACGAGTAATTATCTGAATGATGTAGCTACTATATACAATAAATGTATAGCAAAAACAAAAGCAAGAATAGTCACACCAGAAGGAATCCGGATCAGCAATTTGTTAAAAGAAGCTGTACCCGAAACTATTTTATTCGAGACTCTGCATCCACTCGGCTTTAACTCCACACAAATCAAAGATATTGCAAACTCACTTCATGGACAATCGGGAAAACAGTTTGCCAGCAAAGAATGGAGAGTGATTAAAGACAGGGAATTTTTGCTACTGGAAGAAATCCGGTCTGAAGAAAAAGACATCCCCCCTTTTCAATTAATTAAAGAAGAGAAAGAATACACGTCAAATTTTCAGATTCCACGGGAAAAAGGAACAGCATGTTTTGACGCTGACAAGTTGAATGAAGAAATCTATCACCGTAAATGGCAAATCGGTGATACTTTTATTCCTTTCGGAATGAAAGGCAAGAAAAAAATAAGCGATTACCTGACCGACCGCAAATTTTCTATCAGTCAGAAAGAGCGTCAATGGGTGCTCTGTTGCGGAGAACGCATTGCATGGCTGATAGGCGAACGAATAGATAACCGCTTCCGTATTGATGAAACAACGAAACGCGTTGTTATTTACAAAATAGTCTGAGGCTGTTTCTGCTTCTTGAAACAATCCGATAATAAAGCCGCAAAAGGAGTATCATACACTTTTGCATTCCTAGGACAGACTTTCACGCAAGCACAGCATTTGATGCATTTGGTTTCATCTACATTTAGTTCATCGCCTTTTGTAATAGCACCCGCCGGACAATGAACCACACACAACCCACAATGTGTACACAGACTCTCATCTTTTACCCACGGAGTACGAGGAAGCGGTGTGCCACTTTTACGTAACTTGATAACCTTCCTCAAAAAACGAAATAAGGGGAAGAAAGGCTGCCTCGGGCGTTTGATAGCACGAACATCTATCGGATAAAGAGTATCCGGGCCGGTAGCCGTTTTTATTTTTTCTATGATCTTTTTCCCGAACTCCGTAGCCAGAGCCAGGTCCGAATCATTCGGACGTCCGGCAGCAATCGGATGTTCATCCGTACTATATGAATGCTCACCGATAAAAGTTGCGCCGGCAATCACTTTCAATCCGTGGGGAAGGGCGAAAGCGTCCAATTCCATTAAGGCTTTTTCATAAGCACGATTGCCATAAACCACAACCAACACAGTAGGTGTATCCAAGCCACGAATATTCTGCAAACGTTCCATTGCCAAAGGAGCTACACGGCCTCCATATACGGGAACTACGATAATAGCCAATGCAGATGCAGGAATTACAGCTTCCCCGGTAGTCTGCAAAGTGACATTAACAGGAAGAATATTTTTTATTCCTGTTCCGTGAACAATCGCCTCGGCAACTTGTTTTGATGTGTGTGTAGGCGAAAAATAAATTAAATGAGCTTCATTTACTGTCATACTATTTTCTTTTATGTAGCAAAGATACACTTTTACGTTGAAAAAAAAGGTTTGATTGTTTATGAAACCAAAAAAAATTTATTATCTTTGCCCCGTTGAAACATTCTACGATTCAACATATACATCCCTAATTCATAATAAAAACAAAACGTATGCTCGCATATCTGTGACCGGAGAGTCATAGTAATGCTGTCCATAATTCAGCAAAAAAGAAATATTAATAACTTACCATACTATATGTATAACATTATCCAATTAAACGACAAAGATCTGTCGGAACTTCAAGTTATTGCCAAAGAGTTAGGCATAAAAAAAACAGACTCATTAAAAAAGGAAGACCTTGTTTACAAAATACTCGATGAACAAGCAATCGCCGGAGCCACAAAGAAAGTTGCCGCAGACAAGCTTAAAGAAGAACGCAAAGAAGAACAAAAGAAAAAGCGTTCACGCGTAGCGCCTGCCAAGAAAGATAACAAAGTAGTTTCCGCAACCAAGGAAGGAGAAGCTGAGAAAGCCAAAGAAGCTGCTCCTGCCAAGCCACAACAGCCTTCTAAAAAAGAGGAAAGTGCAAATAAAGAAAAAGAGACTCCTGCTGTTGAAGTTAAAGCAGAAAATACCGCAGCTCCTAAACGTAAAGTAGGCCGTCCGCGTAAAAATGCCGATGCAGCAGAGCAAAAAGAAGTTGAAAGCGTGAAAACTGCAACTCCGGCAACTCCTAAAGTAACGGAAGATAAAGTAGTTACTGAGAAAGCTCCTGAAGTAATAGAAAAAGCAGTCCCGGCACAAGCTCCCGAAAAGAAAACAAAAGCCAACAAACCTGCTGAAGAGAAGAAAGTAGTAGTGAAACCGCAACCGCAAAAGAAAGCCGAACCCGTTATAGACGAAGAAAGCAATATCTTATCCGGTGCCGACGACGATGATTTTATTCCTATCGAAGATCTGCCTTCAGAAAAGATAGAACTTCCCACCGAACTTTTTGGAAAATTCGAAGCCACCAAAACTGAACCGGCACAAACTGCTACCGAACAACAAGCACCACAGCCACAACAACAGGCTCATCAACAACAACAGCAACAACGTCCACG
>ENA-OQCK01000915-OQCK01000915.1-human-gut-metagenome-genome-assembly--contig:-NODE-915-length-13071-cov-4.273718_pt1 | contig 13071 bp, 14 predicted proteins | sample MGYA00242498_ERZ504578 | MGnify/ENA primary metagenome ERZ504578 (study PRJEB26092, sample SAMD00036229) | human gut metagenome | host: Homo sapiens | study: EMG produced TPA metagenomics assembly of... | reverse complement strand
TTTATTTTTTTATCCTGCGCCTCGTTTGGCTTTTTCCCAAGCGCCTGTGCCTTTATGCTTAGCGAGATAGCTATACCCTCGTATGACATTGATATTCATGAATAAAAAGTAATAAGGAATGAATAATAGCTTGTTCCGGATGTTCCGTTTTTCCATTTTATACCCCAAGTATCCCAGCAGGTAAAACGCTAATTGCAGGGCAAGGATGACCGTGTAAAGGGTATGCCCGGTACAGGCAAGGAGAAGGTTGAGGGGCAGGAGGGCGAAGAGCACGACCGGCGTCAGCGTCCAGCGCAGTACCCGGTGGCTGATGTATTGGAAGCTCAGTATCCCATACCGGAACATATTCAATAATCCCCGTAGCCGCCATACCGATTGCAATCCTCCGGCCGATATGCGTACTTTACGTTTCTCCTCCTCCCGCATGTTCAGGGAGGCGCTCTCAAGGGCGTACGCCTCTTTGCTGTAAGCGATCTTATAGCCTTTCATCGCTATGCGCAGGGAGAGGATGAAATCGTCCAGTAGGGTATCCGGGGGCATCTGCTCGAAGAGGGAGGTACGGATGGCGAAGAGCTCGCCTGCCGCCCCGACGGCGGAGTATAACCGGTAGTCCAGTCGCTTGAGGGCGGACTCGTATTTCCAGTATATGCCTTCTCCGGCGGTGGCTCCTTGCTCGGCTTGTATCTCTACCCGTTTCTCTCCGGCCACGCAGCCTACCCGCGGGTCGCTGAACTGGCGTATGATCTCCTTGATGGCTCCCTTGTTCAGCATCGTGTTGGCGTCGGTGAAGATCACGTAGGGGGTCTTCACGTAGGGGATGGCCCGGTTCAAGGCGGCTGTCTTGCCTTGTCGCCGTGGTTGGTACAGCACGGTGACTTCCGGGTACTCTTTTAATCTCTCATTCGTGTTGTCATTGCTTCCATCGGTGATCCAGACCAGTCTCAGCTTATCCGCCGGATAATCCAGTTGTCTGCAATTCACCATCTTGCTCGCCACGATCGCCTCCTCGTTGTAGGCGGCTATCAGCAACGTGGCCTCCGGCAGCGGCTCTGGAAGGCGGGGGGACCGGGGTTTTACGAACAGCTCCTTGATCTTGACCATAAGGTATAATACGATCCCATACCCCAGATAGGTATAGAAAACGATCCCGATCCCGATCCAGAAGAGGATCTCAATGATGGCTGAATAATTTTTTATCATAATATAATAATGTAACTATAACTATATGTTAATCACGCATAGGCAAAGAAACATCTTTTTAATATGAAAAACAAAATTCTTTATGATAATCTTAGGAAGTTACCTGTCTTCTAGTTTGAATTTACTAATTTTGTCGAAAATTGTAAATTCACGATATGGTTATTCTGCAGGGGTTAGAAATTGCTTTGTTTACCTTGTTTTCTATCAAGGTACTATATCTATTTGTTTTTAGTGTCGCTTCCCGTCTCCGTGTAGCGAAACAGGAAGAGCGTCGTGAACACGGTATGCGCAGGATCGTGATTTTGATACCGGCCTATAAGGAAGATAAAGTAATCATGGATGTGTCGAGTCTTGTTTATGCCAAGATTATCCCTCCACCCATTATGATGCGGTGGTGATTTCCGATAAGATGAGTGATGATACGAACCGGACTTTATCATCGTTGCCTATTCAATTAGAGATCGTTCATTTTGAGAATAGCACCAAGGCCAAGGCGTTGAATCTGGCCATGAGTCATTTGGAAGGTTATGATATTGCTTTGATTTTGGATGCGGATAATACGATAGGGCCAGATTTCTTGCGAAAGATAAACCAAGCGGCTTTTACGGATACGACCGTAGCTTACCAAGCGCACCGTACGGCAAAGAATTTGAATACGAATTTAGCTTATCTGGATGCTGTAAGTGAGGAGATTAATAATAGTATTTTCCGGCAAGGGCATGTGAATCTCGGATTTTCCTCGGCTTGATCGGGTCAGGCATGGCCTTTCAGTATGATTTTATAAAGAACGAGTTGGCCGGCATTCATGCGGTAGGCGGTTTTGATCGTGCTTTAGAGCTTTCCCTGTTTAAAAATAACAAGCGGATCGGTTATTTGCCGGACGCTTATGTATGGGATGAGAAGATCCAGAATCAGAAAGATTTCGCCAATCAACGCAGGCGTTGGCTATCTGCTCAATTTCATTATTTAGGCGAGTCCCTCGGTGATCTTCCTTCTGCCATAAAAGCGGGTAAATGGGATTTTTGTGATAAGATATTCCAGCAAATGAGCCTTCCGAGGATCATTATAATGGGGGTTATATTCATTATGTCGGTCGTGTTGTCATTTATATGCTGGCCTGCCTCGGTGAAATGGTGGATACTGCTTGGCCTTCTGTTGTTATCCTTGGCGTTGGCTATACCCAAGGAATTGTATACGAGAAGGCTTTGCGAGGCGTTGATCTCATTGCCCGGGTCATTTTGGGAGATGTTCTTGAATCTCTTCCGGTTAAGGGGGGCGAACAAAAAATTCATACATACGGAACATGGGGTAAAACAATAAATTAGGTGTGATTATGTTTATCGGTAAATGGGATGTTGAGAGAAAGGAAGATTTCCTTTATGAGGGTTCTTGTCGGATTCATAAGGTCGATGGGATATCTGTTTGGTTCTTTGGGGTACTTTATAATAAAAAGACATTAGGTTATGATCCTGCCGCTAATGAGGCTAAAATAATCATTGAGATTTATCGAGAAAAAGGTTACACAGGCTTCGCCCGGTTAGACGGCTCATTTACTTGCTTGTTGAGAACTCCGGATTCGGCGGTGATATTCAGGGACCATCATGGTACATCTTATCAGGTTTATTATACGAGTCAATATTTTTCCTCCTCGCTTATGCGTTTAAAAGATATGGACGGATTTACGGCAGTCCCTAATTATAAGGCCTTAAGCTCATTTCTTTCCATAGGCTATATAGAGACCCCTATGTGTGCGTTGGAAGGGGTCTGTAAGCTGGGTGCCGGAGAACTCCTGTTATGGCGGGATGGGGATTTGAGAAGTATGTCTTTATTTCCTTCCTACACCATGGCTCCTGCTACTCCTCGAAAAAGTCTGGAAGAATACGCGGAAGAATATGCCGGATTGCATGCCGTGGCTATCCAAAGACGTATCGGCTCTAGTGCCAACGTCGGTATCCTATTGAGCGGAGGATATGATTCCGGCTGTAATTTAGCGGCCTTGCGAAATATCTATAATGGAGATATCCGTTCCTATTCCATAGGGTTCAAAGGTGATAACTGGACCGAGTTGCCTTTGGCACGTTGTATGTCCGATACGTTTCATACGATTCATGCGGAATATGAGATAGATGGAAGCGAAATCTCTTCTTTGCCGGATATCGTAGAGTTTCTGGGTGATCCGTTCGTCGAAGGAGGCTTAATGGTAAATTACTCGGTCATGCGTCTGATCGGCCAAGCCAAGCCGGATATCCTGTTAGGAGGCGATGGCAGTGATCAATATTTCGGGACTTCCGGCAGGGAGGTAGCGTTGCATTACTTGACGTCCCGTATCGGGATGAAACCATTGATGCGCTTATTGTATGGGTTCTTGAATCAATCCGGTTTTGATACGAATAACTCGCTTTATCGACTTCGTTTCCATTTGGATAAGATATTGCATATATTGCAAGGTGATTTATTCGGTTTTCCCTCTTTTTGGCTAAAGGATTTGATGCTTGATCAAGACTTTTTGCCGGCACCGGATCGGCACCGTCCCGATACGCGAAGCTTCGAGGCTCTTTACACGCAGCATCTTTATAAAAGCGACGTGGAGAGGATCATTAACCAGGTCATTTTATTTAAGGCTTCCAAGATGGCCGATATGTTTGGCAATAACTTGGCTTTCCCGTATATGGATCTTGACTTGTATCGTTTCTTGTCGGAATTGCCGGTTTGCTATAAGTGCAAGGGTGATAGTGTCGCCAAGATCGCCAGAGGCCATGCCACGGCAAAATATCTGTTGAAGTATCATTATAAGCCATTGCTTCCTGAGGCGATCACCTCGAAGAAAAAGCAAGGAGGCTTCGCCCCGATGCCCCTGTTTTTCAAGGATGACAGGCAAAGGACTCGTATAGCGGACTTTATTCTTAGCTCTTCAGTGGTTGGCGACTACTTGATAGAAAGACCGTGGAGCGCTTCGTGAGAAGATATGACTTGGAGGTTCATAATGAGGATAACTGGTTTTGGTATAGACAAAATAGGGCGATACAATATTTCAATTTGCTGACATTGGCGATCTGGTGGGAGCGATTTATAGGGAATAAGGATTGTTTAAGCTTTTGATACTCGAATAATATGTCGATCAAGCAGCAAGTCACTAAAAGTGTTTTCTGGAGCGCGGTAGAACGATTCTCCGTGCAGGGAGTCCAATTTATATTGAGCCTGATAATCGCCCGCCTGCTTCTGCCTGCCGATTATGGTTGATCGCCATGTTGAGTATATTCATGTCGATAGCCCAGACCTTTATCGATAGCGGCTTTGCGAATGCCTTAATCCAGAAGAAGGATAGGACGGACGCGGATTATAGTACCGTGTTCTATTTTAATATTGTCATTTCCGTCTTGATCTACTTGTTATTATACATGTCTTCTCCTTGGATCGCCAAGTTCTATGAAGAAGACCAGTTGGCTCCGATCGCCCGGGGCATCGGGCTTACGCTCATTATCAACTCCTTTGGGATCGTCCAGCAGGCCAAGATGACGATATCCTTGGATTTTAAGCGCCAAGCCCAGGCCTCTTTGTCGGCCGTGGTGCTGAGTGGCGGTGTAGGTGTCTGGCTGGCTTATTCCGGTTATGGAGCTTGGGCATTGGTCTACCAGTCCTTGCTGAATAATTTCTTTCGTGTCGTCCTTGTCTGGTTTTTCTCCGGCTGGATGCCCGGCAGGAGTTTCTCCTTGGAGTCGTTCCGCACGTTATTCTCGTTTGGCTCGAAGTTGTTGCTGTCCTCATTGTTACATACTTTATACAAGAATCTATATACATTGATAATAGGAAAGAAATTCTCGGCGGCCGAGCTGGGATACTATAACCGTGCCTTTACGCTGGCCCAATTCCCCTCGACGAATTTGACGGACGTGATCGTGCGAGCCGTGTACCCGATACAATGTAGGTTGCAGGATGACGAGGAAGCTCTGAGCCGCATGTTCTTGAGATATATGCGAATGGCGTGTTTCCTGGTTTTTCCAGTCATGCTTATTTTGTGTGCGTTGGCTGATCCTTTGGTTCGTTTGCTGTTGACAGATAAATGGATTGAGCGGTGCCGTTATTGCAAATACTTTGTATCGCATACATGTGGGACCCGGTAATGAAGATAAATAATAGCTTGTTGAATGTCAAGGGGCGCTCGGATTATTTCCTGTATGCGGAGATATTGAAGAAGACCATGCTTTCTTGATTCTTTTCGCTACTATTCCATTGGGCGTGAAAGGAATGTGCGCCGGTCTTATTCTATATTCTTTCGTGGATATGATAATAATAACCTATTATACCCGCAAACTCACGAGACTGGGTATGTTCGTGCAGATATGTGAACTATCGCCGATTTTATTCCTCACGTTTACTATGGGAGGGATCGTTTATGTAATAACGTTACTAAGCATACCTCCGTTCGCGCAATTAGTCATTGGGGGGAGCGTCGGGATCGCTTATTATTTATATCTCTCATATTTGTTTAATTTTCAAGAGTTTGATTTGATAAAACATCTTGTCAAGGAAAAAATTAATCTATAGGGTTTGATTGGTTCGTTTTAGATATTCTTCAAGCGTGATTGGGCTTTGCCGTTGCATCTTTCTTTTTACCAACGTTTTCACCAGATGAAAGAATGCGGATATGGTGATTTGCAGATCCTTTTTCTTATCCCTGTACGGAAAGATCGTTCTGATCATCTCGTCAGACCAATCCTGCTCGAAAAACGCCCTGTAATAAGGATCGTCCGGATTGACTAAGATATCGATGGAATCTTTCCATTCATATCGAACTGTCGTTATTTGGTGATAGGCCAGATAAAATATGCGAAGGGATATACTTTCGTATGGCAGGAAATTCAGGAATGTCTTACCATAATCGGGAAACAGGGAGGGGAGTTTCGCCTTATCGAATAACACGAGTTTCCCATTGATTTCTAGGCAAACCCATTTATGTGATTTCTTAGGGAACAAGGATTCTCCGATGAAACTGGGGACTTCCAGATAGCCACGAGTGGCGGTTCGTTGTAATTCATTAACGAGAGCGATGGGGTCGTCTACATGTTCTAATACTTGTGCGCAAATGACATAGTCGAAATCTTTATCCTTGAAAGGCATGCTGGAACCGTCAGCGTTTATGAATTTCTGGTGTGGGTATATTTTTATATCGCCTCCTCTATGGTAATTGGAGGATATATATTTTTCCACGATGACGTTGGCTCGGTATGTAGGATTATGCCCACTCCCGACTTCCAGTACCTTATCGGATTTGTTGATCCGTAAATCATGCCGGTCTATTGGATTTCGTTCTTTCATGATTTGTTGTAATTGTTTGTATTATTTTTACTTGTTTGATGGAGTGAATGGCACCTACGTTCCTGACGTGAGGAACCTCAGTATCTTGTTCCTGTTCGCGATTCGCTGGAGAATGACGGGAATGAATATAGCCATTGCGGTAGCGAACATGAATATAAGGATCTCCGAGCTTACCCCGAGTCGGTTCAATATAATCCGGCCTCCGGAAGTACCGAAGCCGTGATATAGGTAGATGATATAAGCGTAGCTCCCTATCCACATGAATAAGCGGCTGGAATAGCTTTGGCTGAGTAGCAAGGCTAGGGTGGCCATGACCCATAGAGGCCGTGTGAGGCCGTAGAGGAGATCTTTCGATACCGCTGGGTAAAACCACTCGAGCTGCAATGAGAGGACACCCACTATGGCGAGCGAAGATAAGGCGACACTTGTCTTATGGGTGATTATTTGCTTGGAGAACCTGCGGATCCCGACTCCGGCTACGAAATAGGGAAACTGGGCCATCGCTCCCATGAAACTGAATAGGTTGGGGATTTGCCCATCGCTCAAGAATATCTTTTGTACTACTAAGCCGCAAAGGCGCATACTAGGCAGATGGCCCAACCGCCAAACTTATCCATCCATTTGTTGGCATCTATCATACGGATGGCCGCGAACATCAAGAACAGGGATGGCAGATACCAGTAGATCGTGTATGGGAATACGTATATTCTCCATATATCCGCTAGGTTTCCTTTCTGGTTGGTGCCCGGCGTTATGTATTGGATCAAGAAATAGAGCGTGGCGGCCACTGCCATCGGTACGAGCAAGCGATATGCCTTTCTCTTCATAAACGTACCGGAGGAACCCGCTTTGACAGGCTTGAGCGCATATACATCCGCTATCGCCGTGAATAGGGGCATCTGGATGTAGTCGATCCACAGATACAGGTAACGCCAAGGCGAGGGAAAATCTATTCTCATCCCACCCTCGGGGGTAGAACCTATCACGTGACCTATCACCACGAGAAGGATGGCGATTCCCCGGAGGGTCTCGATATGCGAGTTCTTATTAGTTTGTGTCATTCCTTTTATATCTGCGATGATTGATACTCTGATATTTTCTTTGAATGGACAAACATAATAAATAAAAACCAAGAGTTGTTCATTTTCATGGATTTTCTCTTGGTTTTAGGGTCGCTAAAAGAGTATGCCATATGTTTTTCCCAGCGAGCTCAGCGCCGCCGAGAGTATCAGCCCCAGCCAGCAGGTTCAAGGGGCCGGGCGAGGGGTGGACGAGAGCGAGAGTATCGCCCGATAGCCGCCAGCGCCGCCTCCCGCATGTCTAGCAGGAGGGAGAGTGCCGCCAGCAGGAAGAGGCTGGCCAAGGCGAGCAGGCGGAAGTGGGGGAAAGGGGGGCGTGGGCTTTGTGGGAGTGTCGGTCGTGTCATGGGGCGGTTGTTTTTGGGGCGTGTGAGATCCTAGGTTTAGCAAGAAATCCAGCAGGCTGCGGACGAAGGCTAGTATTTGTCGTATCTTATTCATATCAATTGTTGTTTTTTAGGGATGAGTAAATCGGTTCGATCTCGCGGTAGAGCTGTACCAGCGTCTCCCGGTAACGCTCCCGGTTGTCGCCGTTCAGCTCGCTGATGTAGGGGCTGTAGGCGATGGCCTTGGCGTAGTCGGCGGGGAAACGGCTCATGGCGGCGGCCTGCGGGTAGGAGCAGACGAGGAGGCGGGCGAAGTGAGGTAGGAGTTGCGTGCCGAGTCGTAGCGGCGGAACAGAAGCTCGCCCCGCTTGTATCGGGCGGTGACGCGGCCCCCGTGCCAGAAGGCGTTGCTCGCCCCGTAGCCAGTGATGCCGAAATGGTTGTTGGCCTCCCGGGCTAGGCGGGAGGTGCCCCAGCCGCTTTCTAGGGCGGCTTGGGCAAGGAGGATGATGGGGTTTAGGTGGAAGCGGTCGCCGGCGGACTGGGCGTCGGCAAGGTGGGTGGAGATATAGGCTTGTTTCATGATATATACGATGAATTATGGTTTGATTTTTCTTGGAAAATTAATATTAAATTACTATCTTTGAATAAGTTAATAAATAAACAGCATCAGTATGGAAAAGCGGGAGACCGGTGTCGGCGCCTATTATTTTTGTGATATAGCGATGAGTTATTTTCCCTTATTGTCGAAGAAGAAAGCCTCGGATAAGCTGTCTCGGTGGATACGTGTCAGCGGAAAGTTGATGGAGCGGCTGGAGGAGTGCGGATGGCATCCCCGCCAACGGATCTTATCGCCCCGTCAGCGGGAGTGCATCGTTTCTCATCTAGGGGAGCCCTGAGTCAGATCTCGTCGGGGGATTCGCTGTCGCCTCCTCCCGGGGCGGGTGCGTCGGGCACGATCTTCTCGAACTTGGCGAGGCCGGTGACGCTCTTTAGCGTCACGCTCGGACGGAAGACGATCCGGGGGCGTTTGATGAGGGAGGCGTTGAAGTCGGACTCCAGCTTGGTGCCCTTGCTGCCGATCACGGCTTGGAAGTGGCCGAGATCGCCCAGCTGGACGGTCTCCCCTTTCTGGAGGCGTTGCTTGAGGATGTAGAGAAGGCCGTCTACCACGACCTGCACGTCACCCCGTGAGGCGGTGCTGCGGTCGGCGATCTGGTCGCACAGCTCCTCGAAATCGCAGGTGCCGGTGGACTTGTTCACGGCGTAATACAACTTGGAGCCGGCGGCGGCTCCCTTGGTCATGTCTTTTCGTAAGACTAATCGGTACTTGATCGGCATAATGTCTGGTGTTTTATTGATTACGTCGTAAAGGTACGACATGCCGCCGGTGGGATTCCGGTCAACGGGGACGAAGGGGGGCGAGGTCGGGTGAATGGGGGTAAAGAGGTGGATTTTGAGTGAATAACGCTTGGTTTTCTAACGAAATAAGCGTATGTTTGCTCAATCAAAATTCGATTGACATGAAAAATTTACGGTATGAAAGAGAAAGACAAGCGGCGAGACGTGAGAGGTGAGTCCCGTGAACGGGCGAAGTGCCAGCGTGAGACGTTGGGCAAATATTTTTACGATTTGTCAAAACTGACGTTCACGGCATTGGTGCTGGGTGGAATAGCTATGTTATTCCAATCGGAAAAGATAGAGATAAGTATGATTGGAATGTTCATGGTAGGGATCTTGTTCTCTGTCGGGTTAGCTTTCTGTGGTAATAAAATCTTGAAATAATAAAGAGCTATGAATCCATTGACATTTCTTTTCGGGGTAATGCTATTGATACTTGTGGTGTTTATCGTTTGGATGTACACGCCATCCGGCAAGCGTTGGTTGGATAGCATGAAATAAAAGGACTATCGTGTTTCCGGTCCGAACACTACTGTGTTTGGCTTCGGATACTACTGTGTTGGCTTCCCAACGCAATAGTGTTCGGCGCCAAACACGGTAGTGTTTTTTTGTCTCCCCCCCTATATCCCCTCCGGCAGGATACTTTGGCTTTGCAATTCCTTGGCGATACGGTCGCTTAGGGCGAAGTGATTCTCGAGCGTGGCTTGTAGGAGCAGGCGTTCTTCGGGTGTCGCCGCCGTGCGGACGGACTCCAAGGCCCGGGCTAGCTTCCGGCGTGCGAAGGACTCGCCGTAGAGGAGCACTTGGTAGCGGGTCTCGCCGGGAAGCCGTTCGTCCGGTACCGGCCCGGTATCCTGCGGTGCGGAGGCCCGGAGGGAGAGGACAAGGGCGGAGAGCCGCTCGTCCGCTATCCCGTCCGGGTGCTTGCCCTCGGACAGGAGGTGGAGCAAGCGGGCGTGTTCCGGGTCCTCTAGGGGAAGCTCGTTGTCCGCCAGTTCGCCAGAGACCCATGCGGGCAGGGAAATCTCGCTTTCGTCGGGGGCGTAGAACATCCGGTCATGGTGCGTGAGGCAAAAACGCAGTAACGCCCTTTCTCGTGGCAGGGCGTGCGTGAGGCCTGCGACTTTCTTCCTCGGTGCCGCTGCCGCTACGCTTTTCGGGTCTGTGGCGACAGACATTTCCTGCCGTAATACCTCCATCGGTATACCCGTCGCCCCGGATAGCTCCCCAAGCCTCCGGTACACGGCCAGCGGGGAGGAGAGGAGGCCGATCTCGCCCAACGCCCCGTTGATGGCGGTGGTGTCCGTGCGAGGGCGGGAAGCCGCTTGGCGGATGCGGTAGGAGAGGTAATCGAGGGTACCCTCCCGTGCCAGACACGCCAGCTCGCCGCTCCCTTTCCGGCGGTATACCTCGTCCGGGTCCATGCCGTCGGGTAGGGGAAGTAGGCTGACGGCGCATCCCTCGGACAGGAGCATATGGGCGCACCGGACCGTGTTCTGCGTCCCGCCGGATCGGGATCGAGAGAGAGCGTCACCTGCCCGGCCAGCCTCCGTATCGCCCGGATATGCTCCTCGGTGAGCGCCGTGCCGCATAGCCCCACGGCGTACCGTATGCCGGAGGCGTGGAAGGCGAGCACGTCCTTGTATCCCTCGCAAAGCAGGATGCGTCCCTCGGAGCGTATGGCTTTCACCGCCTTGTGCAGGCCGTAGAGGATATGCCCCTTGTGGTAGGCGGGACTGTCGGGGGAGTTGACGTATTTCCGCCCCTTCTCCGACGGGGTAAGGCTCCGTCCGGCGAACCCGGCCACCTGTCCCCCGGTGGTGTGTATCGGGAAGATGAGCCGGCCTAGGAAGGGGCGGAACACTTGGGGGACGTCGGGCGGGCAAAGTCCCACGCCGAAGCCGCGGTAGGTCTCTTCCAGCCCATGGCGATCCTCTTCCGTACGTGCCGTACCTACGGGGTGGCCTGGTAGCAGGCCGCTAGCGAACGAGGCGTTCGCCAGCAACAACGCTTCCCGCTCGTCCCGCCGCCGCTCACGACCAGTGGCGGCGGTCTCTTCCACCTCGATATTGTATTTGCGTGCCAGTAGCGTACCGCCTCCTCGAAGCCGCATCCCTCCATGTGGCACACGAGCCGTATCGGGTCCGCCGCCTCGCCGCAACTGAAGCACTTCCCGATGTTCCTCGCCGGGGAGACGCGGAAGGAGGGATGCCGCTCGTCGTGGAACGGGCACAGCGCCACGAAGTCCTTCCCCGAGCGATGTAGCGTGAGGTAACCGGAGGCTACCTCGTCGATGTGGGCCGTCTCCCGCACCTTGCGCAGCGTATCGTCTGTCAGCATTCGAAGAGGCCCTTTCCCTTCGGTTTAGGCTCCGCCGCCCGGGCCTTGCGGACGCATGCCGGCTGGGTGTCGTCCCAGAAGGAGGTCACGCCCTCGTTGTGCATGAAGCGCACGTGTCCCAGCTCGCCTTGGCGGTTCTTGGCCAGCAGGATCGTGCCCCTCCCCCGGGTAGGCAGGTGCGTATCCGGGTCCTCGTGTATGTTCACCACGGAGAGGCGGCTGATGAAGGCCACCGTATCGGCGTCCTGCTCGATAGAGCGGAGTCCCGGAGGTCGGATAGCTGGTGCCTGAAGGAGTAGGTCCCCCTCGTCTCGCAATTGCGGTTCAGCTGGCAGAGCAGCACGATCGGTATCTCCTCGTCCATCGCCGTAATCTTGGCCTTGCGGGTGATGTTCGAGATGGCCTCGTTTGGGGTCTGCCCCTTGTCGTCCCGGTTTACTAGCTGCAAGTAATCGATGATGGCGAGGGAACACTTCCCTTGCCGCCTCCTGAGGGAGATGTCGCAGCGTATCTCGTCTATTTGGATGTCCGAGCGTTGGTTGATACATATCGGCAATTCTTTCAGCTGCCGGCTCGCCTCCTCCAAGGCTCTCATCTCCTCCTCGGTGGCGGTTCCCTTGGTGATCTTCGAAGGCTCCACGTCGGCTATCTGTCCCAGCATCCTGAAGATCAGCTGTTCCCTCGACATCTCCAGGCTGTAGACGCAAACCGGTACCCCTTGCTTGGCGGCGTTCACCGCATGAAAAGGGCGAAGGCCGTCTTTCCCATGCCCGGGCGGGCGGCGAACACGTGGAGCGAGCCTGTCCGCAACCCTCCCATAAGCCTGTCCAGTCCCCCCAGCGGTATGTATGCCCGCCGTACCGCCCCGGGCTACCCGCTCGCGTATCTCCCGTACCCGTGCCATGGCCTCGGCGGTGGCGGTAGCATGTCCGGTATCTCGTGGGTGAGGGAGAGCTGCTCGCCCAGCTCGTCGGCCACCGTTCCCAGCTCCGATATCAGCTTTTGCGTATCCCGGTCGTCGGCCGCCGCCTTATGCGCCAGCTCGTGGCACCTCAGGATAAGCCGCCTTGCCACGAAGGCCTCCCTTATGTACTGGCAATGCTGCCGTACGAACTCTCCGCCTACCTCCATGTAGCCGTCTTGCCGGGCCAGCTCGAAGAGGTCGGGCAGTTGCCCGGCCCTCTCCGGCGAGAGCCTCCGTATCTCTTTCTCCACCGAGAGTATATCCGTTCCTTCCCCTTCCGTGAAGGCTGAGTAGGCCTCTATCGCCAAGGCGATATCCGGGTGGGTGAACATCTCGGGCCTTATCCTGAAGGCGATCTCGGGAAGGCTCTTGCGTGAGCCAGCAGCCGAAGAGCAGGGCTTTCTCCGCTTTCCGCTCTTCGGGTAGCGTGAGGCTGGCGGGGATT